>OBZL01000043.1_pt1 | contig 57625 bp, 50 predicted proteins | sample 1476921 | NCBI WGS metagenome assembly OBZL01 (sample SAMEA2580239, study PRJEB22360) | human gut metagenome | biome: human gut; feature: human-associated habitat; material: faeces | place: Denmark | collected 2008/2010
TTGAGGGAGGAGTTGGTGGAGCTATGAATTATTTTATAAAATAAAAAAATAGCTTCAAAAAAATTTTGGAAGCTATAGAGAGAGTTTTTAAATAAATTTTTATATATTTTCTATAGTGAAGTTATAAAATGGTTGGTATTCTACTGAAGTTGATTCTCCTGTGATTAAAAATAAAGCAGATGCTAAGATGTACATGAGAATTAAAACTAGAAGAACAGTTCGTAAGGTTAATCTTTTTTCTTTTATTACCGATAACACATCGCTGATCCAAATCTCCATAAATTTTTCTCCTTTGTTTAATAAGTTCAGTAGTAGTATTCTCTTTTATTTATAGAATTATTTTCAAAAAATCATATTTATACGTGGCAATTATTTCAGAGGGCCGTCACATTGACAGTGAATTTTTTATATTATATAATGAATTCACTGAAGAAATTAAAAACTAAATATTGCAATTTGTTTTGAAAGTTCTTCTTATCAACATGGGGGCGTTTTGGCTTCGACGGGGGTAAGATGGGTTTGATAAGCGAGCCGAGGTAAGCATGTTCCCTCGTTAATCAAGTATGCATTAAAGATAAACGCAGAAGATAATTTTGCATTAGCAGCTTAATATAGCCGCTCATCAGTCCAGGATGCCTACGTCTTGGGTAGCTGGTGTCATAAAGTAGGAAACGAAGTCTAGCAAAGCTTTGAGCTAGAGGGGTATTTATGAAGCTAGGGAGTGAGGAGTTTGTTTGTGAGCTAACTCATGACCGAAATTTTAATCACAAACTACGCTCGTAGAAAGTCAGGCTGGTCTGCTTTCGGACACGGGTTCGACACCCGTCGCCTCCACCATGAAAACCTCGAAAAATATCGAGGTTTTTTATTATTCAAAGAAAAAACTAAATAGATGAATTTATAGTTATATGATATAATTTTTATTAGGATGAATAAAGGGCTCTATTATTCCATAAATAGAGTCTTTTATTATTTATTAAGATTTAAATAAATAATATAGGGAGTGTATAAATGAGTTCTTTAATAAATAATAATTTTAACAATGATACAATGACTATTTTGAATTATCAAGGTAGTAAAAAACAATTGTTAGATTTTATATATAATAAATCAGTAGAGTATATAGATGAAAATAAAGCATTTATGGATATTTTTAGTGGAAGTAGCGCAGTAGGGTATGCCATGAAAAGAAATTTTCAAATATATTCAAATGATAGTGAACTGTATTCTTATAACATAGCAAAGGCTCTTGTAGAAAATAATACTAGGTTAGAAATAGCTCCATTATTTAATAATGTTAGAATGAACTACAATAATAACTATGAAAACCTATATGAGATATTTGGTAAATATTTAGATGAGGAGCAGTTATTAATAAATAATAAGAATGAAGAAGAATTAGTTAATTTTTATAAAAGATATCCTTGTATATGGAATAAAGAAACTGAATTCAAATTATTTAATGGAAGAATAAAAACAATTTCAGATATACAAAATTATAAAAGTAATATACCATTTATGTTATTTACAACTTATTATGCAAATTCTTATTTTGGAATTCAACAAAGTTTTGATATTGATAGTATAAGGTATGCAATAGAAATTGAACAAAATGAAGTTGTAAAAAGTGTATTATTTTCAGCATTATTTTTTGCTATGAAGGAATGTGTCTTTTCAAAAGATGGGCATATGGCACAGCCATTAGATAAAGATAAAAACAGCAGCAAATTATTAAAAATAAGAAGTCGTAGTATAATGCAAAAGTTTGAAGAGAAGCTAGCAGAGTTTGGAACAGATGATTTTGTTATTAGTGATAAAAATAATAAGACTTTTAATTTGGATTTTAATGATTTATTGAAAGAAAAGAACATACTTAATGATGTAGGCTTTATATATGCAGATCCTCCATATACAGATATGCAATATTCAAGATACTATCATTTGTTAAATACATTAGTTCTTTATGATTATCCACAAATATCATTAACTAGAGGGGTGTTATCTAATGGACTATATAGAGAAGGAAGATTTCAATCTAATCTTAGTAAAAAGAGTAAAGCTACGGAAGAAATAAATGAATTATTTAGATCATGTAAAGAAAATAAAATTAATATCGGGTTAAGTTTTGCATATCCACAAGATCCTATAAATCAACCAACCAATAGATATACTATGGATATAAGTAAAATAATAGAAATAGCAGAATTGTATTATGGTAAAAAGAATGTTAAGGTTGAAGGTTTAGATTATGAACATGCAAATAATAGGAATAGTTCAAGTAAGAAAGTAATTGAATATTTAATTTTAGGAATTAACTAGGAGATGTTTATATGAAAAATATAGAAATAGTAAAAGAACGGATAGCTAATATTGTTGCTACTAATAAAAATGATATATATAATTCTCACCTTTATTGGTCACAAAAACCATATAATATTTGTGATATATTAATAGAAGAGTTAACAGAAGAAGGAGATGTTATTTTTGATCCATTTATGGGATCTGGTGTAACGATAATTGAGTCTTTAAAAAGTAATTATAAAAGAAAAGCTATTGGCTGTGATATAAATGAAGTTCCAATTTTTATAGTTACAACACTATTAGATAAATATAATGTAAATAAAGTGGCTAAATATATCAATAATTTTTCAGAGGAGATTAAGGGGTTAAATTATTTATATAAAACTAATTGCAAATATTGTAATTCAGAAGAAGCTATCATTGATAAAGTCATATTTGATAGGGATAATTGGGCGGAAGTAGGAGAAATTAAAGAAATATACTATAAATGTAACTGCTCTACAAAACAATTAAAAAAGGCTGCAGCTGAGGAGGATAAACTTAAATTTAATACAACAAATAATTTACATAATATATGCTTAAATGAATTTATAGAAAATTCAAGACTTGCCGCTTATAAAGGAGAAAATATTCAAAATATATTTACTAAGAGGAATATATTTATATTAGATAATATACTGGGGAAAATAAACAATGTAGAAGATGATAAAATAAATAATTGCTTAAGGTTTATTGTACTATCAATTTTACATTCTGTAAAAATAACTGATATTAAGTCAAATTCACAATGGCCATTATGGACACCAAAACAAAACTGTGTTGAGAAGAATGTTATAACTATTTTCAATAAAAAATGTAGTAAATTTATTAAGGCGTTGATGCTTTGTAATGAAGAATTATATGAAAATAGAAGAAGAGTAACATCAGTTGATGAGCTGAATGATGGAGGAGAATATCTTATAATAAAAGAACCTATACAAAATATTAATTCTGAAATTATTAATAAAGAAAGTGTAACTTTAATAATTACGGATCCACCATACTTAGGTCAAGTATTATATTCAGAGTATATGCAGTTATATAAACCATTTTTAAATCTAGAGTTTAATTTGGAAGATGAAATAGTAGTATCTACTGCACCATCAAGAAATAAAACTGAAGATGACTATTATGGATTAATGCAAACTGCTTTTATTAATATATCACAAACTTTAAAGAATGATGGATATATGTGTATGTATTTTCATGATAGTAATCTAAAAGTATGGAATAAATTAATAGAAATTATGAATAATTCAAATTTAGAATATGTAACTCAAGTACATATAAAAAAATCTAAAAGTACTTTGAAAAATATACTAAGTCCTAAGAAATCATTGAATGGAGATGCATTATTATTCTTTAAGAAGTCAAATAGTATTAAAGCTCAGAATAGAATAATTAATGATTATAATGAAATAGATAAGGAAATAAATAGTGTAGCAAGGAGAATAATTCTTGAAAAAGGATATGCTACTACTCCAGAATTATATGATAATGGTGTAATCGAATTTATAATAAATGAAGGCATATTAAATGCTATGTCAAATCAATATAAAGATTTAACTGAAATTTTTGAAAAAGAATTTTTATGGGATTCTGAAAAGGGAATATGGATTTTAGAGAGAACAGAGCATATGTAAATCATATGCTCTTTTATTAGGTTATAATATTGCTTTAGCTTGTACTAATTTTAAATCTGATTTACTTAGGCTAACTTGAAGTCTTCTAATTGTTTCACCAGATAAAGCCTTTTTGCTAATTTTTGAATTAAGCTTTTCTTTAAGTCTAGGAACAACGAAATTAGGTGATGCTGTATATATATTAGTTACTTTTATACTGGTTTTATCTACGACAGCTAGAATTATAGCTTCATCATTATAGTACTTATTTAATACATTGTCTGAGATGTCCTGGAAGTTCCAAGAATGATTTTTAGAAACCTTATATTCATATGTTCTACCAAAGTTATCATAAGCATCATGAGCGCCCTCACGCCCTCCTTGTTCAGAATTAACAGTATGATCAAGTTCTAGTGCAACTAAAAGTTCCCAAAATTTATTGCTAGTTAATAAATTTTTAGTTTTTGTAATTTCTTCCAACTCTTGTATTATATTAATTATTTCCCTTAAGTGATTTGAGTATAAGTTTTCTGAAAAGTTATCAGAAACGTAAGTTTTCATTATTCCAAGTCTACTTTCTATTTGTTTAGGAGAGACATTTATCATTTTTCTAGTATTACGGATATTTGAAGTATATTTAGTAAGATAATCGCTCATTATATGACCTGGAACTTCATAATACCAATCAAATTTTCCTGGAGCTGCAAAGTCTGCATCATTAATGTGAGCGAAGATTACAGATTGTACATTTTTTAAGCTAGCAATAGTATCATCACTAAAATCATTAAATGTCCAGCTGTGATTTGAGCTAGTTTCTTTATAATGCTTATATTCGAATTGATTATTATTTAGGTCTTTCGCATCTTTGGAACCACTATGCCCAGGAATTAGTATGTGGTTTAGACTATTAGCGATAGTTATTTCAAAAATTTTGCTGTTAGACCAAATATCATCCACGTGATATTTATTTAAGAAATCTAATTGGATTTCTCTCATCATAATTATTAATTCTTTAATTCTTTTCATATTCATTTTATTTTTCACCTCTAAATTTATTTTATAGTTTTCTATATCAGCCAATATAAGGGCTTGTACATACTCATTTATACTTTTGTAAGGGTTGTGAAGTTTTATTGTTGCTAGTAAATGTTCTTCAAGTCTAAGGGTAAATTTTTTCAATAGAGTTTCCCCCTTTTATATAAAAGTGATGTGCCGTCACATCTTATAAAAAATTATATTCTGGAAATTAAGAGTTGTAAATAAAAAAAATAACAAAAGTATCGACAAAGTATATAGCTACATATATAAATAAAATAATAATTTGATAGAATCTGATATAAAAAGTAAAAATATTATTATATTTTAGAAATAAAGTTTTTCTATTTAAAGAGGTGATAATTAATACTAAAGAAAAAATTAAAAGAGACTAAATATTGTTTACTTCTAAAGTGAGGTAAAATTACAGTGAATGAATCCATATTTTCAGTAGAAAGAATTTATGCCAAGGTAATTGAGAGAAGAAACAAGGTTTGGATTATATAAGGAAAAAAGAATCAAATTGAAAGACTTATATTATGACTAGTAGATATAACAGAAGAAGGGTTAGTGTAATTAATAAGTTAAGGTAAGAATAAAGTCTTCTAATTCATTAGAATCAATAAATATTTTAATATGTAAATGAAATAAAAATAAGTTATAAATATATATTATTATATTGAAAGGATGTCTATACTAGATAGATAATTCCTATAGGTTCATAAAAAATGGAGGTAATATTAATGAGAAAGATTAGTAAAGTAAGTGATTTAATTGGAATGGAGCTAGAGTTTAATGTAATAAGTGCTATTGAAGATCAACTAAAGACTTTAGATGAGAGCTATGGAGCTGAAAGAAATATTGATATAGATTTAGGTGGATATGTGTTAGTACTAGAAACTAAGGATGATGTTATTGAAGCAAAAGAAAATATATTAAAGGATATTATTGCAGAGTATGTTGATGATATTGAATGTGAAGGAGGTAAGCAGTATTGTTTATCTCTTTTTCTTTTGTCTTCGGATTATGCAGTGGTTGTAGTTGCTACTAAAGAGTTAATGGATATTCTTATAGAAGAGTAGGAGGTAGAGAGGTGGCAAAGAAGGCTATTAAGGAAACTAAGTATTGTTCATTGATTTCGCAAAGTATAATTGCAGATGAGGAATATACTTATGCATTAGAGAAAATTATAGTTAAACCACAAGGAAATAGAGAAGAATTAAGATTTAGTGTGTACAAAGACCAGCAACGATATGGTATGAAATTACTAGTAAGACCACTGGATCTTCAAGAAGAATTATTTTTAGAACTCTTAAAGAAGGCTTTAGAAGATAATTTATTTAGTAAGAACTTTATAAGACAATTAAAGAATTTAATAAGTGAAAAATAAGGCTTAACTATCAGTATTAATGATAATTAAGTCTTTTATTATTTTATGAAGGGGATAGTATATGAAAAGAATTTTATGTGTAGGTGTAATTAGAAAAGGAAAGATAATTATAAAAACTTGTGATGAGAAGGAGATAAGAAGAAATGTTTAATAAAAATAGTAGATATGTAACTAGAGCAATAAATAAAGAAATTGATATAAGATTACAAATAATTATATGGAGCATGATTGATAAGTTGAAAGATGAGGGAAATATTGAATTAGATTACTTGCAAGTCTTCAAGGTAAGAAAAGAAGGAAATAAGATTGTAATAAATCAAAGTCAAGAAGTACCTGAATATTCATGTACATATGAGATGGAGATAGAAGATATTCAGATAGATGATGAGATTAAGATATATGTAATAGACAACGGAATTGAGGGAAGTACTATGTTATTTCCTTGGGAGTATTGATTAGGTGGAGGATAAAATGAATACATTAAGTAAAGAAAAGACATTTGATTATGATAGTAAAGAACTTCTAGGAGTAATGCGTTTTGATTTCTATGATGGAGTGAAAAACTTAAGTAATCAATGGTTTCCAAGAGAATTAATAATAGAATTGAATGATAAAAAAGAAATAGACCTAAAGAAGTTACAAGAAGAACTAAATTACATTCAGTTCACATTGATAAAAGATTTCAATAATGTTGTAGAGCTATGTAATGGTACAGGTTATGATAAAGAAAATTTAGTATATATAGAGCTTGAAGAAGGTAAATATGTACTAAAGTTAATACCTGTGCTAGATACGTACTCATACATATACACTTATAAGAGATAGGAGGAGAAAGTCATGGATATTGTAACAGTAATTAAAGTGGTTGGCACAATTTTAACAGTTTTGGCAACTTCTGTAGAAACAATAAATAAGAAATAGAGTAATCATTAATGTAATGGATAGGGGGCAAAGGGGGAAGAGTGGAAGAGAAAATAGAATAGTAATTTTCAAGTTAATGAAACTAAAATACTTTTCTAAAATATCTTCCACCTTATCTACCTTTTCAACCTAAAGTAAAGAAAATTTTTATACTAAAATAGAGTTTAATTTTTTTTATAATAAATTAGGGTGAAAAAAGAAATGTGAAAAAAATAATAGATAATACTGGTCATTCGGTTGGAGAAATGCCTCAAAAAGCTACGATAAAACATTAGAAATCAGAGATTACATAAAATGTGAATAAGAGTAGCATCAAAATTGAAAAGTTGTAAATAAAGGCTAAATCAACTGTTTTTACTGCGATGTTTAAATATATATTATAAATTTGATGATAGAGTTAATATTTCTAGTAAAAGAAGTATTATCTCTTTTTTATATATAGATGATTATTAAGAAAGGAGTAAGTACAGTTAAGGAGTTAAAAGTTATAAATTCTAATTAAAAACAAGTGATTTTCTCTTGTAAAATAACTTATCTTTTCAATCTTATGAAAAATTTTTAAAGGAGGTAATATTGAATGGGATAGAAAAGGAGATGATGGATAAGGAGGATATGAGTAGGAAAAGTGAAAATTACAGAGGTATCTATAAAGATATGGTTGAAGTTCTAGGGGATGAGATAACATTAAAAGTATATGAGAATTATAAAGGTCAGCAGGTAACTTTTCCAATGAGGCTATATTCAGATAAATATGTAATTGATTATTTAAATAAGCATTATAATGGTAAGAACTTAAAGCAGATATCAAGGAAATTAGGATACACATGTAATTGGCTACAAAAAGTAATAAATAAAAATGGAATAAGCAAAAGTGAGAGAGGAGAAAAGAAATAATGAATATTTTTGATGCAGGTGGATTAACAAGCGTTATAGCAGTAATAGTTACTTTAATAGTAGGAACAGGGATATTTATATTACTACATAAGATTTTTGATATTATACATTTTGGATTTGGAGCTATGATAACTATGTGGGTCGTATGTTGTATAGTAGGAGCTTTCATAGTTAATTTCTTAGGCGGATTAGTAGGAGGAGTATTTTCTATACTATGGTTCTTAATAAGACTAGCTTTAATGATAGGAGTAATAGGTTATATAGGGTACTATTTATATAATAAATTTAAGGGAAGTAAGGAGTAGAAGAGAAGGTATGAAAAGAAAAGTATCAATAATGCTATTACTAATGCTGACATTAATACTTGTTGGATGTGGAAATAGCGTTGTAAAGAAATCAATTGAACAAGCTAAGACTTCAATAGAAAGTAAAGAGTATGATAAAGCATTAGCATCACTACAACTAGCTCTTGATGAAGATAAGGAGAATGAAGAAGCTAATAAATTATATTCAATAGTTGATGGTTATCAGAAAGCTAAAAAGCTAGTTGATGAGAATAAAATAGCAGAAGCTAAAGAGATAATTGATGGAATAAATAGTGATTATAAAAACTATGTAATAAAAGATGATATAGATAACTTAAAAAGTCAGATAAATAATTACTTGAAAGAGGTTGAAAATATAACATCATTATTAAATGAAGCTGAGAATATGTTGAATAATAAACAATATGCTGAATGTAAAAGTCATATAAATGATAAGATACTAGCTTCACAATATGTAACAGATGAGCAAAAGGTAAAAGCTGATGAATTAGTAAAGAAATCTGATGAAGCAATAAATGAAATAGAAGCTCAAAGAATTGCAGAAGAAAAAAAGAAGCAAGAAGAAGCTAAAAAGGCAGAGGAAGAAAAGAAAAAACAACAATCATCGGTAAAGAGATACTATGTTCCTCATTTAAATAAGTCATTAACTATGGACGAGATGTTTAATGAATACAATAAAACAGCTATTCCATTTGATTATGTAGATAATGGAAACACCTATATGTTTAATCCAGGAAGTGCTAAGCCAACTGAACCAGCATATTAGAAATAATAGAGTCTTAATTTATTAATTTAAGTAGATTAAGGCTCTATTTTTTTGTATTTTTAATTATTTGATAGAAGTGGGGGGAAGGGGGCAGAGTTGTGGCAAAAATAAATCAAGTTTATATCTAATAAAGTTTTTATAGAAAAATAGTAAAATTTTATAGATTTTTTTGTAGTAAAAATTGAAGTCGTGGTATACTTTACCACCTTTACCACTAAGATTTTGGTATAATTATGGTGTTAAAATATATTAATAAGAGGTGGACTATGAGAGAAAATATTAGTGAAAGAACAGTAGCATTAAATGAAATATTAATGGAGTTATATGCTGAAAGAGAAAAAATAGATATAAAAGAGATAGAAACGACAGTTTCTCCATATAAAGATTTTGCAAAAGATACTACTAATAAGCTTAAAGATATTTTTAAAGCTCTAAAATGTGATATTGAACAATTTAAAAATGATAATGGTTGGTATGATTTGCCGATTGTGGTAGCTGAAATATTTAGAGTATATCTTACAGAAGATAGTAGAAAAGGTAGTTATATTAGTAAATTGAAAAATAAAAAGTTTTTAGAGATAAGTTTTGATGAAAAGATAAATTTTATAAATAAGGTTGTTGAGCAATTAAGAGAAAAATATAAAGACGATTCAAATAACGAAAAAATTTTAAAAGAAATAGATGATTTAGAGAAAAGATGGTTAGGTGAAGTACAATATAGTGAAGTAGTAAAGAAAGAAGTTATAGAAACTGAAGCTATTGTAAACATGATAATGGAAGCATGTATGTTTAAAGTGGGGTCTATTAGTGAACTAGATGGACTAGTAACAGTTGATAGTGGTAAGAGTACTGAGTATTCTGAAAAAGAAATTTTAGAAATATTGAATAGTGATGATATGGCTAAATTACCATATAGGGCAACATTAAAATATGAGGATAGATTAGAGCTATTAAAGTATTTTAAAGTTTTTTTAATAAATAATATTAAGGAGTGGAAAAAAATAGTTGATATTGCATCTGAGCTAAGAGAAGATAATGTGGCAGAAGTTGCAATAAACAATAGTAAATTAATTTCAAGTAAGGACTTATTAAAATCAGCTATTAATGAATACAAAAAAGATATTAAGGAGAAGATGAAACCTATAGAGATTCCAGAACATACTCCAGAAGAGTTTTATAAAATATTAGCTGAACTAGGATATAAAAAGAAAAATAAGAAGTAGAAGTATAAAATATTCTTTCACAAATATGGTGGGAGAATATTTTTTTTATATATTTTTTTTATTTTTCCAGGATTTAAATAAGTTTTATATGTTTTATCATCATGTTGTAGCCAAAAGTTAAGTAAAGATTCTGAGGAGAAAAAAATAATTTATTTTCCCAGGATGGAACTTGAATAAGGATAATGTAAGATTTAGATATCAAGAGGAGGTTATACAATGGATAAGACAAAAATAGCATTTATTGATTTAGAAACTGATTCATTAAATCCTAGGAGTGGAGTAATTAAGTTAGTAGTTTCAGCAATTGGTAATGAAAAAGTTTCATATAGGAAGTTTATAGACGATGATTTTAGAAGTTTTTTAAAAAATAGTAATATTCTTAAAGTATTTCATAATGCTAAGTTTGATGTTGAATACTTGGTTAATAATGGATGTGAAGTTAACAACTATCACTGTACATTACTCATGGCTCAAGTTCTTGGTGAAGAAAAGCTAAGTCTTAAGGAGCTGACTAAAAAATATCTAGGAGTAGATATGGATAAGTCTATGCAACATAGTGATAATTGGCAAGAAGAAATTACTCAGAAGCATATTGATTATGCAATCAAAGATGTTGAAAACACTAGAGATTTATTCTATAAATTACAAGCTTTGCTTATTAGTAAGAACCTATGGATGACCTATGAAAGAGAAAGAAGAGCTTTGCCTGCAATTATAATGCTTGAAAACAATGGTATCAAGATGGAGTTTGATAAATGGAATTTGAGATTAGATGAGGATAGAGAATTAATCCAAGAGCTTGAATCTACTATTAGAAATCTATTGAAGAATTCACAACTTAATCTTAATTCACCAAAACAATTGGTAGAAGCTATTGCAGAGTATGGTATAAAGCTACATTCAACATCTGATGATGAGCTTGCAAAGTATTCTGATGAACATGAGGTTATAAAACTTCTTAGAAAGTATAGAAAGCTACAAACTAAGATTAAAACATATGGAGAAAAGCTCAAATCTTTTATTGATGATGGAAGGATACGAGCAGATTGGAGATTAATTGGTGCAAAGTCTGGAAGAATGTCTTGTAATAATCCCCCACTTCAAGCTATGCCAGGAAATAGTAGAGAATTTTTTGTGGCAGAAGAGGGATATAAGTTAGTGTGTTCTGATTATTCACAAATTGAATTAAGAGTTCTAGCAAGTATTTCTAAAGATGAAACTTTAATGAATTACTTTAATAATGAAGTTGACTTACATAGAGGTACAGCAAGCTTAGTTTTTAAAAAAGAATTAGATGAGATAACGAATGAAGAAAGGCAAGTTGCTAAAAGCTTAAACTTTGGAATTATTTATGGTATTACTGCCTATGGTATTCAAAAGAATCTAAGAAAGTCAGGACTAGATGTTACTTTAGATGAAGCAGAAGAATATAGAATTAAATTTCTTAATGTATATCCAAGAGTTAGAGCAATTCAAGATGCTTTATTAAGAGCAGATTATATAAAAACAATAGGGGGAAGAAGGTGGCAAGGTGGTAGTTTATCAATGACTCAAAGATTAAATTTACCTATTCAAGGTTCAGCAGCAGAAGGGCTAAAAGAAGCATTAGCATTACTTGTAAATAGTATTAAAGAGACATGGAAGTTAGTTGCTATAGTGCATGATGAAATACTGTTAGAAGTACCTACTGATGATGCTGAAGAAGCTAAAGAGGTTTTAGAAAACTGTATGATTGAAGGTATGAAAAAAATTATTAAAGATATTCCAGTTATTGTTGAGACTTCAATAAGTAATAATTGGTGCAAATAGAAGGAGGAATAAGAAATGATATTTACAAATGGTGAAAAGGTACTAGGTACTGTAAAGACTATGCCAATTTTAGAAGAAGGAAACCACGAATCAGAAATTAAAAAGGTTGACTTTTTAAAAGAATGTAAAACTGATTGGGGGTATAGAGATTCCCTTGAGATTACTTATAGTGTTTCAGTAGGTGTTACAGAGCAATTGAAAAAAGAAAAGATTATGATTTCACAAGCTGAAAATTCTAAATGCTATAAGTTTTTATTAGAGTTGTATAAAGGAAGCATTCCAAAGGAGATTAACATTAAGGAATGGGAAGGAAGAAGATGTGTTATTACAATAAAGCACAATGTAACTGATGATGGCAGAGTATATGCAAATATAGTAGAAAGAAAGTTTTACTAAGGAGGAATGACAATGATAAGAAAAAAAGTTAAGGACATAGTTATGGAATATGTTAAAAATATTGTAATAATTGATGAGTGTCCAGCTTCGTTGTACAAGCTTACTACATTAGTTAGCCTTATTAAGGAAAGAGGTGATGAGAAGGCTTGTGGAGAGTTAAAGTATCATTGTGATATTATAGATGAAAATTTATTTTCATCTATAGTTGGCACTTTAATTGAGGGGGTTACTATTAATTATGAAAAATTATCTCAATCAGATATAGAGATAATACATGATGAGATATTAGTTAATGAGCTAAAAGCATTAATTAAACATAACAAAGCTACATCAATAGGTTTTTTCTATGATGATAAAAATAAACTGAAGTTAAATACTAATAGATGTATTAGTTATCTACAGCAAGTTTTAGAGTGTGTTGTTAAAAATGGTTCTTTAATGGTCTTAAATCAGAAGGAAGGAATTTATGAAGAGCTAAATGAAGAGTTAATCGGTACAATACTAAGATATCTAATGAATAATGCTATACCAGATAGTTGGAAGAAGTATTATGAAAAAGATATTTTAGATGGTCTTATCAGAGAAATACCTAGATTAGATGGGGATATAGTTGATGATTCGTTGATTGCTTTGAATAATGGTGTTTATAACTTAAAAACTAAAGAGTTAGTACCATACAATAAAAATCACTTATTCATGAGTAAGTCACCAGTGAATTTTGTAAAAGGAGCAGTATGTCCCCAATTTATTAAGGCTATTAGAGAAATAGCTTGTAATGATGAAGAATTATTAATGTGTATTCAAGAAATATTTGGATATGTATTAATAAATAATACTAAAGGGGAGAGAGCGTTTTATTTTGTAGGTGTTGGTTCTAATGGTAAAAGTTTTTGTGCTGAAATTCTTACAAACCTTGTTGGAAGAAAGAATGTTAGTAATATACCACTATCTAAGTTCTCAGAAAAATTTGGTATTGAGGGTATTGTAGACAAGAGTCTTAATATAGCAAATGAAAATGAACTAGGAGGGGCTATAAGTACAGAAAGCTTAAAAGCATTAATAAGTGGTGACCCAATAAATATTTCTAGAAAGTTTAAGAAAGCAATTAATGTTAAATCTAATATAAAGCTAATTTTTCTATTAAATACGCTACCAGATACATTAGATAATACTCATGGGTATTATAGAAAGATACTTATAATACCATTTAATAGAGTGTTCAAATGTGATGAGATGGATAAAGACTTACCAGAAAAAGTTAGTGAAGAATTAAGTGGAGTACTTAATTGGGCATTAGAAGGTGCTGAAAGGCTTATAAGGAATGATTATAAGTTTACAGAATGTAAAGAAATTGAAAAGGTAACTAAAGCCTATAAAGAAGAACAAAACCCAATAGAAGCTTACTTTAAAGAGGTTTTAATATATGAAGAAGGAGTGAGTGAAACTAAAAAAGCAATTTTAGATGGGTACAAGTTGTGGATTGAAGGTCAGAATATCTCTGCTAGAGGTACTGATTCACCACAAAGATTTTGGAAGGGACTAACTAATGCTTCAAAAATAGTTTTGAATAAAGAGTTAGGGTACAAAAAGATAAAAGGAACACTGCATCTTAAAAATTTTAGAATAGATTATTCTAAGTTACCATCTAAAGAAAATAAATATACATTTATTCAATAGGTGGACAAGGTGGCTAGGTGGTAGAGTAAATAAAATAAATATTTTTTATTTAGAATTAATATTAATATCAATTCTAAATAATCATCCACCTTGCCACCTAACCACCCTATTTTAAAGTAATAAATATAATTAATAAGTATATATCATAATAATGAATACAAGGGAGGAATATCTATTTATGGAGTATACTAAAACAACAATATCAAGAAAGAAACTTTATGAGAAAAATTACACTAGAGATTCAATAGAAATAATTGAAGATACTGATGATGAAGTTTTACATAGTATTAATTATAAATCATTAATAGATATTCTTACTCTAAGGTATTCAGAAAATAAGAATACTTAAGAGGTGATTAGTTTATGGCAAGAGCCGTGTTTTACGGAAGATTTTCTAGTAATAACCAGAGGGAGGAATCGATAGACGCACAGTTGAGAGCTGTAGAAGATTTTGCAAGAAAAAATAGCTACGAGTTAGTTGGTAATTATGCTGATAAGGCAAAGTCTGGTACTAATAGTAGCAAAAGAAGTGAGTTTCTTAGAATGATTAAGGATGCAGAAAGGGGATTATTTGAAGTAGTTATAGTTCATAAACTGGATAGGTTCTCCAGAGATAAGTATGATAGTGCATTATATAAAAGAAAATTAAAGCAATGTGGAGTTAGATTGATAAGTGTAACAGAACAGTTAGATGACAGTCCTGAAAGTGTAATACTTGAGTCTGTAATAGAAGGAATGGCAGAATATTATTTTAAGAATTTAGCAAGAGAAACCTTAAAAGGATTGAAAGAAAACGGCTACAAAGCTTTACATAATGGTGGTAAGCCACCATTGGGATATGATGTTAATTCAGAAAAGAAGTATATCATAAATGAAAGGGAGGCTGAAAGCGTAAGATTAATTTTTGATATGTATACTACAGGCTATTCTCAAAGTGAAATGGTAAATGAACTTAATGAAAGAGGTTTTAAAACTAAGTTAGGAACTATTTTCAAATCCAATAGCATTCATAGTATATTAACTAATGAAAAATATACAGGAGTATATGTATATAATAAAAGTGCAAAGAAAGACGCTTTTGGAAAAAGAAATAGTCATGCATATAAAGATGAAAGTGAAATAATAAGAATAGAAGGAGGTATGCCTCAAATAATTTCAAAGGAGACATTTGAAAAAGCACAAGAAGTATTGAAAGCCAGAAAGAGAGCTCCTGGCACTAATAAAGCAAAAGAGAACTACTTACTTGCAGGATTAATTAGATGTGGATGTTGTGGAAGACATTATCAAGGGAATAGAAGACAAGGTAAGAATAAACCAATGTATGTTTCTTATAGATGTTCCTATAGAAGACTAACAAGTTCTAAAGTATGTGATAATAAGGAGATACGAAAAGAATACATAGAAGAGTATGTGTTATCAGAACTTGAAAGAAGAATATTTAATGAGAAGGCAATACCACACTTAGTAGAAGGAATTAATAAGAACCTTCAAAAGAAAAATAAAGTTGAAGAAGAAAAGAAAGAGGTAATAAACAAAGAGATAAAGGAAATAGAATCTCAAATAAATAATATTGTTACTGCAATTGCAAGTGGATTCATGCAAGAAGAATTCAAAGTAAAGATGGACGAGCTAAAAAATAGAAAATCAGAACTAGAATTCAAGCTATCAGAGTTAAAATCAGATGAAATAACTCAAGTAGTAACAGAAAGTGATGTTAGAAGTCTACTAAATAACTTTAGTAGTTATGTTATGAGTAGAAATATTCCAGAATGTAAAAAGTTTATTCAAAGCTTCGTAAAAGAAGTAGTTATTTATAAAGAACACATTGAAGTCACATTCAATGTGTCTTTCTCTTTATTTAAAAATAATCAGGGAGTAGAGGTTAAGAGTAAAATTAATAGATATAGTTTATATGAAAGGTATAGTGAAAGTTTTTATATAAAGGTTTCGTAATAAAATTGGAATAAGAACTAATTACTGGTGTTGATAAAATTTTAAAAGTATTTTTAGATTTAAACACGTCTAAATCTTTTCTAGAAGTTCAATTATAGAAATGGTTGTACAGGCGTTTGTAGATGAAATTACAAATATGTCAAGTGAGGAATATGATAGTAATATTGATGATGTAATACAAAGAAAAGATGAAATATTAGATGACTATGATTTACCTATATTACCTGCACATAATGATGGATTTAATGAAACATTCCTAGAAGAAGATTGTTGGCATGATGTTAGAATTAAAAAATGATAGAATACCTAAAATTAAGTACGTTGCTATATATAGGTTTTCACCTATTTCAGCAATTACACATTATGCTGAAGTAAAGGAAAATACTTATGATAAAGATACTAATAAAAATAATATACTTTGCAGGAAAAGTTATAAAATGACATTTTATTAGGGAATACAGATCAAATTCAATACGTTCGCCAAGATATACTACTAAGGATAGATTAATTAAAGCAAAAGAGATAAGTGATTTATTCAGTTAAGTCGATAAAATCTTATAAGTATAAATCTAGTAATTAGGTAATATATATATATTACTAAAAATTATTAGGATTGTAATATAAAAAATTGGTGTTTTTTAAGTCACGTAATTAATTAAAGGGGGAAACTATGAGAAAGTTAATAATTGCTTTAATAGGTGAGACTGGCAGTGGTAAATCAACATTTGCATCTATGTGTACTGAAGAAGAAATACATTCGATAATAGCAGGAACTAATGGAAAAAAAGGAACAACAAAAAATACCAAAAGAATGGTATATTCTATTAATAATAAAGAATATAAAAATAATTCTGGATTTAATAAGGATGAATTTAAAAAAAATTATGAAGAAGGAAACTCAAATTTTTTATTGCCATTAAGTTCAAATATAAAATTAGCTCCTTTTGATACACTAACATTGCTAGATACAAAAGGTTTAAATGATTGGAAAACAGAGAAAGAGAAGGAAGAAGTTTACAATAAAGCTGTAGAAGCTTGTAATGATGCAGATATTATATTAGTTATGATTCCGGAAGGTGGAAGCGTAGTTACAACTAATGAAATTCTAAGCAGAATATTCAATCAGTATTGTCATAAACCTATAGTGTTTGTATATAAGGCACAACAGGCTAGGATAAAGTTATTGTCTAAGGAAAAAAGTATTCCACAGTTAAAGGATGATGTAAAGGTTAATTTATATAATTATGGAAAAAGGTATAAAAAATTAGTTGATGTTATTAAGAAGGTAAAGTTGCCTAAACATGTGGGGATTAGCCCTTTATTATGTATATTGCCTAATAGTGAGGAACTATCATCAGATATTTCTGAAGAAGAACGTTTGTGTGATAATAAAGATTTAAAGGCATGTATCAGTAGTGTTTTACAGTATGCTATAAATTTACAAAAAGCATTAATAGATGTGATGCGTGGTGAATATGTTGAGGCAAACAAGCAAGAGATACAGAATGTAGTAAATAAATTAATTTCTGTTGATTATATAGTTAATAATATAAAATATATAGGTTATCCTATGATTAGACCTTATGTACAAAATTTAAAATTTAGTGGAGATGTAGAGTATAGTTGGCAGGGAGGAACTCCGTGGATGTATCCTGTTTGTGGTGGAGATTATACTTATGTTGCAAATCACATATATGAAAATATTAAACTTATGATTATATCTTTGACTAATGTATCAGTTGGTATAAAAAGTTCTTTACTTTCAATACTAGAATTTATTATTGAACATAGATGGACACCAGGGACGTCGAATTTACAATATATTTCTTTAACAAGATGCGTACCAGTTGATTGGATTTTAGACTTGAGAACTGAGTTATTTAATAAGTATCCTAATTTATTTAGAGATGTAAAGATAGAAGATTTTGATACTAATCCACAATGGAGTTATTTGGAGAGTACAAATATAGAATTTAGAGAAAAGCATGGAGATTGGGATAAGTATTTAGATAAGTTTTATTTTTATTCAAATAATAAGCAAATGAAAATTAAAAGGTGTTTTAGTAATAATGAATGGAACGCTACAGTTATGATTTATCTAATTATTTCATGCATAGTTAACAAAATAGATTTTGTGGCAAACATGAAAAATAAGTTTGAAAATAAATTTTTATTTGATGCTTTTGATGAAAATGGTGAATGTAAGATATTTAAATTTAAAAAGGAATAGTGTTTAGTGTATTAAATATGAATAAAATATATGAATAAATTAGAATAAAAAATAAGGTATAGAATTATTAAATTTGGTGGATTTTAAAGGTAGTGATTCGCCTCCACCATAGAAAAAAACTGTACTTTTAGTAGTACAGTTTTTTATTTTCACAAATTTAATTTTCCTTTTTATTAGAACTCCTTAAGTATTTAAATTAAGTATCTTCTACCATTATTTCTATCTTAACACAGTATTGATTTTCATCTTTTGTTGAAAGTTCATTTAGGGGATATTCCTCATAGGCATCACTACATATGCGTAAATTATTTTCTTTTATAAACTCATATAATTTTTCATAAAGATCATCAGATTCTCCATAAGCACATCTTCCATAGAAAACTGCATACTTACCTTCAGGCTTATATGAATTTTGTTCATTTATAGCTTTAAAGTAATATTGAGTTACATATAAAGGAGTTCCTGCTTCAATGTCTTCCTTACTAATAATAGCACCAAGGGGATAACCTATATCAATTCCATTTTCATAAGCGAAATTATAAAATGAAATAGCAGACCCATTAGAGGAGTCTTTAGAAGCTATAGGGCCTAAGAAAATAGGTTCTTTCTTTTTGTATTCAATATTTATACTATTTTCTTTATATTTAATAGCTTCCTCTGCCATATCAACATAAAGTTGCATAACTTCTAATATACGCTTAAGCTTTTTTATTTCAGTTAATATATGTTTTTTCTGTGAGCTAAATAAGGAGAACATTTCTTCAGGAGTACGTATATCAATATATCTTCTTATTTCTTCAATTCCGATTCCAATTTCCCTAAGAGAGGTAATTAAATATGCTGTGGTTAATTGATTTCTAGTATAATAGCGGTAGCCATTTTTACCACGGAATTCTGGTGACAACAGTCCAATTTGATCATAATATCTTAAATTTTCACGTTTAATACCTGTAAGAGCAGAGAACTCCTTAATTTGCATATTAGACCCATCTTTCATAATAACCTCCAAATTTTAAATTACTATTGACATTAAAGTTACTTTAAGCTTTATAATACCACTGAAAATAAATTTTATCAAAATTACTTACATAATGGAGGTAAACTATGAAGTATTTAAAACTATTCCTAAAAGAAAGAAAAGGCAAAGTAGGAATAACATTAATCATGCTTTTAGGACAAGCAGTAGGGACATTATTAATTCCATTTCTAATAGCAGGGATTGTAGATAATGGAATTTTAAAAGGTGATATGAATGAGATTCTTAATATAGGTGGCCAAATGCTATTAGTTCTTTTAATAACAACAGTGGCAGCTGTACTAGGAAGTTATTATTCTGCTGACCTTGCTGCAGTGTTTGGATATTACATGAGAGATAAGATTTTCCGTAAGAGTCAGGAGTTATCTATTCATGACTTTGACACTATTGGAGTTTCTTCTATGATTACACGTACAACTTCAGATATTTCTAATCTGCAACAGACTTTTGGGTTGGTCTTACAGCTTATAGTTCCAGCCCCACTTATTATTGTTGCATCTATAGCTATGACAACATATACTAGTTTAACTTTAGCATTGGTACTTATTTTATCTGTAGTAATATTTATAGTTTTTGCTAGGTTAGTACTTAAGAAATCAATATTTATTTCTAAAAGGGTTCAGGATAAATTGGATTATATTAATCAAGTAATAAGAGAATCTATTACTGGAATCCGTGTTATTCGTGCTTTTGGAAATGAAGAATACGAGGAAGATAGAGCAGGTAAAGCCTTTAAGAATTATGCTACAGATATGATAAAGCTAAATAAGATATTTGCTGTATTAAATCCTACAATATGGCTTATGATTGGCGTGTCCGTAGCTATTATAGTTTGGGTAGGTGGAGTATTTTCTATGAAGGGGTCAATGGAAATTGGCCAGATAACCGCTGTAACTGAATATTCTATTATTACATTAAGCTATTTAATATTGGCTACAACAACAAGTGTTACTCTTCCTAAAATGAAATCATGCCTTGATCGTATAGAGGAAGTTTTGGAAATCAATCCAGAGATTCAGGATTTTAATATAGAAAAGAAATGTGCAAAGGACGATTGTGCAGTGGGTGAATTTGAAAATGTGTCTTTCTTTTATAAGGGGGCAGAGGAACCTGTTATAAGAGATATATCATTTTCATGTAATAAAGGTGAGACAACAGCTATTATTGGAAGTACAGGCTCTGGTAAGAGTACTATTGCTAACCTTATTTTAAGGTTACATGACATAGATCAAGGAGAAATTCGAATAAATGGTGTGGATATAAGATGTCTTTCTCAAAAGGAATTAAGAGATACAATTGGTTACGTTCCTCAAAAAGCCTTTTTATTTAGTGGGACAATTGAGGATAATTTAAGGATGGGATATAAAGAGGCAACTAAAGAAGATATGGAGAGAGCATTAAGTATTTCTCAATCAAAATCTTTTGTAGATAAATTACCTATTGGGCTAAAGTCTGAGGTCTCCCAAGGTGGATCAAATTTCTCAGGTGGGCAGAAGCAACGTTTGTCTATTGCAAGAGCTCTAATTAGGAAGGTCCCAATTTATATTTTTGATGATAGTTTTTCTGCTTTGGATTTAAAGACAGATTCAGCACTTCGTAAATCACTTAAAGAAAATATGAGAGATGCAGCTAAGATAATAATTGCACAGAGAGTAAGTACAATTATGGATGCAGATCAAATCCTTGTGTTAGATGAAGGAAAATTAGTTGGCATTGGAAAACATATTGACTTAATGAAAAACTGCTCTGTATATCAAGCAATTGCTAAAAGTCAGATGAGTATAGAGGAGGTTTGATTTTATGAAGAAGGATAAAAAGAAAGAAACAGTAGTTTTTAGTGAGGATATTCCTAAAAATACAAAGAAAACTATTAGAAGATTAATGGAAACATTAAAAACTCAAAATAAGAAGTTAATAATTGTAGGTGTATTAGCACTACTTAGCAGTATATTTTATGCAGTTATTCCACTTATGGTTGGGGTAGCTATAAATAATCTAGTAAATGCAATTAATAGCTTTGATAAATCTGTAAGTGTTTTATCAATGGTGGCGCAGGCACTAGCTATGCCAGTTTTAATGCTGGTACTAATATCTATTGTTAATAGTTTTCTTACTTATATCCAGCAATATATAATATCTAGTGTTGGAGAGAATTTAACTTTATCATTACGTAAAGATATTAGTAAGAAAATAAATAAGCTTCCATTGAAATATTTTGACTCACATAAAAAAGGGGATGTTATGAGTAGAGTAACAACTGACCTTGAAAAAGTATCCCTAGTAATGCAGGTCGGTTTTATGCAGTTTATATCTTCTTGTTTTACAATTATCTTTACAATTATCTCAATGCTTATATTAAATTTAAAGTTATCCTTATTAATTTTTATATTCATTGGAATTAGTGCTATTGCAACAAATTATGTATCAAGTTTAAGTCAACGTTATTATGCATATAATTTTGATGCTATGGGTGAATTAAGTGGAAAAATTGAAGAAGTGTACTCTGGAAATCCTATTGTAAAAATATTTAATCAACAAGAGAATGTAATTCAAGAAGTGACTGAGCTTAATAAAAAGCAGTTTGAAGCTAATAGAAAGGCTCAGTTTATAGATTTTGCTATATATCCAACTATTCGTCTTTTAAATCAATTAGGATTTATAGCAACAGCTATTGTAGGCGGAATAATGACACTTAATGGACAGATTTCATTAGGTGGAATTCAAGCGTTTTTACAATACGTAAATCAAGTATCTGAGCCTGTAACTCAAGCTTCTTATGTTATTATGTCTCTACAATCTGCTATTGCTGGGGCTGAGAGAGTTTTTGAGTTATTAGATGAAGAAGAAGAGGTTGCAGATAATAAGTTAAATGAATTCTCATTTGATAAGAATCTTATATCTAAGGGAAAGGTAGATTTCAAAAATGTAAAGTTTGGATATACAGATGAGAAAACTTTAATTAAGAATTTAAATCTTGAAGTAAAACCAAATGAAATGGTAGCTATTGTTGGGCCAACAGGTGGAGGAAAAACTACATTAATTAACTTGATAATGCGTTTTTATGAATTAAATGGAGGAGCTATATCAATTGATGGAGTTAATATTAATGAGATTCCTAGAAATATATTGCGTAGACAAATTGGGATGGTTCTTCAAGATACATGGCTATTTGAAGGGACAATAGCTGAAAATATTGCTTATGGTAAGATGGATGCTACTCGTGAAGAAATAATAGCTGCTGCAAAAGCTGCTTGCTGTGACCATTTTATTCGTACACTAGAGCATGGATATGATACAGTAATATCTAGTGAAACATCTAATGTTTCTCAAGGACAAATGCAGCTCTTAACTATTGCTCGTGCTATGTTAACAAATCCTACAGTTATGATATTAGATGAAGCTACATCAAGTGTAGATACAAGGACAGAAGTAGAAATTCAAAAGGCTTTATCAAGACTTATGAAGGATAAAACGAGTTTTGTCATAGCACATAGATTGTCAACTATTCAAAATGCAGATATGATTTTGGTTGTTAAAGATGGAGATATTATAGAAAGAGGAACTCATCAAAGTCTTCTAGAACAAAATGGTTTCTATGCATCTCTTTATTACAGTCAATTTGAAGTGGCAAATTAGATGATTTAATAAAATTTATAGGTAGAAATGTATGAAAAAGAACTAGATTACAAATATATAATCTAGTTCTTCTAAGTTTTAATTTAGTATTCTTTTAATTATGTTATTCAGCTATTTGAGGAACAAAAAAATAATCCTATAAGCTAGTAATTATGTGGATTAGTATAATATTATCTAAATTAGGTTAATGTAATTTTAATAAAAGCTTTATTAGGAGGCATTAAAAATGTGTACAGCATTAACTTTAAAAACAAAAGATGGATATAGTTTATTTGGAAGAAATATGGATTTATCATACTCTTTTAATCAAGCAGTTACATTAGTACCTAGAAATTATGAATATAGAGATAGAGTTACTGGAAATATGAAAAAAACTAAATATGCAATATTAGGTATGGCAAGTGTTATAGGAGATTATCCAGCATTTGCAGATGCATTTAATGAGAAAGGGCTAGGATGTGCAGGTCTAAATTTTCCTGGTTACTCTTACTTAGAAGATAAGCCAGTTTTAGGCAAAAATAATTTAGCTCCATATGATTTGATTATATGGATACTATCAAATTTTGAAACTGTAGATGAGGTTTTAAGAGAATTAGGAAATGTAGAATTAGTTGCAGTTCCAATTGATGAAAAAACACCACTTCCAACTCTTCATTGGATTGTTGCAGATAAAAATGGAAAATCTATAGTTATAGAAAAAACAAAAGAAGGTTTAAAATTTTATGAGAACCCAATTGGAGTTATGACTAATTCCCCAACATTTGATTGGCATTTAACTAATTTGAATGAGTATATGAAAACTACGCCAATTCAACCAGAACCTATAAAGTGGGGAGATAAAGAATTAAAACCATTAGGAGTAGGCCTTGGAACAAATGGATTACCAGGAGGATTTTCAGGAGTAGATAGATTTGTAAGAATAGCATATTTAAAATCAACTTTTTCAGAAGCAGAAGATTTAATGACTGGGATAAGTCAATTTTTTCATATGTTAAATAATGTAGCAATGCCAAAGGGTGCTGTTATAAGTGATAATTTAGATGATATAACCTTATATACTTCATGTATGTGCCAACAAAAAGGTATATATTATTATACAACATATAACAATAATGGAATAAGTGCTATAGATATGAATAAAGAAGATTTAGATGCTGGGGAAATTAAGAGATTTGAGTATTTAGATAAATTACATATTACGTATCAAAATTAAAGTTCATTTATTTTATTGTTCTAAATAATTGATATAAGAAATAACTAGCCTTTTATATTACCATAACTCTTTTAATTTAAAATATTTTATATTATCATAAATATTAAGGAGATGGTTGTATGTTTAGTTATGAAGTAATTCAAAGCTTAAATGACCTAGAGCTTTCTGTATATAACTATATAGTAGAAAATTCACATAAAATAATAAAGATGAAAATAAAAGATGTTGCTAATGAGGCCCATGTATCAACTACAACTATTTTGAGGTTTTGTAAAAAACTTGGATGTGATGGTTATTCAGAATTTAAGGTTAAGTTTAAGCTATATTTAGATAAGAAGGTTGAAAATGGTCAAAAAGATGATTTGGATGAAATCGTAGACAGCCTGAAAAAATACAAAAATAAGGAGTTTCAGGATAAGTTACATAATATAGTAGATGTTATAAGAGAGTCTAAAGGGATAATTTGGATTGGATTGGGCAATTCGGGGGCTTTGGGAAAGTATGGAGCTAGGTACTTTTCAGGAGCAGGAAAATTTAGTTTAGCAATTGATGATCCATATTTTCAAATAGAAGGAAATGTATTTGAGGGATGTTCTGTTATTGTTTTATCTGTGTCAGGCGAAATAGATCAAACTATTAGATTAGTCAATACTTTAAAATCTTTAAATTGTAATATAATTAGTATCACAAATAGAGAAAATTGTACTTTAGCTAAAATATCAAACCATAATATTTCATATTATGTACCGTATACTAAACATAATATGAATGATATGACAACTCAAATTCCTGTTATGTATATAATAGAAACATTAGCAAGAAGACTATTTAGTGAAAAATTAAGTTAATATAAAAGACCTACAAGAAAAATGTCAAGTGTTTGTAGGTCTTTTTTTGTGTAAAAAAATATATTTTTTACTTTGTAATAAAATTCTTTGAAACCAATTACATTTTTTATGGTCCTAATCTTACTGACAAATTAAGTTTTACCATTATATAATGACATTGTGAAATTTATACAGGAGAGGAGAAGCTATGAAAAAGGTAGAGAATAAAATAATGCTAATTACATATTCTGATTCTCTAGGAAAGAATCTTTCAGAATTAAAAGAGATTTTAGATAAGCATATTAAAGATGCTATCGGCGGAATTCATATACTACCTTTCTTTCCTTCATCAGGGGATAGAGGATTTGCTCCAATGACTTATAAAAAAGTAGATCCAGCCTTTGGAACATGGAAAGATATAGAGGAGTTAAGCAAAAAATATTTTCTAATGTATGACTATATGATTAATCATATTTCAGCGCAAAGTGAATATTATCAAGATTTTCTAGGCAAAAAAGATGAATCAGAATATAAGGACTTATTTATAAGATATAAGAATTTTTTTGAGAATGGTGGTCCTTCTGAAGAACAAGTAGATATGATTTATAAAAGAAAGCCAAGAGCACCATATGTAATGGCAAATTTCAAAGATGGTACAGAAGAAAAAGTATGGTGTACCTTTGATGAAGAACAAATTGATATCCATTGTGATTCGCAAAAAGGAAAAGAATTTGCTAAAGAAAACCTTGAGTTTTTAGCGAAGAATGGAGCTGCAATGATAAGGTTAGATGCCTTTGCATATGCGACTAAAAAAATAGATACAAACTGTTTCTTTGTCGAACCGGAGGTATGGAACTTACTAAAGGAGTGCGATGAAATATTAAAGCAATATGATGTAAAGCTTTTACCAGAAATTCATGAACATTACTCAATGCAATTAAAGATTGCAGAAAAAGGATATTATGTTTATGATTTTGCCCTACCAATGCTTTTATTAAATGCATTATATTATGGAAATGGTACTTATTTAAAGAACTGGCTTGATATATGTCCTAAAAATCAATTTACAACATTAGATACTCATGATGGTATAGGAGTAGTTGATGTAAAGGACTTAATGCCAGATGAAGAGATAATGAGAACTAAGGAGGATGTATTTAAGTTTGGAGCAAATGTAAAGAAGATATATAATACTTCTGCTTATAATAATTTAGATATATACCAGCTTAATTGCACATATTATTCGGCATTAGGTGATAATGATAAGGCTTATCTTTTAGCAAGAGCAATTCAATTTTTTGCACCGGGGATACCTCAAGTTTATTATGTTGGTATGCTTGCAGGTAAAAATGATCTAGAGCTTTTAGAAGAAACAAAAGTAGGTAGAAATATTAATCGTCACTACTATACTAAGGAAGAAGTAGCTGAAGAAGTTAATAGAAATGTAGTTGGCGATTTGTTAGAGCTTATGAGATTTAGAAACACTCATAAAGCGTTTAATTTAGATGGTGATATAAACGTAGATTTAGATGGAGAAAGTATCATTACAATAACAAGAAAATATGAAGAAAATTATGCTACATTAAAAGCTAATTTAAAAACATATGATTTTAAAATTATACATTCATGATAAAAGGAGAGAATAACATGAAAGAAAAAATAAATAATTTTATGAATGATACAATAATACCAAATATACTTAAGTTCGTTAATCTTAAAGGGATTGTAGCTTTAAAGGATGGAATATTATTTACATTACCATTATTAATGATAGGGTCTATATTTCTATTAATAGCTAATTTTCCATATCAACCATTTACAGATTTTATTAATAGCCATGGTTGGGCAGATCCATTAGCACAAATTAATGGTGCTACATTTAATATAATAGCATTAATAGCTGTTGTTGGTGTTGCATATTCTTATGTTAAGAATGAAGGATATGAGGCTTTATCAGCAGGGGTTATTGCATTTGCAGTTTTTCTAATTGTAACTAATTCATATGCTGTAAATGGAGATGGTGCAAAGGTTACTAATGTAATATCAAAGGATTGGACTAATGGACAAGGTATGATAACAGCTATAATCATTGGTTTAGTAGTTGGTGCTGTTTATTCTTGGTTTATGAAAAAAGGTATAAAGATAAAGATGCCTGAAGGAGTTCCAAGTGGTGTTGCTAACTCATTTGCGTCATTAATTCCAGGAGCTGTTTTAATTACAGGTGCAATGTTTGTTTATGTATTCTTTAAATTTGTGTTAGATACAACAATGGTAGAATTTATATATAAAATAATTCAAACACCATTACAAGGTATGACTGACTCAATAGGTGGAGTAATAGTGTATTGTTTAATTGCTACTATTTTATGGTGGTTCGGTGTTCATGGAGGAACTATAGTTACAGGAATTATGTTACCAATATTACTTTCAAATATTTCTGCAAACCAAGCAATTATAGATGGTGGTAATGCATTAACTATTGCTAATGGAGCTCATATTGTTACAGATCAATTTACATCTGCTTACATAAATCTTACAGGTACAGGTATTACTCTAGGTCTTGTATTATATATGGCATTCTTTGCAAAGTCAACACAATGTAAACAACTAGGTAAATTATCATTAGTACCAGGTTTATTCAATATAAATGAGCCAGTTATTTTTGGTACTCCAATAGTAATGAATCCATTCCTACTAGTACCATTCGTATTAACTCCAACTGTTGTAGGTATACTTTTATATTGTGCAGTTAGCTTTGGTTTAGTTCCACCATTTAGTGGTGTTGTTGTTCCTTGGACATGCCCTCCAATTATATCAGGATTCTTACTTGGTGGATGGAAAATGGCAGTAGCTCAAGTTGTAATATTATGTATCTCATTTGGAATCTACTTCCCATTCATAAGAAAAGTAGATTTAATGAATTTAGAAAACGAAAAATTAGCTAATAGATAGGGAGTAATTATATGTACTATAGTAAGACGAAAAACTTCCCAGAAAACTTCTTGTGGGGTGCTTCAACATCTGCTTATCAAGTAGAGGGAGCATATAATGAAGATGGAAAGGGATTATCAGTTCAAGATACAAAAGATGTTGTACCAGGTACTACAGACTTTAAAGTAGCAAGTGATCATTATCATAGATATAAGGAAGATATTAAGCTTTTTGCAGAAATGGGATTTAAGGCATATAGATTTTCTATAGCTTGGACTAGAATCATACCAGATGGTGATGGAGAAGTAAATCCATTAGGAGTTAAGCATTATAGTGATCTTATAGATGAATGTTTAAAATATAATATAGAACCAATAGTAACAATGTATCATTTTGATTTACCGGATGCTCTAGATAAAATTGGTGGATGGGGTAATAAGAGAACAATAGCTGCTTTTTGTAAATATGCAAAAGTTCTATTTGAAAACTATGGAAATAAGGTTAAGTATTGGCTTACTATAAATGAACAAAATATGATGGTTCTTCATGGCGCTGCTATAGGAACTGTTAAAGGAAAGGTAAGCGATGTTCAAAAGGAGTTATATCAACAAAATCACTATATGTTACTTGCGCAAGCAAAAGTAATGAAAATGTGTCATGATATGTGTCCTAATGGAAAGATTGGTCCTGCACCCAATATTAGTGAGGTATATCCATTAACATCAAGACCAGAAGATTTTCTTGCAGCTCAGAACTTAAATGCTATTAGAAATTGGCTTTATTTAGATATAGCTGTTTATGGTAAATATAATCCTCTTGCATGGAGCTACATGGAAGAGAAGGGGATTATACCTGAAATTGAAGAGGGAGACTTTGAAATATTTAAAGCTGCTAAACCAGACTTCATAGCTTTTAATTACTATAATACTTCTACTGTTTCTGAAAGTTTAATTACAGATGAAAAAGTAGGTCCTGATGATGGTGATCAACAAATTGAATTAGGAGAAAGAGGAGTTTATAAAGCTGAATATAATCCTAATTTAAGAAGAACTCCATTTAACTGGGAAATTGACCCTGTTGGATTTAGAGCAACATTAAGAAGTGTATACGAAAGATATCATTTACCTGTAATAATTACAGAGAATGGTTTGGGTGAATATGATGATCTTAATGATGATGAAACTGTAAATGATGATTATAGAATAGATTATTTAAGAGAACAAATTGAGCAAGCTAAACTTGCAATTACAGATGGTGTTGAATTATTTGGATTTTGTCCTTGGTCGGCATTGGATTTAGTAAGTACACATTCTGGCTTTAAAAAGCGTTATGGATTCATATATATAGATAGAGATGAATTTGATTTAAAAGATTTAAAGCGTATAAGAAAAAAGAGTTTCTATTGGTATAAAGATGTTATAAATAGTAATGGTGAAATACTATAGAATTATAAGAGTGTAGAGAGTAGCTTACATTAGTAGATTAATAATCTGCTGATGTAAGCTTATTTTAGAGCTTAATAAAATTAATTGCAAATTTAGAAACTAAGGAGAATTAGTTATGGGAAATAGAGTTTTTTGCATAGGTGAATTATTAATAGATATGATTTGTGTTGATAACAAAGGACTAAAGGATGGAGAAAAGTTTGAAAAAAAAGCTGGCGGGGCACCTGCTAATGTTGCTGCAAGTATTAGCAAATTAGGTGGAAAGTCATATTTTTTAGGTCAAGTAGGTAATGATTTCTTTGGAACATACTTAGTTGAAATGTTAAAAAGTTTAAATATAAACACAGATATGACAGTGAAAGATGGAAATACTACTTTAGCTTTAGTTGGAATTGATGTTAGTGGAGAACGTAATTTTGATTTTATTAGAGGAAGTGATGGAGATTATTCGTTTGATAAAATTGATACATCTAAAATAACATCTTCAGATATAATTCATTTTGGATCAGCGACAGGTTTTTTAGATGGAGAATTAAAGAAAACATATTTCAGTTTATTAAAATATGCTAAAGAGAACGGTATATATATATCATTTGATCCTAACTATAGAGATACATTAATAAAAGATTATATGTTAGACCAATTTGTAAGTGAGTGTATTGAGTTTTTGAAGGTATGCAATTTTGCGAAGTTAAGTGATGAAGAATTAACATTAATAACTAAAGAAAAAGATTTAGATATTGGAGTTAAGAAGTTGCATGAATTAGGAGTTAAGGTTGTTACTATAACAATAGGTTCTAAGGGAACATATTTAAGTGTTCAAGGAGAAAATAGTATAATTCCATCAATAAATATCAAACAAGTAGATTCAACAGGTGCTGGAGATGCGTTCGTTGGAGCTGTATTAAAGAAAGTGGCTGAAATAAAAGATAAAAAGAGTATTACAGTTGAAGAATGGAAGAATATAATTAGTTTTGCTAATAAAGTTGGAGCAATAACTTGTACTAATTATGGTGCGATACCGTCAATTCCAACATTAGATGAAATAGAAGTATATTTTGATGGAGTTTAAAGTTTATTATTAGATTTTTGTTAATCTATTTTATATAATCATCTTAGAGTTATTTATAAATATAAATTTAGTGGAGGAAAATATGTATTTAGTATCTTTATATTTTGATGATAAAGCAGCAGTAAGAATAGAAAGCTTTATAAATAAAGTATCAGAGAAAAGTGGCAATACTTTTATGACTGATAATAATGTTCCACCACATATAACTATTGCATCATTCCAAACTAATGAGGAAGAAAAAGTTATAAAAATATTAGATGAAAGAATTAGAGAGATTAACAGAGGAATAATAACTTGGGCATCAATAGGAATATTTAAATCATCTGTTATATTTTTGGCACCAATTTTAAATGAATATTTGCATAATCTATCAGTTAATATATATGAAGGTATATCTCTTATAGAAAATATATCTATTAGTAAATATTATCTGCCATTTCAGTGGATGCCACATACAACTATTGCAAAAAAGTTAGCTAAGGAAGAGTTGATCTTAGCATTTGAAGAGTTAGAAAAGAATTTTAATATTTTTAGTGGAGAAATAACTAAAATCGCATTATCTAAGACAAATCCTTATGAAGACATTATTGTATGGAATTTAGATAATAAGTAATACGTATAAAAAAACTGTACTTGTTTTAGTACAGTTTTTTGTTATGAAAAAGCAAATAATCTAAGTTTCTTTTCGTTTATCACTTCTACCTTTTTATATCCAAGGGATACTAGTCCTTCTTTTTCAAACTTATTTAAAAACTTAGTTACAGTTACTCTACAGCTACCAATAAGTTGAGCAATTTCCTCATGGGAATAATCAATAATATATGTAGAGTCATTTTGATTTTTCTTAAAATATACCCCAAGGCGTAATAGTAGTTGAGCAAGCTTTTTATCAGAACTTAAAAATGCCATACTATTAACCTGAATGGATAAATTTTGTATGGATAGGGACATAAGATGGAACATTTGAATCATTAATTCAGGATATTTAGTAAGATAGGGATACAGCTCATTTAAATTTATTGAAATTAATTCAACATCTGTAGCAGCACTAACAGAGGTTAATCTAGAGCCATAACAAAAATATGAAGACTCACCTAACAGCTTTCCCTGTCTTAATATTTCAATTGTAAGTTCAGTTCCTTGATCTGATATTAAAAATATTCTAACGCGACCAGATTTTATTAAGTAAAAATTATCAGCTCTATCGTCTTGAAAATATATAATCTCATCTTTTTTGTATCTTTGTATTGTACCTGCGCTTTCAAAGACTTCATAAAATTCAGGTGTAATATCTATTGAAGAGCCAGGAAGAAATTTATAGCTTGTACCCATTGTAATCACCATTAATATAAAAAATTTATTTATTAAATTGTAGTATAGACTACAATCTATTTTCAAGTATGTTATTAAAATAAATAATGTTAAAAATAAAGAATGGAGATATAGCGGTGGAAATGAAGGAAAGATTATGGACAAGAAATTTTATTTTAGCTTTAGTTATTACAATAGGAGTGAATCTTGCATGTAACTTGTTATTATCTACAATCTCAATTTATGCAAAGCAAATTACTAGTACTGATGCATATGCAGGTGTTATGACTGGGGCATTTACTTTAGCGGCATTATTTATAAGAATAGTAGCGGGAAAAATGTTAGATAAGATTGGTAGAAGAAAAGTATTGATGTTTGGTGTTGGAATTACAGTATTATCAACTGTTGCATATTTACTTACAAATAATATTTATATAATTATTTTTTTAAGAGTGATGCAAGGAGTTGGTTTTGGTATATCGTCAACAGCAATTGCTACAATTGTAACAGATGTTACTCCAGAGTCTAGAATGCTTGAAGGTATTGGTTATTCAGGAGTAGGAATAACTATTACAACAGCAATTGGACCATCTATCGCCTTAGCCTTAGTTGGGGAGAATTATGATAAATTTAATGTATTATTTATAGTAACAGCAGCTGTAGCTTTATTTACTATTTTACTTTCGTTTAAATTATCTTATAAAGAAGTTGTTTCTAAGAAAGAAGAAGGAACTTGTGATGGTGAAGGAATTTCTATTAGTAAAATAATTATTCCATCAATAGTATTATTTATAGCAGCAGTTGCAGAAAGTACAATTTTAGCCTTTGCTGCATTATATGGAATTGAGCTTGGCTTTAGCAATATTGGATTATTTTTCACTATTAATGCTATGGGGATACTTGCATCAAGATTATTTATAAATCAAATAGTTAATAAACTAGGAACTAATGTTGTAGTATCTAGTGGGGTACTTATATTTGCAGATTCTATATTTGGAATTGCTGTAACTAAAACTTATATAATGTTAATAATCATGGGATTTTTATGTGGTGTTATGGTTGGTTCATTGTTACCTATAGTTAACCTTTTAATTTTAGACTCTGCAAGTAAAAGTAGTAGAGGTATGGCAAATGCTATATATTATGCATTAATAGATGGGGGATACGGTATAGGTTCTATAATGTGGGGGCAAGTTGTTGTAGCTTGTGGATATAGATGGATTTATGCATATTCATCCATTTCTCTAGTTGTGGCATTTTTAATATTTGTAACAAGTATAGTTAAGAGTAAAAGAAAAAGTAGCGAAGCTTTAGGGTGTTGATAAAATTTTGACAAAGTTGCAAGCTTAATATAGAATATTTGATAGAATTTAAAATATTACAAAAAAGATATTAAAATGGGAAAGTTGTAGCACGAAATTCAGCAAAAAATAAAGCAAAGGGTGAAAAAATTGAATAAAGCAATTAATTTAACCAAAAGACTAATATTATTTTTTATAGGAATGAGCATTATACAGTTAGGAGTAGCATTATTTCTTAAAACAAATATTGGTTCAGACCCATTTACAGTTTTTACTCAAGGCTTAGCAACTATTTTAAATAGGACAAGCTTAAAGGAACTTTCAATAGTACAGTTAATAGCTGGAAAGACTGAGGTGACTCCAGGAGTTGCTAATATGATAATATTAATAGTTTTATTTACTATTATAATTTTAGTAGATAGAAAGAAAATAAAAATAGGTACTTTAATATGTGTTGTTGGAGTTGGTCCTATAATAGATTTTGGGGTAAGGATAGTTTCTTACTTTCCAGTAGAATCCTATAATTACTTAATAAGGGCTCTATTAGTATTGTTAGGATGTCTTATTATTGCAGTAGGATTTTCAATAATGTCTGAAAGCGATCTAGGAGTAGCACCAAATGATATTGTTCCCTTTATTATTCAAGATAAAACTAAAATAGAATATAGGTGGATAAGAATTATTTTTGATGGAGTATTCCTTTTATTGGGGTTTGTTTTAGGTGGAAAAGTAGGAATAGGGACTATAATTTCAATGTTAAGTACAGGACCTTTTATACAATTCTGTTTACCTTATGGAAGTAAGTTAGTTAAATTCATATTAAATACAAAGAATCATTTAGATAATGAAACAGTTATTGCTGATTAAAAGAAAATAGAATATTTATATGTATTTTTATAGTATTTAGCCTAATAATATTAATAAATAAAATATTTAAGGAAATTTATTATGAGTAAAATAACAAGACGAGGCTATGTACCTACAGATGAGAAAGAATTTAAAAATCAAAACTTATATAAATTATATAAAGCATCAGATGATTTATTGTATTTATTAAATAGAGGATACAAGATTAAGGGAGCTTCAACTTTCGTAGGCAATCATTATCTTTTATCTGAAAGACAAAGGCTTGCATTAGTAAGAGGAATATCTAAATATGATGATGTTATAAAAAGAAAAGCTAAGGAAATTACTAACCTTTCAAATATAGAAGTGGTACATATAGATGGATTTAATACAATAATAACATTAGAAGTTGCTTTATCTAATTCTTTAATTATTAAGTCTATGGATGAAACTATAAGGGATTTAGCAGGACTTAGAGGGACTTATTCAGTTATAGATAAAACTGAGGTTGCAATTAAGTTAATAGGTGAATTTTTATTAGAACATAAAATTAAAAAAGCTATATTTTATTTAGATAGGCCAGTTTCCAATTCTGGTAGGTTAAAAATGAAGATTCTAGAGATGTTTGAAGGTTTAGAACTTCAAATAGAAGTAGAGAATATTGATAATGTAGATAGTGTTTTGAAATCAAAGGAAAATGTAGTATCTAGTGATGCAATAATTCTTGATAATTGCATTAGTTGGGTTAATTTAAATAGAAATATTATAGAAGAAAAGCTATCAAATGAAAATTGTATAGACTTTAGTAAAAAATAGTAGCTTTCACATAATAGGTGAGGCTACTATCTTTTTATTCATTTAAAGGTTTAAGAAATTGATTAGTTTTACCCATATTGTAAGCTAATTTTATCATGCTTATTTCTTCAGAAGTTAGCTTTCTATTATACATTTTTTCAATTTGTATAATTAGACCATCATAATCAATTATTTTTTTAGGCTCCGATTTTATTCTAATAGTGTTATGAGAATAAGTTTTTGCTTCTATTGAATCATTATATAATTTTTTGAAAATCTCAGTTGTATAATAGGCATCATTAAAAGCATCATGAAGTTCATCACTTATAGAGATGTTTAAAAAATCCAGAGCATTTTTTAGTCCAATCCTTTTTCCACTTGGAAGTTTAAAATATTTACTTGCATAGTCTTGAATATCTATATAAAGTTTAGGAAGATTTTCAATTGGAAGCTCAAAGTAAAGAATGTTTTTATACAATTCCTTTAGGTCTACAGTTCCCCAAATAATAAATGTAATATCTTCTTTTCCTATAAAATTCATAAAGTCATAATAAACCTCTATAAAGTTCTGAGAAGTAGAAACCATTTCATCAGTAATCTTTGTTAATTCTTGAATGTAAGGAAGAATATATTTATAAACAGTAGGTTTAATTAATTTATTAAATGTTGAAATAGTTTTAAAGTTTTCATCAAGTTTTAAAGCTCCAATTTGTATTATTTCAAAGGGTAATTGAAGAACTTTATCTTCTTTATTACAACTTTGATTAAACTCCAAATCAAATATAATATATTTCAAATCTACCACCTCGCTTAAGAATAGTATACACAAATTTAAAGGGATAAGTAATTTTTAAGTGTTTTATAAAGCTATAGGTATTATAATTATAGGTAGGTATATGCATTAAGTAAAGGAGTAATGTCATTATGAAAAGGAAAGTTAATAATAAGGAAGAAAGAAAGCAAGAACTTCAAAAACTAAATGAACCACCAGTTTTGACTATTCTAGAGGAAGTAGGAAATGCTATAACACATGGTGTTGGAGCAGTATTAGCATTAGTTGGTTTCATATTGCTATTACTAAAATCAGATACTGGGATGAAGGTAATGGCATCTTGTTTTTATGGAATTAGTTTATTTATTTTAATGTTGATGAGTTGTTTATATCATTCATTTAAAAGTGGCTCTAAGGTAAAACGAATATGGAGAAGGTTTGATTATGCATCTATTTATCTTCTTATTGGTGGTACTTTTGCTCCACTATATCTAGTTTATTGGGGGAATACCTTAGGAATTGTACTTTTCTGTATACAATGGTCATTAATTGTTTTTGGAATTATAATGCTTGCTATCTTTGGTCCAGGAAAGTGGAAATGGATACATTTTACTTTATACTTCACTATAGGATGGAGTGGTCTTATAATGTTACCTGACTTCTTCCATAATAATATACCATTATTATTTATGATTTTAATTGGTGGAATTGTTTATACAGTTGGAATGGTTCCATTTGCAAGAGATAAAAAGTATGATCATTTTATTTGGCACTTTTTTGTGTTAATAGGGGCACTATTGCATTGGTTTGGAATTTATTTATTTGTATATTAATATAAAATGGCATATCTATCTAATTATGATAGTATGCTTTTTTTTAATATATTTTGATGATATAATATTATGCGCTAATAGTTAGATTATAGGAGGTGAATATATGGAAGAATTACTAAAAAAACAAAATGAAATAATAAAAGGTATAGAGTCTAGATATGCAGAAGAAAATTATACAGAATCTAATCCACTTATAGTATTGAATCCATTTGACACTTGTCCATTATCAGCTTTAATGAAATTTCAAACTGAAGAAGAATGCTCAGTAACTATATTTATTGAAGAAGATATTGAGAAAGAGTTTAAAGAATTGAAAAAGGATCATGAAATACCTATATTAGGTTTAATTGAGGATAAGGATAATTGTATAAGAGTTATATGTAATTATGAGGGGAATAGAAAAGAAGAGTTTGTGTATTACATAAAAACTTCAAAGTTACCTGAAGGATATCCTAATATAGAGTTAATTACATGTGATGAAAGTAATATGTATGATGGTATGATGGCTATGTCTTTAGGAAGAGCAGAAGGTGTAAGAACTGTAGAGCATTTATATTCTATCATAGATAATAAAGCACAAGTGAGATGGCTTTATACTGGAGTATCTTGTCACGTGTTTATGAAGCTAAAGAATGGGAATTTAATAGTAGATGCGCCAATATCAAGTGGTATTTGTGGAGCCTATACTGCAGCTGGTTTTATAGAGATTGATATGCTTGGAAGAATTATAAATTTCTTTCCTATAAAATATGGATTACATCATGATGTAATTGAATTACCAAATGGAAACTTCTTAGCTATTACTCAAAGAGAAAATACTAAACAAGATTTATTGGTAGAGATAGATAGAAATACTAAAGAAGTAATAAATGAATGGGATTTTAGAAAGATATTAGATTTTAATAGAGAAACTGTTATTGATAAAATATCTGTAAATCATCTATTGGATTGGTTACATCTAAATTCATTAGTATATGATGAAGAAAGTAATTCTATAATTGCGTCATCAAGAAATCAAAGTACTGTAGTTAAATTTGATAAAGATACATCTGAAATAAAGTGGATATTAGCTCCTCATTATGGATGGAATGATGAACTTAAAAAATATTTACTTAAACCAATAGGGAATGATTTTGAGTGGAGCTATGCTCAACATACACCTTCATTAACTAAAGATGGGAATCTTGTTATATTTGATAACGGAAATTTTAGGAGTTATGAATTAGAAAAGGCAGTTTTAGCACATAATAACTATAGTCGTGCAGTTGAATATGAAATTGATGAAGAGAATATGACTGTTAAGCAAGTGTGGCAATATGGTAAGGAAAGAGGAAATGAGCTATATTGTGCATATTTAGGAGCTGTAAGAATTCTTGAAAATAATAATAGATTAATATGCTTTGGGGGGATAACTAAGGATATATTCGGTAACCCAATAGATGATATGAAAAGTAATAGAATGAAAAATCAAATTACTATAGTAGAAATATCAAAGGGCAAAGTGGTTTTTGAAGTTAAATTAAGAGATACTGATATAACTAAGCCAATAGGTTATAAATGTTATAGAGCAGAAAAAATAAATTTATATTAAAGGAGAAACGTTATGAAGAAGATTAGAAAAAGCTTGTTATTAGTAGCAATGTCATTAGTTATGATCATTTCATTAATAGGGTGTACTTCTAATAAAGGAACACAAGATGAAAACACTACAATTAGATTAGGAGTAATGTCTGCAGCTGATTCAGCACCAATTTTATTAGCACAGGAAAAAGGATACTTTGAAGAAGAAGGGGTAAATCTAGAACTAGAAATTTTTACAAATGGAGCTACAAAGCAAAGTTCAATTCAAGCTGGAGAGCTTGATGCTGCAATGCTTAGTATGATTCAATTTTTAAATAATGTTAAAGGTGGATTACAAGCTAAGATAACTACAACTACTGATGGAATGTTCCCAATTGTATTATCAAAGAACTTCCAAGAAAAGAAGGATGTTAAAGTTGGATTAATGGAAGTTAGTGTAATAAACTTCTTAGCTGATCAATATTTAACTGATTACAATGTAGAAAAAGTATTCATTAATGAAATGCCTTTAAGAATGCAAGCATTAATGGAAAACAAGATAGATATGGCAGTTTTACCAGAACCACTAGCTTCAAATGCTCAACTTAAAGGATTAGAGAAGAGAGTATATGGTAAACCTGATGACTATACTCCAAATGGAATAATCTTTACAGATGAGTTTATAAAGAATAACCCTAACACTGTTAAGGGATTCCATAAAGCTTATAACAGAGCTGTTGAAGATATAATAAATAATCCAGAAGAAGCTAAGGATATATTAGTTTCAAAGTTAGAGTTAAATTCAAAGGTAAAAGATTTAATGGTATTACCAACATATCACAAAACAAGAGTTCCTGATGAAAGCTACTTAAAGGAAATCGAAGATTGGACTGAAAAACTACAAGGAAATGAATTAAACTTAGAATATAAAGATGTAGTAACGAAGGATTTTGTATCTAAATAATGTTAGAAGTAAAAGATCTATATGTTAGTTATGGGGAAAGAGAGATATTGAAGAACATCTCTTTTTCCTTATATAAAGGGGAAACACTTTCAATAATAGGTCCATCAGGATGTGGGAAAAGTACATTGTTATTATCTCTTGCAAATCAAAAGGAAATAAAAACGGGAAATATTTCAAATGAATTTAAGGATACTAATCTCATATTACAAAGCAATGGTCTTTTTCCTTGGAAGACTGTAAAGGAGAATATAAAGTTAGGTCTTATAGTAAAGGGTTCATCAAAAGAAGATATGGAAAAATCCATAGATAAAATAGCTTTAGATTTAAACATAAAACATGTTTTAGATAAATATCCTGCTGAAATAAGTGGAGGAGAAAAGCAGAGAACGGCTTTGGCCAGGGCGTTAGTTTTAAATTCAGATCTTTTATTAATGGATGAGCCTTCATCAGCTTTAGATTCAATAAACAAAGAAAATTTTCAAAATATACTATGTAAAATACAAGAACAATATAATATGTCATACATCATAGTTACTCATAATATAGAAGAGGCTGTGGTGTTAGGTAAAAAGATAGCTGTTGTCATAGATGGTGAGATAAAGAAGGTTATAGATAATGAATTTTATGGACAAGGGAATATAAGAAAAAGTTATAAGTTTTTTGATAAGTGTAATGAAATAAGAGATGTTTTAGAGGGATTTAGCAATGAAAAAGTTTAATAATGTGTACAAATATATTTATGCAATAACAGTAGTATTTATATTTTGGTATCTACTTCACATTATATTAAATTCTTTTGTAATTCCTAATCCAATAGACGTTATATCAAGGCTTTTTAAAGTAGGATATGGTATTATTTCAACTCACCTTATAGCAAGTCTTTTAAGATTACTTATAGCATTATTAATTACAACTATACTAGGATATTCTATAGGAATACTAATTGGGGTTAATGATAAACTGGATAATTTAATAAGACCTATAGTATATTTGTTTTTTCCAGTTCCAAGAATAGCATTTTTACCAGTATTTATGATCTTATTTGGTCTTGGAAATACTTCTAAAATAGTATTAATTGTAGCAATAGCAATATTTCAAATAATAATATCAGTTAGAGACGGAGCAAAGGAAATACCTAATGAGCTTATATTATCTGCTAAGTCTTTGAAGCTTTCAAAATCTCAAATGATGAAGCATATTTATATTCCAGCAACCTTACCCAGATTATTTACAGCTATGAGAATAGCTTTAGGTTCAAGCATGGCAGCACTATTTTTTGCAGAAAATTATGCCACAAAGTATGGGATAGGATATTATATTATGAATTCTTGGATTAAGGTTGATTATGAAGGAATGTATTGTGGAATAATTATAATAAGCCTTTTAGGTATAGTTATGTTTAAGGTAATAGATATTTTACAAAGTAGAATTTGTAAGTGGCAAATTAAGTAGTTATAAATAGCACAACTATTTTTATGAAAGTAGTTGTGCTTTAATATTTGTTATATAATATTTATATAGTTTTATAGGGGATAGTGGGAGTTATGAAGATAGATAGATTAATTTCTATAATAATGATTTTGAATAATAAGGAACGAGTTACAGCTAAGGAGTTAAGTGAGAGATTTGAGGTTTCTATAAAAACAATTCAAAGGGATATTGAAACTATAGAGATGGCAGGTATACCAATAGTTTCTTATAAAGGTCATGAAGGTGGCTATGAAATAATAGAAGGTTATAGGGTAAACAAAGCGTCTATGACAAAAAATGAAGTGGCTTTATTAAAGAATTTATTAGATGGAATAAATGAAACCTATAGAAATAAAGATGTTTTATCATTAATTAATAAGCTTGAAGTTATAGATAGTAATTCAACTGAAGGGAATAGATTTATTATAGATTTTTCTAGGTGGGGAAATAGTAGTGAATTAACAGATAAAATAAATATTATAGATAATGCAATAAGTCAAAATAGGTGCGTTGAATTTAAATATAACAATAGTAATGGCGAAAGTAGCAATAGAAAAATAGAACCGTATAAAATAATTTTTAAGGCTCTTAATTGGTATGTTTATGGATACTGTACCTTGAAAAATGATATGAGAGTATTTAAATTGACAAGAATTAAGAATTTAGAAATATTAGAAGAAAAATTTGAACTTAAAGATATAGATATAGGTACTTTTTTTTAAGAGCAAGAATTAGAAACAATAGAAGTTATTTTAAAAGTGGCTAAAGAAATAAGAATAATATTAGAGGATAGCTTGTCAACTTATCAAACAATTGAGGAAGGAAATAGTTTTGTTATTATAAAAACAAGTTTGCCATATAACAATTGGGTTGATAGCATGATTTTAGGATTTGGGGATAAGATAGAAGTTTTAGAGCCAAAGTTTCTAAGGGAAAAGCTTATAGGAAAAATAAAAGGTATGTATGAAATGTATAGGTAATAAGACACAGAGATGTCTTATTACTTTTTCTATACTGAAGATGAAATGAAAATTATAAGGAGTGAATTAATTATGGCTACAAAAGTAGATTTAAAAAAGGTTAAAAAAGAGTTATTTAATGTAAAAGTGGGACAATTTAAGAAGGTGTATTGTGATAAATCATATTATATTGCATTAGATGGAGAAGGAGACCCAAATAATAATGAAGACTATCGTAATAAAGTAGGGGCTTTATATAAGGTAGCTTATGGAGTTAAGATGTCTTATAAAAAAGAAGAAAAAGATTTTGTTGTTATGCCTTTAAATGGTTTATGGTGGTCTGATAATTATGATGATTTTATAGATAATAATAAAGAAGGCTGGAAATGGACTATGATGATTGAGCTCTTCCAGACTTTGTGAAGCAAGAGGATATAGAAAAGAAAAAGGAAGAGTTATTAAAAGATGAGTTGGGTAAATATATAAAAGAAATAAGGTATATTGAGTATACTGAAGGAGATGCTTATGAGACATTATATGTTGGCCCATATAGTGAAGAGGGAGATGTAGTAAAAATGCTTCATAATACTATAAAGGAGAATGGATATAAGTTATCCGGAAAGCACAATGAAATATATTTAAGTGATCCAAGAAAAACAGAACCTTCAAAACTAAAAACAATAATAAGACAACCTTTTTTAAAATAAATTAATAGCTAAAAGAAAATCAGAACCTTGCTTTGGAAATAGAAAATCTTATAAGAGAAAAAATAATCTACAATCAATAGAAAGACTGGAATAATTGCAATTGCAGAAAAAATAAATGATAATAGTATAGAAAAAAGCAAGTAAGGAGTAATGTTATGGCAAAGGTTATTGTTGTTGGAGGAGGTCCAGCTGGTATTATGGCTGCACTGACTGCATCAAAAACAAATGAAGTAATATTAGTAGAAAGAAATAATGAAATTGGTAAGAAATTAAGACTTACAGGTGGTGGTAGATGTAATATCACTAATAATAGAAGTATAGATGAATTCTTTGATAAGGTAGTAACAAATAAAAAGTTTTTATATAGTGCTTTTTATACTTTTAGTAATGATTCTTTACTAGAGTATCTTAAAGAAAATGATTTCGAATATAAAATAGAATATGATAATGATAATAAGGTTTATACAAAGAGTGATAAAGCTGATGACATTATTAGATTATTTATAGATAATTTAGAAAAAAGTAACGTAAAGGTTATGTATGATACTAAAGTTGAAGATTTAATTGTTGAAGATAATATAATAAGAGGTATAGTTACATCTAATGGGAATAAGATTTTGGGTGATAAAGTAATTATATCAACAGGTGGTAAGAGTGTGCCAGCAACAGGATCTGATGGAAGTATGTATGATATTTTAAGTAAATATGGTCATAAAATAGATGCACTTTATCCAGGGTTAGTGCCTTTAGTAATAAAAGAAGGCTTTGTAAAAAATCTTCAAGGGGTATCAATGAAGAATGTTGTATTAAGTGCCAAGGTAAAAAAGAAAAAGTATGAGATTATAGGAGATATGATATTTACTCACTTTGGAATATCAGGCCCTGGAGTTTTAAAATTATCTTCATATATAAATAGAGCTTTAGAAAATGGAGAAGTGGAAGTTACTTTAGATTTTGTACAAGATAAAAGTAAAGATGAAATTTCAAAGTTAATAAAGGAAAATACAAATAAAACAGTTTTAAATAATTTAAAAGGCTTATTGCCAGGTAATTTCTTGAAGGAAATAGTTGGATTACTTAACCTAACAGAAACTAAGCCAAGTGAACTTAAAAAAGAAGATGAAATAAAGCTTGTAAATTACATAAAAGAAATGAAACTAACAGCAATAGAAACATTAAGCATTAAGGCAGCTATGGTTACTAGCGGTGGAGTAGCAGTAAAAGAAATAAATGCCTCAACAATGGAATCTAAACTTATAAAAAATCTTTATTTTGCTGGAGAAGTAATTAATGTTGATGCTGAAACTGGTGGATATAATCTTCAAATAGCATTTTCAACTGGATATTTAGCAGGTAGTGATTTTTAAAATGTATGGGTACAATTGACTGATTTTCCTTAAATTTATAAAATGAATTATAAGTTTTATAATTTAAAGGGGGCAATTATTTTGAAAAATGAAATCAGGTTTAAAAAGCTAATACAAACAGCATTATTAGCAGCACTATGTTTTGTATCATTTACTTACTTACAAATTAAAATTCCAGTACCAGGTGGAGATGCTACTTCTCTTCATATTGGAAATGCGTTTTGTGTTTTAGCAGCATTGTTACTTGGAGGATGGTATGGAGGTATTGCAGGTGCAATAGGAATGACAATTGCAGATTTATTAGATCCTGTATATATATTAGTAGCACCTAAAACATTTATTTTAAAATTATGTATTGGATTAATTACAGGATTAATAGCACATAGGATTGCAAAGATTGGAGAAAGTAATGATAAAAGGTATATTTTTAAGTGGAGTCTTCTTGCATCAGTTGGAGGATTAGCCTTTAATGTGGTTGCAGATCCTGTTGTAGGATTCTTTTATAAGCAGTATATATTAGGACAACCTCAGGATGCAGCTGCTATTTTAGCTAAATTAAGTGCAGTTACTACATTTGTAAATGCAGTTGTTTCTGTGATATTAGTAGTAATTATCTATAATGCAATAAGACCAATATTAAAGAAATCAGGTTTATTACTACCAGTGGAATAAGAATTTTCGAGTGGGTATATTAAAGTGAAAAACTTTAATATACCCACTTTTTCTTAGAAGGAGAAGTGGAATATAAAATATATTATTAAAAAATATCAATGGTAAAGTTTATATAGAGAGAGGAGATAGATTATGGAGTGGATATAGGATCATTTCATGTATTTCTAAATTTTGTAGAGTTAACTTTTTTAATTGTTTTCAGTGTAATATGGTTAATTTTTATATTATAGCAATGTTATGTTTTAATATTTTTCACTTTTATGCAAAGTTTTTATCATTATTAGTAAAAGGGTTTTAGAGATACAAAAATTAATATAACATATAAATATGTTTTATACAAAATATGTATATTTATTTATATTTTGTAAGTTAAGTTGGTGGGTGGAAAATGAATATAGAGGAGGTGATAGAGAATAGAGTTATGAATTTAAATTTTAAGGGGAAATTAAATAATGGAGGTTATATAATGAAATCAAAAAAAATTTTGAAGATGTATATTTCATTAGCTTTAAGCTGTAGTATAGTATTCTCTAATACATCAGTTTTGGTAAATGCTATAGAAAGCAGAGACAGAAAAGTTTTTGCTAATATAGGGAAAGATAAAATAAGTATAGGTAATGATTATATCAAAAGAGAATTTTCTATAGATAATGGTAAAGTATTAACTAATCTAATAGAAAATAATAGAGCTAATACTACATTGATTCCTGGTAAGGGATCGGAAGATTTCATAATAAATACTATACAACCGGAAGAAGACACTGATGTAGAAGTTCCAATTGAAGTTATTGATCGTACATCATGGAATGCAACTCTTACAACTAGTTCTAATACTGAATTTTTGCAAGAAAATGTAAAGCTTTTATTTGATGGAGATGCTAATACTTACATTGATCAATATACTATTACAGGATATCCAATTTCTTTAAAAGTTGATTTGGGTGAAGAGAAGAAAGTATCATCTTTTTCATATTTAAAACGTCCAGGGTATGAGGATGCCGCATATGGAATAAATGGAACAATGGGTAAGTACAAGCTATATGTAAGTGATGATGGTGTGAACTGGAAGGAAGCTGGTGAAGGCGAATTTAAAAGGGAAGACTATAATCTACATCAAGAGGGTAAGCTACAAAATGTAGGAGATGTAGTTTATGGAAATTTTAATGAGGAGTATACAACTAGATATATTAGAATTGATCAATTATCTGATTCACTAGGAAACACTCAAGAGTTTTCAGCTTCAGAGATAAATTTATATTCAGACAAATATATAGAAGAAGAAAGTACAGTAGATGTTAGCAAGATTAAGTCTAGTGAGTTAACAATAGATAATGAAACAACAAAGGTTGAAAATGTTGAAAGTGGTAAAAAGCTTACTATTTCATATTTACCTTATAAACTTAATGGAATCGAATACAATATTGATATGGTAACAGTTCTTAAAAGTAATGAGCATTATATGAGATCTTTTCTAGAAATTAAAGCTGATAATAGTAAAGCACAAATTGATTATATTGATTTAGATAAATTTGTTTTAGAAGATGAAATTAGTGATACAGTTTGGTCTCATCCAGATTTAAAAGATGTTTCATCAATGTGGATTGGTAAGAATGAATTAATGCTTGGACAACCTATATATGCAAATGGTATGTTTTTTGGTTCTGAATTCCCAGCAGCTGATACAGATGTAGTAGATGATGAAATACAAATAAGATATTACTCTGGTAAAACATTTGAAAAGTTAGCCGAAGATAATCAATTGACAACTGATGGGAAGTTCGTATCTTGGCAGAATGTTGTAGGAGCAGCTAAAGGTACAGATACGGACGTAGTGCAAACTGATTTTTACGAATATATTTCTGATATTGCTACACCAACTGAGTTTAGAAAGCAATATAATTCTTGGTATGATAATATGCTTGAAATAACTGATGAAAGTATTGCAAAATCTTTCTATGGCTCAGAAAAAGGATTAACTGAGAATGGTGTAGAGCCAGTTGATTCTTATGTTGTAGATGATGGATGGAACAACTATAGAGATGAAAAGTATAATCCAAACATTTCGAGTTCTCAGTCAGGAGAAGGCATGAATCGTACTGGATTCTGGGAGTTTAATAGTAAGTTCCCTAATGAATTGTATACATCTACAGAGCTTACAAATAAGTTCCAATCAAAATTTGGAATTTGGCTTGGACCTCAAGGAGGATATAATTATTTTTCAGGATTTGCAAAGTATATGGAAGAAAGTGGAACAGCTTATGCTCAAAATGATTACTGGACTAATATTTGTGTAGGTTCGGATAAATATGTAAAGAATTTAACATCTATGTTTATTGATAATCAAAAGAGATTTGATGTTGATTACTGGAAGATAGATGGTTTTGCTGTTAGACCTTGTACAAATCAAAAACATGATCATATGACTGGTGGTACTAACAATATGTACTATACAACTGATCTTTGGGAAAAATGGACTGATGCTTGGGAAGAAATGCGTGCAAGTCGTGCAGAAGAAGGTAAAGGATTATTTATTAATGCAACTTGTTATGTAAACTTAAGCCCATGGCTATTACAATGGGTTAACACAATTTGGGTTCAAGACTCTGGAGATACAGGACAAGCTGGAACTGGTGAAAGACATCAACAAAAAATAACTTATAGAGACAATGTGTATTATAATTTATTTAAAGTAAATCAAGTTCAATTTCCATTAAAGAATATTTACAATCATGATCCTATTTATGGGGTATCTGATGGAAGTTCAGCAACTACAGAAGATTTTAGAGATTTTTTATTTTCAAATTCAGTTCGTGGTACAGCATTCTGGGAGTTATATTATTCTCCGTCTATAATGGATGATGAAAAGTGGAAAGTAAATGCAGATGCATTAGAATTTGCTGAAACTAATTCTCATATATTGGAGAAGGCAAAGCTATTTGGTGAACGTCCAACACAAGGTGTATATGGATACTCGTGCTGGGATGGAGATGAAGGAATAGTTTCATTTAGAAATCCAACAGAAGAAGAAAAAGAATATACTTTAGAATTAACTGATATGGTAGGTGTTCCAAAGTCTGTAAAGGATATTAAAGGAAATCAAGTACTACCATATGTTGTTGGAGATTCTAGCACTGTGTCTTATGGGGATACATTAACTGTTAAATTAGCACCTTACGAAACAAGAATATTCCAATATGGCAAGAATGATAGTACAGGAGCAGAGATTATATCTGCAAAAGTAACTGGAAATAATGAAATCACAGTAAAATATAATGAAAGAGTTGAGAATGGTAAAGAGGTTTACTCCGTAGAGGGTAATAATATAACAGAAACTAAGCTATTAGATGACTATAGAACAGTTGTTATAACTACTAAAAATAGAATTGTAGATAAAGCTAAATTAAATATTACTGGTGAAAGAGATGCTGTAGGAAATAAAATAACAAAGAGTTTAGAAATTCCAGCATATAGCAATGGTAAAGTTGCCAATGTAACTAGTGGGAATAATCTAGTAGATGGAGAAAATATAGAAAAGTCATATAATGGAGATTTGGATATGTTCTTATTAAACTTAGATAAAGATTATACACTAGAAGATAATAAGAGTTTTACTGGAACAAATGATTTTGCAATTTCCATGGCAGTAAAAACTACATCAAATAATGTAAACTTATTATCTCAAGGAGATGATATATCATTATCAATTGATGAAGAAGGATATGTATCATTTAAAGTAAAAGATTTAAAGGTAAATTCTAAATCTGAAGTTACTACAGTAATTGAAAAGGCTCATGGAATTTTTGGTACTGATAAATATGTTCCAACATCTACAAGCAGTAGTTTTGTAGGTAAGGTTAATGATGGTGATTTGCATCAAGTTGTAGCGGTTCGTGAAGTAAATGGAATGCTTAAGATTTATATTGATGGTGAATTATCAAACTCAGTTTATGATGAGAATAGAATTAATCAGTCAATTGAATCAGGTAAGATTGTTGTAGCAGATAATAGCTTTAAAGGAATTTTAGGTGGTATTGAACTTAGAAATAGTTCTATTTATTATGATGAGGCTAAGTCTATGTACGAACCATTTAAAGGATCTGAAATTATTGAAATAGATAAAAGTAATTGGAAAGCAAATGCATGTTCAGAAATGCCAGCAACATCTGGAGATGGGCAAGCATCTACAGCTATTGATGGTAATGAATCAAGCTGGTGGCATACAAATTACGTTGGGGGAGATAGTCATGAAGGTAACCACTGGATTCAAGTAGATTTTGGAGATGAAACAAGTTTTGATACTATAAATATATTATCACGTGGAAAAAATTCTAATGGTACAATTAAAGATTACAAGCTAGATGTAAAAGTAAATGGTCAATGGAAAGAAATAAAAACTGGAACATTTGAAAGTGGAATTAATGATTCAATTATTTTTGAAGAAGCTATAACAGCATCTGCTATTAGGATAACAGCACTTTCTACATTTAATGGAAAAGATTTTGCTGCTATAAAAGAAATAACACTTACTAATAAGGACAGATTAGCAACTAAAGAAGAAATAGATGATGCTAAAGAATTAGTAAAGGATATTGACGAAAATAATTATACCATTGTAACAGCAGAGAGATATAATGAAATAGCATTAAAGCTTAACTTAGTATCTGAAATAAATACAATTCCATTAAAGAAATTAATAGCTCAATTAGAAGAAGTATATTCTTCATTATTAGATGCTAAGGAGTTAAATGCTTTGTTAAAAGAAATAAATTCTTTAAATAAAGAAGAGTATACTTTAGAGTCATGGTATAACTTGGAAAATGAAGTGTTAAAAGCAAATGCTGTAGTTAGAGACATTTATTCTACTGAAAAAGATGTAACCAATTCTTATAAAACTTTAAAAGAAGCATATAACAATCTTAAATTAGTAGGTACGGGGAATAATTCTAATCAAGGAAATGATATAAATAATGGTATTGGATCTGAAGGTAATAATACTAGTAAACCAACTCAAACTGGAGATTCATCAAAGGGAAGTTTAGCTTTACTTGGTGCATTATTATCGGTAATATCAATATTTATTTTCGGCAAAAAGAGATAAACATTATAAAAAATAAAATGTAGTAGAAATTTTCTGCTACATTTTATTTTATTATATGAATGCAATGTATTCAATAAAATGGATTGTTTGGAATAAATATCAATGGTAAAATTTATATATGGGTAAAGGAGGGGAAAAATGAGTGAATTATTAGATAATGCTTTTAGAGGGGCAAATATTATACCTACTTTTTTATTAGGATTTGTCTTATTTTATTGGTTAACTGTAATAATAGGTGTTATAGATTTTGATTTGTTTGACTTTGATATTGATGGGGATTTTGATATTGATGGTGGAGCAGATATAGGCCCATTTCATGCATTTCTAGCATTTCTAAATCTTTCAGAACTACCTTTTATGTTAGTTTTCAGTGTAATAGTTTTAGTTTTTTGGATTTTAGCAATGTTTATGTTTTTACTACCAATAACGCCAGGAGGTTTAACAAATGGTTTATTGCTAATTCCTGCATTTATAGTTAGTTCATTAATTGCAAAGATAATAACTAATCCTCTTAAAAAAATATTTAAGAAAGTATACCAAGAAGAGTTGAATCAAGGTGAGCCTATTGTTGGACAAATAATTACCTTAATGTGTGACCTTAAAGATGGTAGATTAGGACAAGGAGAAATAAAAAGGGAGGGGGCTTCAATATTAATAAATGTTAAGCAATATGATGAAAATGAAACCTTTATAAAAGGTGAAGAGGCTTATGTAACAAAGAAAAATGATGAAAAAAATGTTTATTATATTATAAAGATTAAGGAGTGAATAATATGGCGTATTCAACACAAGTTTTATTGTTTAGCGTAGGGGCGGCTTTAGTTATTATTATAGGTTTACTTGCGTTATTTTCAAGATTTTACCACAAAGTAGACCAAGGTAAGGTAATAGTTAGAAATGGTGTAGGTGGACCGGTTGTATGTTTTGGAGGTATTTTTGTAGTTCCTATTATTCATAAACATGAAGTTATGGATATTTCAGTCAAGAGAGTTGAAATAGCTAGAGAAGGAAAAGACGGATTAATATGTAAGGATAATTTAAGAGCTGATATAAGAGTTGCATTCTTCGTTAGAGTTAATCAAACAAAGGAAGATGTACTTAAGGTTGCTCAATTATTAGGTTGTAAAAAGGCATCTGATCCTGCAACTTTAATGGAATTTTTTGATGCTAAATTTTCTGAAGCATTAAAGACAGTTGGTAAAAAGTTTGATTTTGTACAGCTTTATACTGAAAGAGAAACCTTTAAGGATGAAATTCTTCAAATAATAGGAACAGATTTAAATGGTTATGTTCTTGATGATGCAGCTATTGATTATCTTGAACAGACTGATATTAATTTATTAAACAGTAAGAATATTTTAGATTCAGAAGGTATTAAAAAAATTACAGAGCTTACTTCTCAACAACTTATCTTAGCAAACCAAATTGAACAAGATAAAGAAAAGACAATAAAGAAGCAAAATGTATCTGCTAGAGAAGCTATATTAGAGCTTGAAAAGCAAAATGCAGAAGCAGAAGCAAAACAAAAAAGAGAGATTGCAATTATTCATGCTAGAGAAGAAGCAGAAGCGGAAAAAGTTAGACAAGAAGAAAGATATAAGGCTGAAATGGCAAGAGTAAAGGCTGATGAAGAAATTGAAGTTGCTGAACAAAATAAGCAAAGACAAGTTATTATTGCATTGAAGTCTAAGGAAAGTACAGAGGCAATTGAATCAGAAAGGGTAGATAAGAAGAGATTACTTGAAAAGACAGATAAGGAAAAGCTTGTAGAGCTTGCTAGTATTGCTAAGGAAAAGGAAGTTGAGGTAGAAAAGAAAAATATTCAACTAATTATAAGAGAGAGAGTAGCTGTAGAGAAAGATACTGTTATTGAAGAAGAAAAGATTAAGGATACTAGAGCTATCGCAGAAGCAGAAAGATTAAAGGCTGTAGCTATTAAGAAGGCAGAAGAAGAGTCTGAAAAGAATCTTATTATTGAAGTTAAAACAGCAGAAGCTTCTAAACAAGCAGCAGAAAAAATTGCAGAGAAAACTATTATTGATGCAGATGCTAAATATAAAGCTTCACAAAAAGAAGCAGAAGCAATTAAGATTCTTGTTGATGCTAATGTATTAGAGGAGTCTACTTCAGGTATTGCAGAAGCTAAGGTTATTGAAGCTAAAGCAAGTGCAGAGGCTAAGGCAATTGAGGCTAAGGCTCTAGCACAAGTTAAGGGTGACACTGCAATGGTTGATGTTAAGGAGAAAGAGGGTACAGTTGAAGCTGATATCTTAAAGAAAAAATACATGGCAGAAGCTGAAGGAATTAAGGAAAAAGCTAATAGCATGAAGGCTCTTGACGAAGTTGGTAGAGGCCATGAAGAATTTAAACTTAAACTTGAAAAAGATAAGGAAATTCAACTTGCTAATATTAATATACAAAAGGAAATTGCAGAATCACAAGCTTCAGTTATTAGAGAAGCCCTTAAGACAGCTAAAATTGATATTGTTGGTGGAGAGACTATGTTCTTTGACCAAATAATTGGTTCTATTTCAAAGGGTAAATCTTATGATAGATTAGTTGAAAATAGTGATGTTCTTACAGATATTAAAGAAACATTTATAACAGGTGACCCTGAATACTTTAAGAAACAAGTACAAGAGTTTGTTGATAAATTCAACCTAACTTCTGAAGATATTAAGAACCTCTCAATAGCAGGGGCGATTAATAAAATGATGGGAAATGCTAAGGGGGAAGATAAGGTAGCACTAAGTAAGCTGTTAGATACAGTAAATAAGGCGGGGGTAGCTAAGTTACCAGCCAAAACTATAGAAATTATAAACGAATAAGGAGAATAATTTTGAGTAGTATTGATGAAAAAGGCGTAAATGAAAATAGCCATGATAATAGTAAAGATGATATGGAAAATGGCACATATGAAGTTATTAAAAATCGTCTTTTAAAGCAAGGTACTGAGTTAAAAGAGAGAGTTGAAAAGCTTAATAAAGAAAGAAAAAATGTTTTTGGTTCTATTGAAACAAAAATTCTTGGAAGTGAAAGAGTAATTACAGAGCATAACTGTATTCCAAGGGATATGGCTCCAGTAGAGGAGTATTTTATATTCGGTTATAACGTTCATATTGGACTTAAATCTAAAGTGGAATTAAGCGATGTTTTTTCAATTTATAAATATGAAAACAGAAGCTTTATAAAACAATCTCTTCAATTGATTAATGATAAGGACTTTATTAATGACTTTGATGAGCTATATAAATATTATAAGAATACCTTTTTTGCTAAGTTTACTATAACAGATCCTTATTTCTATATGATTTTCCAAACAGGAAGAGACCCAGAGGATATAAAAGTATTTAAGTGGGCAATTGAGGGGAATAAGTTAATATATGTTGATAGTAGAAGTGAGCATGAAGTTAAATTTAAGAATAGAAGTGAATTTAGATTTATCAAAGCAACAAGAGATGACCAAAGAAGTGGGATTTATCCTCATGTGTCAATAATGGACAAGGTATTTGTTGAAACCATAGGGGGAGATTTAACTATTAAAGTTGAAGATAATACTGAGACAGGTAAGGGGATATATTCCGAGCCTGTTGAGGATTCTGATCAAAATCTTGATGATGCAGAAATCTATTATGCAGACTTAGAACAAATTATAATTTTAAAAATCAAACCATATAAGGAAGAAGAATATAGATATTTTATATTTAATAATAAGTTAAAGAATGTAGTAAGAATTGATTCAATAAAGGATACGTGTATTCTTTTACCAGGAAACCATGGAATTATCTTTCAAGAGGGGTATTATCTACAAAATGGAGAATATAAGATATTTGATATAGAAGCAGATAAGTCAGTTTTTGATAAAAGAATTTCCTCCACAAATGGGGAGGATTATCAATATATTTTTTATAATGCTTATAGTGGGTCATATTTTATGTATTCCTATAACATCATTGAACAAAAAATTGATACTCCAATTGTTTGTAGTGGATATTCTCATTTTAATAGTGGAGAAATGATTGTTTTTAAGAGTGAAAATGATCCTAGAAGAAATCACATTATACAAATATGGCAAACTCCTTATATAGGTAAAAACTATGTTACAGAAGGAGATAAGGATTCACTTTTATTTAAGATTGGCAATAAAGATATTGTTAATGCAATGGCTGATTGTAAGGGAGTATACAAGCTTATTCAAAAAGGGGAAGGATATCAGAGTATTTACGTTGATATTGTACGGGAAAGTGAAAGAATAATTGACTCTTATTTTTGGTTAGATAAAGAAGAGGTATTTAATTTAAAGGAAGTACTTTTAAATATAAAGGAATCATCAACCTTTGCTATAGGTGAATTTGAAAAGGTAATGAGAATAAAAACTTCTACTAAAAAGCAAATTGAAGGAGTTAGTAAAAGGGCAGAGGAGTTATTAAATAATTTAAAGTACGGTTCCTTTGATTCAATTAATGAATATGTGAAGGCTTTAGCAGATATAAGAAATTTAAGAGGAGAAATTTCTTCCCTGAAGGATTTGAGATATGCAGATCTTAAAATCGTTAATTCTTTAGATTTAAATGTTAAAGAGAAATATGAAGAATTCTCAAAAAAGTGTGTTGAATTTTTAATACATCCAGATGGATTAAAACCTTATGAGGAAAAGGTTAAGGAATTAGGGCTAAAAATAGATAAGGTTAATAAATCAATGGATGGTAAAGACCTTGAAAAGGGTATGGATGAAACATCAAGTGAACTTGAACTTCTTGTTGATATAATTTCTAACTTTAAAATTGAAGATCCAACTATGACAACTAAAATAATAGAGAAGATTTCTTCTTTATTTTCATTAATTAATAATGGCAAAGCAAGGCTGATAAATAGGATTGAAGATCTTACTAAAAATGAAATGACAATTCAGTTTAATGCACAGTTAAAGTTGCTTAGCCAATCTGTTGTAAATTATTTAGATATATCAGATACAGTGGATAAATGTGATGAATATTTAAATAAAGTTATGATTATGATTCAGGAGCTTGAAGGAAAGTTTGTTGAGTTTGATGATTATATTCTTCAACTAAGTGAAAAAAGAGAAGAGATATATGATGCTTTCGAAAGTAAAAAGCAGACCATTTTAGATAAATTAAATAGAAGAATATTTGGTTTGTTTAGCTCTGCAGAACGTATACTTAAGGGTGTTGATAATAGGTTAAAAAGTTTTAATTCTGTGGATGAAATTAATGGATATCTAGCTACAGATATAATGATCGAAAAGGTTAGAGATATAATATCAGATTTAAATGAACTTGGTGATAGTGTAAAAGGCGATGAGATTACTTCCAAATTAAAAAAGGTAAAAGAAGAAGCTATTCGCCAACTTAAGGATAGACAAGAGCTTTATATAAATGGAAAAGATGTTATTAAACTAGGTAAACATCATTTTTCAGTAAATACCAAAGCTATTGATTTATCAATAGTACAAAAGGATCAAAGTTTATATTATCATATTACAGGTACTGATTTTTGGGAGAAGGTTCAGGAGGACGGAATTGAAAACTTCAATCATGTATTCTCACAAAGTGTGTTATCTGAAAATAATGAAGTTTATAGGGGGGAGTACCTAGCTTATTTAATTTTTGAATTAGCAAAAAAGAATAAATATGAATCTCTAGATATATTATATTCAAAGTCTGAGGAACAATTAGTTGAGATAGTGCAAAAGTTTATGGAGCCAAGATATCAAGAGGGATACACTAAAGGTGTACATGATATGGATGGGGCTAAAATATTAAAATCACTACTAGAGCTACATCATAAAATAGATTTATTGATATATAGTAGTGAAAGCAGAGCTTTAGCTAGATTGTTCTGGAAATGCTTGGCTAAGAAAGATACAAAGGATTTATTAAGAAAGAGATTAAAAGAGTTATCTAAGGTTAGTATATTTTTTAGTTCTTCACCTAATTTAGAAAGTTATATTCCATATGTTTCTGAAAAGATTGAGCAAGAAAACAACAAGCTAAATTTATTTAATAAGAGCTATATAAATGAAGCTTCAGAATATCTTTGTCTTGAAATAATGAAAGGGGAAGATTTTGTAGTTAGCAAAGAAGGTAAAAAAATATACGATGGGTTTATTAGATATATAAAGGGAAAAGGATTATTAAATGAATTCTTATTTTCTATAGAAAATAGTAAAAGGGATATAGAAGGTCTTTATTATTTCGTAAAGGAATGTGTTAATGCCTATAAAGCAAATGTTATAGAAAATAAAAATGCTGGAGAAGATATTAATTCTGCTATATTTGAAGCTTTTGATGAAGATGAGATAGAAGGATTACTTAATGAAGTAATTATTTTATTGATTGAAGGTGAGACAAAGCTTGGAAGAGTTATTTATGTTGATTCAAATGTAAAGGTGAAAGGACTTATAGGAAGCCATCCTGTAATCAATAGTGGAGTATATACTCTGACTTATACAAAGTTCATGAATAAGTTAAAGAAATTTGATGAGATTTATGTTAAGGAATTTATTGAATTCCAAAATATTAAAAAGGATCTTATTAGTAACTTTAAGAAAAAAATCCACCTGGATGATTTTAAGCCTCAAGTGCTTACTTCCTTTGTAAGAAATCAATTAATTGATAAAGTATATTTGCCTTTAATAGGTGATAATCTAGCAAAACAAATTGGTGTTGTAGGAGAAAATAAGAGGACAGATTCAATGGGACTACTATTGCTTCTTTCACCTCCTGGATATGGTAAAACAACGCTAATGGAATATATAGCAAGTAGACTTGGAATTATATTAGTTAAGGTGAATGGACCATCTTTAGGATATGAAGTAACATCATTAGACCCAGATAAAGCTAATAATACTGGGGCTAGAGAAGAGCTTAAAAAGCTTAATGTAGCTTTAAAGATGGGGAATAATGTAATGATATATTTGGATGATATACAACATTGTAATCCTGAATTCTTACAGAAATTTATTTCTTTATGTGATGGGCAAAGAAAAATTGAAGGGGTATATAATGGAGTAGGAGAAACTTATGATTTAAGAGGTAAGAAAGTTGCTGTTGTTATGGCTGGAAATCCTTATACTGAAAATGGGGAGAAATTTAAAATTCCAGATATGCTTGCAAATAGAGCAGATGTATATAATCTTGGAGATATGCTTATGGAGAATGAAGAGGCATTTAAGCTAAGTTATATTGAAAACTCTTTAACCTCTAATCCTATACTAACTAAGTTATCCACTACTAGCCAAAAAGATTTATATGGATTAATTGAGATGGCTAATGGAGCAGAAAGAGAAAGTGTAACCCTTGAAAATAATTATTCAATGGATGAACTAAACGAATATATTAGCGTTCTTCAGAAGTTATTTATGGTAAGAGATATAGTGTTAAAGGCTAATATGGAGTATATTCATTCTGCAGCACAGAGTGATGAATATAGGAATGAACCACCATTTAAACTTCAAGGTTCATATAGAAATATGAACAAGATAGCTGAGAAAGTTGTGGCTATAATGAATGATGAGGAGCTATACCAAAGAATTCTTATTAGTTATGAAAATGATGCTCAAACCTTAACTTCCGGAGCAGAGGCTAATATGCTTAAGTGGAAGGAATTAGTTGGGTGTATAACTGAGGAAGAAAAGATACGCTTTGAAGAAATAAAAAATACTTTTGTTAAGAATAAATTAGTTAAAGGTGACGATAAGCTGGGACAAGCAGTACTAGTTTTAAGTAACCTTACAGAAAACATGGAAATGATAAAAGAAATATTAGCAAAAAGATAATTTTGATAAAGGTCCACGGCAGAAATGCTGTGGACTTTTTTGATTTATTATTTGATATATTAGTGTGGAGAAATCCTGTAGTAATAATAGAAAAATTAATATTAATATATTGGATATGGACCTTCATAAAAGGTATTTATAATATGATGATTATAGCTAAATGCAAAGATTTAGAAATTAATCTATCAACACTTTTATCTGTTAGCTCTATTATTTTAGGAGGATTGATAACAATCTGTCCTATAGCAGTACTAGGGCCTCTATTGTAAATTCCATATATACTTGGAATTTACTTTATAATAATAGCTATATTTGAACTATATTTAGGCTATAAAATTTATAGATAGTTTAATAATGAACTAGAATAAAATTAAAGGGGCTGTATCAAAATAAATTTGATACAATCCGATAAAAAGAAAGAAGAGAATTC
>OBZL01000044.1_pt1 | contig 57372 bp, 56 predicted proteins | sample 1476921 | NCBI WGS metagenome assembly OBZL01 (sample SAMEA2580239, study PRJEB22360) | human gut metagenome | biome: human gut; feature: human-associated habitat; material: faeces | place: Denmark | collected 2008/2010
CTTGCTTCATAATTCATAGAACTATTGTACCATATTTTGTTTCGCAGGAAGTCTATTGAAATTTAAAGCTAAATCTTTTTAGATTTAGCTTTACTAATATTATGTGTGTTGGAAAAAACAGTGGAGATTTACGTCAAAATTATATTATTTGGATAGTATCGAATAGATAGAATGTGGAGAAAAGTAGGAAATAGTTAAGAAAGGTATTTATGACGCTTCGAGAATTAACAATAGAAGAATTTAAAGAACATTCAGGAAATTATGATTCACAATCATTTTTACAAACACCTGAGATGGCTAAACTTTTAGAAAAACGCGGCTATGATGTTAGGTATTTGGGATATCAAGTAGAAAATAAACTAGAGATAATCAGTTTATCTTATATTATGCCAGTCACTGGTGGTTTTCAAATGAAAATTGATTCAGGACCAGTTCATTCAAATTCTAAGTATCTAAAACAATTTTATAAAGCATTGCAAGGCTATGCCAAATCCAACGGTGTTCTAGAATTAATAGTTGAGCCTTATGATGATTACCAATTATTCACTAGTTCGGGAGTTCCTAGTAATCAGGGAAATGATAATCTGATTGAAGATTTTACCAGTTCAGGTTATCACCATGATGGTTTAACAACTGGTTTTACTGGTAAATATTTATCTTGGCACTATGTTAAAAATTTAGAAGGTGTCACTTCTGAAACGTTACTATCTTCATTCTCTAAGACAGGACGAGCTTTGGTTAAGAAAGCAATGTCTTTTGGAATCAAGGTTCGCGTTCTTAAACGTGATGAGCTACATTTATTTAAAGAGATAACAACTTCTACGTCAAATAGACGTGATTATATGGATAAGTCCTTAGATTATTATCAAGATTTTTACGATAGCTTTGAAGGCAAGGCTGAATTTGTGATTGCCACTTTAAATTTTAGAGAATACGACCATAACTTGCAAATAAAAGCTGAAGCATTGGAAAATAAGCTTAAATTGCTTGATGAACGTTTTAGGGAAAATGCAGACTCTCCTAAGTATCATAGGCAACGCTCTGAAATAATTAATCAACTGGCTAGTTTTGAAACACGACGACAAGAAGTTCAGTCATTTATTCAAAAGTATGATAACCAAGACGTTGTTTTAGCTGGTAGTCTATTTGTTTATAGTCTTAAGGAGACAGTTTATTTCTTTTCAGGATCCTACACAGAATTTAATAAATTTTATGCACCAGCAGTTCTTCAGGAATATGTTATGCAAGAGGCTCTCAAAAGAGGTTCTACTTTCTATAACCTCCTAGGTATTCAGGGAACTTTTGATGGTTCAGATAGTATTCTTCGCTTTAAACAGAATTTTAATGGTTGTATCATTCGTAAAATGGGAACTTTTAACTATTATCCAAGTCCTTTTAAATACAAAGGAATTCAGCTTCTTAAAAAGGTTTTGAAGAGAAATTAAAGTATTTGTAAAAGCTAATCTTTAGATTAGGCTTTTTTAGTTTATTGATAGTTTTTGGAAGAAAATGCTTGACATTGAAAGAAAAAGAGATATAATTAAATTGCAAACGATTTCAATTCAAGGAGGGACTATGCTAAAGTCAAAGAGAAAAGAAATTATCTTATCACGACTTGAGCAAAATAAGAGTGTTACTTTAGATGAATTAACGTCTATCTTAGAGACTTCTGAATCTACAGTTCGCAGGGATTTAGATGAACTTGAATCTGCAGGTTTTTTAAAAAGGGTGCATGGTGGTGCTGAATTACCATACTCACTTGGCCAGGAATTAAGTAATCAAGAAAAAGCTATCAAAAACGTTCAAAAAAAATTGGATATTGCTAGACAAACTGCAAAGCTGATAGCAAAGCAAGATGTTATATTTATTGATGCCGGAACTACGACAGAATTATTAATTGATTTTCTCCCTCACGAGCAATTAACGGTGGTGACGAATTCTATTCATCATGCTGCAAAGTTAGTTGATAGAGGGATAAAAACAATCATTATCGGAGGAGCGGTTAAACATTCAACAGATGCTAGTATTGGCCAGGTAGCCATTAATCAGATTAGGCAGATAACGGTTGACAAAGCTTTTCTGGGGATGAATGGTATAGATGAAGTTTATTTAACTACACCAGATTTAGAAGAAGCTGCTATTAAAGAAGCTATTATTAATAATAGTCAACAAACCTTTATTCTAATGGATTCATCTAAAATTGGACAAGTTACATTTGCTAAAGTGAAAGAGATAAATGACATTAATTTAGTAACTAATAAGACTGATTCAGAACTTATGACAATAATAAAAGAGAAAATGAAGGTGATTCAAGTATGATTTATACAGTAACATTAAATCCATCGATTGATTTTATTGTTCGTCTAGATACACTATTGTTGGGTAGTGTTAACCGTATGACTAGCGATGATAAATATGTAGGTGGTAAAGGAATTAATGTTAGTCGCATATTAAAACGCTTAAAAATTGACAATACTGCTACAGGTTTTATCGGTGGATTTACAGGACATTTTGTTGAAGATGGACTTGTATTAGAAGGTATCAAAACTGACTTTGTTTCTGTTAATGAAGATACACGTATCAACGTTAAAGTAAAAGCAAAAATTGAAACTGAAATCAATGGCGGGGGTCCTAGGATAACAAATGAACAACTTCATCGTCTAGAGAAACTTCTTTCGAGACTAACACCTGAGGACACAGTAGTTTTCGCAGGTTCAGCACCAGCTAGCCTTGGAAATAAGGTCTATAATACATTGATTCCAATTGCTAAAAAGACAGGAGCGGAAGTTGTTTGCGATTTTGAAGGTCAGACACTTTTAGACGCTCTTGCTTATCAGCCTCTTTTAGTAAAACCGAATAACCATGAATTAGCAGATATTTTTGGCGTAGAGCTAGAAGGTCTGCCTGATATCGAAAAATATGCACATAAGATTCTAGATAAAGGAGCTAAGAATGTTATCGTTTCTATGGCAGGGGATGGTGCATTGTTAGTAACTCCAGAAGCTTCATATTTTGCAAAACCGATTAAGGGTGAAGTGAAAAATTCCGTTGGGGCTGGTGATTCAATGGTAGCTGGCTTTACAGGAGAATTTGTTAAGTCAAAAAATCCAGTAGAAGCACTAAAATGGGGCGTAGCTTGTGGTACAGCAACCACTTTCTCAGATGATTTAGCAACAGCTGAGTTTATCCAAGATATTTATAATAAAGTTGAGGTAGAAAAATTATGAAAATCCAAGACCTACTAAAAAAAGAAGTTATGATTATGGATTTAAAAGCAACCAGTAAAGAGGCTGCAATTGATGAAATGATTACAAAATTAGTTGACACAGGTGTTGTGACAAACTTTGCTATTTTTAAAGATGGTATCATGAAGCGTGAGGCACAAACATCAACTGGATTAGGTGATGGTATCGCTATGCCACATAGTAAAAATGCTGCCGTTAAAGAAGCTACTGTCCTTTTTGCAAAATCTGCATCAGGTGTTGATTACGAAGCACTTGATGGACAGCCAACTGATTTATTCTTTATGATTGCTGCGCCAGATGGTGCTAATGATACGCATTTAGCTGCCTTGGCAGAACTATCTAAATATCTTTTAAAAGAAGGGTTCGCTGATCAATTACGTCAAGCAAAAACGCCAGATGACATTATTGCTACTTTTGATAGTAATAGCATTTCTCAAGAAACAGTAGCTCCACAAACAGTACAATCAACAAGTAAAGGTTCAGATTATATTGTTGCAGTAACAGCTTGCACTACGGGAATTGCCCACACGTATATGGCAGAAGAAGCTTTAAAGAAAAAAGCAGCTGAAATGGGTGTAGGTATTAAAGTTGAAACAAATGGCGCTTCTGGTGTAGGAAATAAGTTGACTTCAAGTGATATTGCAAGGGCTAAGGGTGTTATTATTGCAGCAGATAAGGCTGTAGAGATGGATCGTTTTGATGGCAAACCTTTGGTATCACGTCCGGTAGCTGATGGTATTAAAAAAAGTGAAGACTTAATTAACATTATTCTCGATAATAAGGCACAAACCTATCATGCAAAAAATCAAAATGATAAACAATCAGGTGAATCTGATGGAAAATCAGGCTTAGGCTCTGCTTTTTATAAACACCTTATGGGTGGTGTATCACAAATGTTACCATTCGTTATTGGTGGTGGTATTATGATTGCGATTGCTTTCCTTTTTGATAACATACTTGGTGTACCAAAAGACCAATTAAGTAATTTAGGTTCATACCATGAAATTGCAGCCTTATTCAAAAATATCGGTGGCGCAGCATTTGCATTTATGTTACCAGTATTGGCAGGTTATATCGCTTATTCAATAGCTGAAAAACCAGGACTAGTAGCTGGCTTCGTAGCTGGTTCAATTGCATCAAGTGGACTGGCATTCGGTAAAGTACCTTTTGCAGAAGGTGGGAAAGCAACCTTAGCATTAGCAGGTGTGCCATCAGGTTTCTTAGGGGCTTTAGTAGGTGGTTTCTTAGCTGGTGGAGTTATCCTACTACTTAGAAAATTACTTTCAGGTCTCCCAAAATCGCTTGAAGGTATTAAATCAATTCTTCTATACCCATTGTTAGGTGTTTTGATTACAGGTTTCTTGATGTTGCTCGTAAACATTCCAATGGCAGCTATCAACACAGCTCTTAACACTTTCTTACAAGGTTTATCTGGTAGTTCAGCAGTCTTGATGGGCTTACTAGTTGGTGGTATGATGGCTGTAGATATGGGTGGGCCTGTTAATAAAGCAGCTTATGTTTTTGGTACAGGTACTCTTGCAGCAACTGTTGCAAATGGCGGCTCTGTTGTTATGGCAGCTGTAATGGCTGGAGGAATGGTTCCACCGTTAGCAGTATTTGTGGCAACTTTATTATTTAAAGATAAATTTAATAATGAAGAACGTCAATCTGGTCTAACAAATATCGTTATGGGGTTATCTTTTATCACTGAAGGTGCTATTCCGTTTGGTGCTGCTGACCCAGCTCGTGCAATCCCTAGCTTTATTGTAGGTTCAGCCTTAACTGGAGCACTTGTTGGTTTAGCTGGTATCAAGTTGATGGCTCCTCATGGAGGGATTTTTGTCATCGCATTAACAAGTAATCCTTTACTTTATATTCTATTTATTCTAATTGGAGCGGTAGTCTCAGGTGTACTCTTTGGCTTGTTCCGTAAAATAAAATAGTTAATCTCAACTTATCCAAATTTACATTGAATAAAAGGTGAATAAACTATCGTTATTGGGTCTATTCGCCTTTTTATGTTGTAAAAGAATGGTAGATTAATCATTAATAATTGCTAATCTTTTTTCAATAGGATATGATTTATTTAAGCAAAAAAATGGATAATATGATTGAGGAAAGGAGGTAAGCAATGATTAAATGGAATGAAAAAGAAACAAAACTAGTTGATACAAGTTTTTCAATTATGTTGTATCTAAAAACGCTATTTGCAGTCGGACAAGTAGTAGCTGGCGTTTTATTATATTATTTTAAACCTACACAAATAAAACATCTCCTATTTCTTTTAACTGAAGGTGAAGTTCACGGTGGGATTCATGGTTTTATTTCTGCTCATTTCTTGAAAATAAGCAGTTATATTAATGATTCGGCTAGTCATTTAGCCGCTATCTATCTATTAATTCATGGCGGTATCAAATTAGTAGCACTTATTTTATTACATAAAGAGAAATTATTTGCTTACCCTTTATCAATTTTAGTTTTCGTTGGGTTTATCATTTTCCAACTAAGGGAATATTTTTCTAGTCATAGCATTTTAATGATTTTTCTATGTGTATTTGATGTTATCATGATAATTTTAACATGGTTAGAATATCAGAAAATGAAATTGAATTTTTCAAAAAGGTGACTTCCCCCATGCCTTAGCGCTTGTTTTTATAAGCGCTTTTTTGCTACAATATGACTATGAAAACTATTGAAGAAATTTACAAAAATTATCCTAATATCCCCTATATCTCACCTGAAAGAGACTTGGCTGAAATTAATTTTAGTAAAGTTGTTCCTAGGAAAAATATGGAAGAAACTAGTGAAGGACTCTTGCCTGGAGATATTATCTTATTATGGCGTATACAGTTTGGAACTTTCACAACTGAAACAAGTTTTTCAAAATATTTTGAATACATTTATGGTATAAATGGAAAAGAACACCTAGAATTTTTAATAAAAAATGGATTTGTAAGAATGGAGTCACCGCTTGATTCTTTAGATCACTTATCTGCTCCACTTTTAAAACTATTCTTAAAAGAAAAAAACGTAAAAGGCTTGTCAAAGATGAAACGCTCTGATTTAGATCAGGCAATAGCTATTGCTTTTACAGAAGAGGAATTAGGGAAGTTGTTTGTTGTCAGAGGGTTGGCACTTACAGAAAAAGGTTTAGCAGCCTTGAGTAACAATCAAGAAGTGATTGATAGACATCCTAAGAAGAAGTTCTAGATTCCCACCTGCTTTAAGAATCTACAAATTTATGCTATAATAATACATATTGTCTATCAAGGAGAAAATACATGGAAGTCATTCGTGAACAAGAATTTGTCAATCAATACCACTATGATGCGCGCAATTTAGAATGGGAAGAGGAAAATGGTACCCCAAAAACAAATTTTGAAGTTACTTTCCAATTAGCTAATAGAGATGAAGCAGCAAAAGTAACGAGCATTGTAGCAGTGTTACAATTTGTTATTGTACGTGATGAGTTTGTTATTTCTGGTGTCATTTCACAAATGGCTCATATCCAAGGGCGCCTTATCAATGAGCCTAGTGAGTTTAGTCAAGATGAAGTTGAGAATCTAGCAGCTCCTCTTTTAGAAATCGTTAAACGTCTGACTTATGAAGTTACAGAAATTGCTTTAGATAGACCAGGAGTAACATTGGAGTTTAATAGTTAATGAAATTAGCACTTATTACGGATACCTCAGCTTACTTGCCTGAGGCTATCGAAAATCATGAAGATGTCTATGTTTTAGATATTCCAATTATCATTGATGGTAAAACTTATATTGAGGGACAAAATCTGACATTAGACCAATATTATGATAAGCTAGCGGCATCAAAAGAATTACCTAAAACAAGTCAGCCTAGCTTAGCTGAACTAGATGATCTCTTATGTCAATTGGAGAAAGAAGGGTATACACACGTCCTTGGTTTATTCATTGCAGCGGGGATATCAGGTTTCTGGCAGAATATTCAGTTTCTTATTGAAGAACATCCAAATTTGACAATTGCTTTTCCGGATACTAAAATAACTTCAGCACCACAGGGCAATTTAGTTAGAAATGCTTTGATGTGTTCACGTGAAGGGATGGATTTTGATGTCATAGTTAACAAGATACAATCACAAATTGAAAAAATTGAAGGATTTATTGTTGTTAATGATTTGAATCATCTAGTAAAAGGTGGTAGATTGTCAAACGGTTCAGCTATCATTGGTAACCTTTTAAGTATCAAGCCGGTCTTACATTTTAATGAAGAAGGTAAAATCGTTGTCTATGAGAAAGTGCGTACAGAGAAAAAAGCCTTAAAACGCTTGGCTGAGATTGTCAAAGAAATGACAGCAGATGGTGAATATGATATTGCTATTATTCACTCTAGAGCACAAGATAAGGCAGAACAATTATATAATTTGTTAGCTAAAGCTGGTCTTAAAGACGATTTAGAAATTGTATCATTTGGTGGCGTTATTGCAACTCATCTTGGTGAAGGTGCGGTTGCCTTTGGTATTACCCCCAAAAATTGATGTGTGATAAAAAGAGTTGCTTGGAGGTTGATCCTTATTGCAGATATCAAAGAAGAAGTTAGGAGATTCTTTTTTGATAATTTGAGTAGGTAGGGAGTGTCCCTTAGGCAGTTCTTTTTGTTTCTGAATCCATTTATAAGAAATAATAATGCGACTTTAGTTCGTTTAGATTTGGAATAGTATGATGAGATTAAATTATTTGCCTTCTGAGTTTCAGAAGGCTTTACCAATATTAAAAAAGATAAAAAAAGCCGGTTATGAAGCATACTTTGTAGGTGGTAGTGTTCGGGATGTTTTACTTGACCGTCCAATTCATGATGTTGATATAGCAACGTCATCTTATCCAGAAGAAACAAAGCAGATTTTTAAAAGGACAGTTGATGTTGGTATTGAACATGGAACAGTCTTAGTATTGGAAAAAGGTGGTGAATATGAGATTACCACTTTTAGGACTGAGGAGGTTTATGTTGATTATAGGCGTCCGAGTCAGGTCAATTTTGTTAGGTCGCTAGAAGAAGATCTAAAACGTCGAGATTTCACAGTTAATGCCTTTGCTTTAAATGAAGATGGAGAAGTTATTGATCTCTTTCATGGATTGGATGATTTAGATAATCACCTTCTTAGAGCAGTAGGACTCGCCAGTGAGCGTTTTAATGAAGATGCTCTTCGAATTATGCGAGGTTTGCGTTTTTCTGCTAGTCTAAATTTTGATATCGAAACAACAACTTTTGAGGCAATGAAAAAGCACGCGTCATTATTGGAGAAAATATCTGTTGAGCGTTCTTTTATTGAATTTGATAAACTTCTATTAGCACCTTATTGGCGTAAAGGAATGCTGGCACTAATAGATAGTCATGCTTTTAATTATCTACCATGCTTAAAAAATAGGGAATTACAATTAAGCGCCTTTTTGTCCCAGTTAGATAAAGATTTTTTATTTGAGACATCAGAACAAGCTTGGGCATCACTCATCTTGAGTATGGAAGTTGAACACACAAAGACTTTTTTAAAAAAATGGAAGACATCAACTCACTTTCAAAAAGATGTTGAGCATATAGTGGATGTTTATCGTATTCGTGAACAAATGGGATTGACTAAAGAACATCTTTATCGTTATGGAAAAACTATAATAAAACAAGCGGAAGGTATTCGCAAAGCAAGAGGCTTGATGGTTGATTTCGAAAAAATAGAACAACTAGATAGTGAGTTAGCAATCCATGATAGGCATGAGATAGTTGTCAATGGTGGCACCTTAATCAAGAAATTAGGAATAAAACCTGGTCCACAGATGGGAGATATTATCTCTCAAATTGAATTAGCCATTGTTTTAGGACAACTGATTAATGAAGAAGAGGCTATTTTACATTTTGTTAAGCAGTACTTGATGGATTAGAGAGGATTATATGAGCGATTTTTTAGTAGATGGATTGACTAAGTCGGTTGGTGATAAGACGGTCTTTAGTAATGTTTCATTTATCATCCATAGTTTAGACCGTATTGGGATTATTGGTGTCAATGGAACTGGAAAGACAACACTATTAGATGTTATTTCGGGTGAATTAGGTTTTGATGGTGATCGTTCCCCTTTTTCATCAGCTAATGATTATAAGATTGCTTATTTAAAACAAGAACCAGACTTTGATGATTCTCAGACAATTTTGGACACCGTACTTTCTTCTGACTTAAGAGAGATGGCTTTAATTAAAGAATATGAATTATTGCTTAATCACTACGAAGAAAGTAAGCAATCACGTCTAGAGAAAGTAATGGCAGAAATGGATTCTTTAGATGCTTGGTCTATTGAGAGCGAAGTCAAAACAGTATTATCCAAATTAGGTATTACTGATTTGCAGTTGTCGGTTGGTGAATTATCAGGAGGATTACGAAGACGTGTTCAATTAGCGCAAGTATTATTAAATGATGCAGATTTATTGCTCTTAGACGAACCTACTAACCACTTAGATATTGACACTATTGCATGGTTAACGAATTTTTTGAAAAATAGTAAAAAGACAGTGCTTTTTATAACTCATGATCGTTATTTTCTAGACAATGTTGCAACACGTATTTTTGAATTAGATAAGGCACAGATTACAGAATATCAAGGCAATTATCAGGATTATGTCCGACTTCGTGCAGAACAAGACGAGCGTGATGCTGCTAGTTTACATAAAAAGAAACAGCTTTATAAACAGGAACTAGCTTGGATGCGTACTCAGCCACAAGCTCGTGCAACGAAACAACAGGCTCGTATTAATCGTTTTCAAAATCTAAAAAACGATTTACACCAAACAAGCGATACAAGCGATTTGGAAATGACATTTGAAACAAGTCGAATTGGGAAAAAGGTTATTAATTTTGAAAATGTCTCTTTTTCTTACCCAGATAAATCTATCTTGAAAGACTTTAATTTGTTAATTCAAAATAAAGACCGTATTGGCATCGTTGGAGATAATGGTGTTGGAAAGTCAACCTTACTTAATTTAATTGTTCAAGATTTACAGCCGGATTCGGGTAATGTCTCTATTGGTGAAACGATACGTGTAGGTTACTTTTCACAACAACTTCATAATATGGATGGCTCAAAACGTGTTATTAATTATTTGCAAGAGGTTGCAGATGAGGTTAAAACTAGTGTCGGTACAACAAGTGTGACAGAACTATTGGAACAATTTCTCTTTCCACGTTCGACACATGGAACACAAATTGCAAAATTATCAGGTGGTGAGAAAAAAAGACTTTACCTTTTAAAAATCCTGATTGAAAAGCCTAATGTGTTACTACTTGATGAGCCGACAAATGACTTAGATATTGCTACATTAACTGTTCTTGAAAATTTTTTACAAGGCTTTGGTGGTCCTGTGATTACAGTTAGTCACGATCGTTACTTTTTAGATAAAGTGGCTAATAAAATTATTGCGTTTGAAGATAACGATATCCGTGAATTTTTTGGTAATTATACTGATTATTTAGATGAAAAAGCATTTAATGAGCAAAATAATGAAGTTATCAGTAAAAAAGAGAGTACCAAGACAAGTCGTGAAAAGCAAAGTCGTAAAAGAATGTCTTACTTTGAAAAACAAGAATGGGCGACAATTGAAGACGATATTATGATATTGGAAAATACTATCACTCGTATAGAAAATGATATGCAAACATGTGGTAGTGATTTTACAAGGTTATCTGATTTACAAAAGGAATTAGATGCAAAAAATGAAGCACTTCTAGAAAAGTATGACCGTTATGAGTACCTTAGTGAGTTAGACACATGATTATCCGTCCGATTATTAAAAATGATGACCAAGCAGTTGCACAATTAATTCGACAAAGTTTACGCGCCTATGATTTAGATAAACCTGATACAGCATATTCAGACCCTCACTTAGATCATTTGACCTCATACTACGAAAAAATAGAGAAGTCAGGATTCTTTGTCATTGAGGAGAGAGATGAGATTATTGGCTGTGGCGGCTTTGGTCCGCTGAAAAATCTAATTGCAGAGATGCAAAAGGTGTACATTGCAGAACGTTTCCGTGGTAAGGGGCTTGCTACTGATTTAGTGAAAATGATTGAAGTAGAAGCTCGAAAAATTGGGTATAGACAACTTTATTTAGAGACAGCCAGTACTTTGAGTAGGGCAACTGCGGTTTATAAGCATATGGGATATTGTGCCTTATCGCAACCAATAGCAAATGATCAAGGTCATACAGCTATGGATATTTGGATGATTAAAGATTTATAAGTTGAAAGTGGATTAGTGAACATGGATTAATTATTTTGAGATAAGAGGAAAGAAAAGGAGACATATATGGCATATATTTGGTCTTATTTGAAAAGGTACCCCAATTGGTTATGGCTTGATTTACTAGGAGCTATGCTTTTTGTGACGGTTATCCTAGGAATGCCCACAGCCTTAGCGGGTATGATTGATAATGGCGTTACAAAAGGTGATCGGACTGGAGTTTATCTGTGGACGTTCATCATGTTTATATTTGTTGTACTAGGTATTATTGGGCGTATTACGATGGCTTACGCATCTAGTCGCTTAACGACAACAATGATTAGAGATATGCGTAATGATATGTATGCTAAGCTTCAAGAATACTCCCATCATGAATATGAACAGATAGGTGTATCTTCACTAGTGACACGTATGACAAGCGATACTTTTGTTTTGATGCAATTTGCTGAAATGTCTTTACGTTTAGGCCTAGTAACTCCTATGGTAATGATTTTTAGCGTGGTTATGATACTAATTACGAGTCCATCTTTGGCTTGGCTTGTAGCGGTTGCGATGCCTCTTTTGGTAGGAGTCGTTTTATATGTAGCTATAAAAACAAAACCTTTATCTGAAAGACAACAGACTATGCTTGATAAAATCAATCAATATGTTCGTGAAAATTTAACAGGGTTACGCGTTGTTAGAGCCTTTGCAAGAGAGAATTTTCAATCACAAAAATTTCAAGTCGCTAACCAACGTTACACAGATACTTCAACTGGTCTTTTTAAATTAACAGGGCTAACAGAACCACTTTTCGTTCAAATTATTATTGCAATGATTGTGGCTATCGTTTGGTTTGCTTTGGATCCCTTACAAAGAGGTGCTATTAAAATAGGGGATTTAGTTGCTTTTATCGAATATAGCTTCCATGCTCTCTTTTCATTTTTGCTATTTGCCAATCTTTTTACTATGTATCCTCGTATGGTGGTATCAAGTCATCGTATTAGAGAGGTGATGGATATGCCAATCTCTATCAATCCTAATGCCGAAGGTGTTACGGATACGAAACTTAAAGGGCATTTAGAATTTGATAATGTAACATTCGCTTATCCAGGAGAAACAGAGAGTCCCGTTTTGCATGATATTTCTTTTAAAGCTAAGCCTGGAGAAACAATTGCTTTTATTGGTTCAACAGGTTCAGGAAAATCTTCTCTTGTTAATTTGATTCCACGTTTTTATGATGTGACACTTGGAAAAATCTTAGTAGATGGAGTTGATGTAAGAGATTATAACCTTAAATCACTTCGCCAAAAGATTGGATTTATCCCCCAAAAAGCTCTTTTATTTACAGGGACAATAGGAGAGAATTTAAAATATGGAAAAGCTGATGCTACTATTGATGATCTTAGACAAGCGGTTGATATTTCTCAAGCTAAAGAGTTTATTGAGAGTCACCAAGAAGCCTTTGAAACGCATTTAGCTGAAGGTGGGAGCAATCTTTCTGGGGGTCAAAAACAACGGTTATCTATTGCTAGGGCTGTTGTTAAAGATCCAGATTTATATATTTTTGATGATTCATTTTCTGCTCTCGATTATAAGACAGACGCTACTTTAAGAGCGCGTCTAAAAGAAGTAACCGGTGATTCTACAGTTTTGATAGTTGCTCAAAGGGTGGGTACGATTATGGATGCTGATCAGATTATTGTCCTTGATGAAGGCGAAATTGTCGGTCGTGGTACCCACGCTCAATTAATAGAAAATAATGCTATTTATCGTGAAATCGCTGAGTCACAACTGAAGAACCAAAACTTATCAGAAGGAGAGTGATTGTATGAGAAAAAAATCTGTTTTTTTGAGATTATGGTCTTACCTAACTCGCTACAAAGCTACTCTTTTCTTAGCGATTTTTTTGAAAGTTTTATCTAGTTTTATGAGTGTTCTGGAGCCTTTTATTTTAGGGTTAGCGATAACAGAGTTGACTGCTAACCTTGTTGATATGGCTAAGGGAGTTTCTGGGGCAGAATTGAACGTTCCTTATATTGCTGGTATTTTGATTATTTATTTTTTCAGAGGTGTTTTCTATGAATTAGGTTCTTATGGCTCAAATTATTTTATGACTACTGTCGTTCAAAAAAGTATCCGTGATATCCGTCATGATTTGAATCATAAAATCAATAAAGTTCCTGTATCGTATTTTGATAAGCACCAATTTGGAGATATGTTGGGACGTTTTACAAGTGATGTTGAAACGGTCTCAAATGCTTTACAACAGAGCTTTTTACAGATTATCAATGCTTTTTTAAGTATTATTTTAGTAGTCGTTATGGTACTTTATCTAAATGTACCATTAGCCATGATTATCATTGCTTGTATTCCTGTAACTTATTTTAGTGCACAAGCGATACTAAAAAGATCCCAACCTTACTTTAAAGAACAGGCAAAGATTCTGGGAGAACTGAATGGTTTTGTACAAGAGAAATTAACTGGTTTCAATATCATAAAATTATATGGTAGAGAAGAGGCGTCTAGTCAAGAATTTCGTGATATAACGGATAATCTACGTCATGTAGGTTTCAAAGCTAGCTTCATTTCAGGAATTATGATGCCAGTATTGAATGGTATCTCTGATTTTATTTACCTTATCATTGCATTTGTTGGCGGTTTACAAGTTATTGCTGGTACCTTAACAATTGGTAACATGCAGGCATTTGTGCAGTATGTTTGGCAAATTAGTCAACCCGTTCAAACCATTACACAATTATCAGGTGTTTTGCAAAGTGCAAAATCTTCCTTAGAACGTATTTTTGAAGTCTTAGATGAAGAAGAGGAAGCCAATCAAGTCACTGAAAAATTGAGCCATGACTTAACCGGTCAAGTCAGCTTTCATGGTGTCGATTTTCACTATTCTCCGGATAGGCCACTTATCCGCGACTTTAACTTAGACGTAGAACCAGGGCAAATGATTGCAATTGTAGGGCCAACAGGTGCAGGTAAGACAACACTTATAAACTTACTCATGAGATTCTACGATGTTAGTGAAGGTGCTATCACCGTAGATGGTCACGATATTAGACACCTATCACGCCAAGATTTCCGGCAACAATTTGGCATGGTGTTGCAAGATGCTTGGTTATATGAAGGTACAATAAAAGAAAATCTTAGATTCGGTAATCTTGAAGCCAGTGATGAGGATATAGTTGCTGCTGCCAAAGCTGCGAATGTTGACCACTTTATTCGAACGTTACCTGGTGGCTACAATATGGTGATGAATCAAGAATCAAGCAATATCTCCTTAGGACAAAAGCAACTGTTGACTATTGCACGTGCTTTATTAGCAGATCCTAAAATTTTAATTTTAGATGAAGCGACTTCATCTGTTGATACAAGGTTGGAATTGCTTATTCAAAAAGCTATGAAAAAATTGATGGAAGGAAGAACTAGTTTTGTCATTGCACACCGTCTATCAACGATTCAAGAGGCAGACAACATTTTAGTTCTAAAGGATGGTCAAATCATCGAACAAGGTAATCACCAGAAACTCCTAGCAGATAAAGGATTTTATTACGAATTATATAATAGCCAATTTTCAAATAGTAAATGACGTCATCAATAGATAAAAAAAGGACACGAAACATGTCCTTTTAATAATTAATACGAGTAAAAGTGTAAATAGCCGAAGCTCCAATTGCTATTAATATAAAGGCTACAAATCTTCCAATGATGGCTGCTGATAAGGTAGGTTGAACCAGTAAAATAATACCTAAAATGAGTGCAATATAAGCCGAACGTTTATAGGATTTGGCACCTGGGAAATTAATTTTTTGCATTTGGAAACCACCCAAAAGTCGTAAAATACCAGATACCAGTAGCCAGTATGCTAAAATAGTCATGACAGTATTTGAAAGTGACATTGCTGAGCTGGATAGTAAAATGATACCAAAAATAATAGCAAGGATACTCTGAACCAGATACCAAGGGCTACGGTGATAAGAATCAGCTTGCAAGTAGCGTACTAAATTTGAAATGCCATAAATAAAGATAAATAAAGCAATGAACCAACCCAGAGTTGCAACAACCGTTACAGGATTTATAAAGAGATAGAAGCCAGCTAATAAGGCAATTATACCTCCAACAAGTGGGAACCATTTCATATAGATACTCCAATCAAATATTTGTCTCATTATAGAACGAAAGTCAGTAAAAGTCAAATAATTACCTTTAAAATTGCTCCTAATAATGATACCATAGCAAATAGTTGACAAGAAAATTCTGACAATTTATAATGCTAACTATATTAAAACAATACGGAGGAAAATAAATGACAAGCGGAAAGACATATGTAGCAAGTGTTTTAGAGAAAGTGAAGAAGCAAAATGAGCATGAGGAAGAATTTCTACAAGCGGTTGAAGAGGTTTTTGAGTCACTAGTACCAGTTTTTGATAAATACCCTCAGTACATTGAAGAAAATCTTTTAGAACGTTTGGTTGAGCCTGAGCGCGTGATTTCTTTTAGAGTTCCATGGGTAGATGATAAAGGCCAAGTTCAAGTTAACCGAGGATATCGTGTACAATTTTCATCAGCTATTGGTCCTTATAAAGGTGGTTTACGTTTTCACCCTACAGTAACACAATCTATTGTCAAATTTTTAGGATTTGAACAAATTTTTAAGAATTCACTGACAGGTCTACCAATTGGTGGTGGCAAAGGAGGGTCGAACTTTGATCCAAAAGGGAAATCAGATAATGAAGTGATGCGTTTCACACAAAGTTTTATGACCGAACTTCAAAAATACATTGGACCAGATTTAGATGTGCCAGCTGGCGATATTGGAGTAGGTGGACGTGAAATTGGTTATCTTTATGGTCAATATAAGCGTTTAAATGGTTATCAAAATGGGGTTTTAACCGGAAAAGGACTGACTTATGGTGGCTCTTTGGCTCGTACAGAAGCAACTGGTTATGGGGCAGTCTATTTTGCTAAAGAAATGCTGGCAGCGTGTGGTCAAGATTTAACTGGCAAAGTTGCACTGGTTTCGGGATCTGGTAACGTGGCTATTTATGCTACTGAAAAATTACAAGAGTTGGGTGCAACTGTTGTAGCTGTGTCAGATTCTTCAGGTTATGTTTATGATCCAGACGGTATTGACCTTGAAACATTGAAACAGATAAAAGAGGTTGAAAGAGCACGTATTGTTAAATATACGGAGAAACATCCAAAAGCTAATTTCACACCAGCAGATCAAGGTAGTATCTGGTCTATTAAAGCAGATTTAGCTTTCCCGTGTGCTACTCAAAACGAATTAGACGAAGAAGACGCTAAGTTATTAGTTGAAAATGGTGTCTTGGCAGTAACAGAAGGAGCAAATATGCCATCTACCTTGGGTGCTATTAAAGTTTTCCAAAAGGCAGGGGTTGCTTTTGGTCCTGCTAAAGCTGCCAATGCAGGAGGAGTAGCTGTTTCAGCGCTTGAAATGGCACAAAATTCTAGTCGTAGGGCATGGACTTTTGAAGAAGTTGATCAAGAATTGCAACGTATTATGAAAACTATTTTTGTGAATGCTTCCAAAGCGGCTGATGAATTTGGCGATAGTGGTAACCTGGTTCTAGGTGCTAACATTGCAGGCTTTTTAAAAGTTGCTCAAGCTATGTCTGCACAAGGTATTGTTTAATCTCTTATCATAGTCCTTAGCTAACCTATGGTATACTAGTATTATCATAATAGAGTTAGGTTAAAATAAATGATAAAACCAATTGTTAGAGATACTTTCTTTTTACAACAAAAATCACAAATGGCTAGTAGAGCAGATGTGAGCTTAGCAAAAGATTTACAGGATACTTTGCATGCTAATCAAAATTATTGTGTAGGTATGGCAGCCAATATGATTGGTAGTCTGAAGCGTGTCATTATCATCAATGTGGGTATTACAAATTTAGTAATGTTTAACCCTGTATTAGTTGCAAAATCGGATCCATATGAGACAGAAGAATCTTGCCTTTCTCTCGTAGGTTGCAGAAGTACACAACGATATCATCACATTACGATTTCTTATCGTGATATCAATTGGAAAGAACAGCAAATCAAGTTGACAGATTTTCCAGCTCAAATTTGTCAACACGAGTTAGATCATTTGGAAGGCATATTGATATAAAAATAGGTTTGGATATTTTATCCAAACCTATTTTTATTATTTCATATGTTTTTTCTTTGTATTTAAAGCAATTCCTATAAGTCCAACACCAAAGACAGACATAAGGAATGATTGTCCATATTCAGAGTTTGTTTTTGGTAATTGTTTTGATTTTACAGTAGTGGAGTTTGATGGTTTGCCATAATTTCTCATAGGGTTAATAGCTGTAATTGTTTTTTGTGAATTGTAGTTACAGGGTTGATTTTTGTAGATTTTGATTTTGTTTGGTTTAAAGTGTCTGATACAATCTCTTGTGCTACAATATTTCCTTGTCGATCTAAATAAAGTTTCTTAATAATGCTATATGTACCATCATTTTGTGTAATAGTTTCATTAACCATCTTCATAGTGACATAGATTTTAGGTTTATTATTTGGAACGCTCACTTTTTTACCAGCTTTTTCTAAATCAGTGATATAGGCCATAAATACCTCTGTATCGGGATTAATGGCTCCTAGAAGTTTGGCATTTCTGAAGCTTGCAAAGCCATCACCACCACCGAATAAAAAGTCATTGATAACTAATTTGTATTTTGCATCAGGATTGATTTCCTCACCATTTGATTTATAAGCTTTTACAACTTTAAATGGTGTTTCTTCCCCGCCCTCTTTATTATCTGTGTAAGTGTATCGCAGACCAGCTATTTGAAGGAAGAAATTTTGTTTTTGGTCGTATTGTTCGTTGAGTGCTTTATAAAGATCTCTACCAGTAATTTCGACGACTTGTAAGATATTACCAAAAGGTTGAACTGCTTGTGCAGCTCCCCAGGTGATTGTTCCATCTGGTTTGATGAGTAAGTCAGCACGAATGCCACCATTATTTGTCATGGCAAAATCGATATCTGGCCAGCTTTTTCGAGCAATTGCTAGTTGAGCCTCTGTGATGAGGCTGCCTACCGGACTAACATTATCTTGATCAACAGAACGCGTAATCATGCCACTTACCTCGGCAGTACCAATTTTAGCTTCTGTTACTTGTTTAACGATAGTATTAGCTTGGTCAACAATGGCTTGAATATCGGCACTACCTGTTTTTTTACCAGGAGCAACTGCAATTACTTTAGCTGAAGGGGTTTCAATGAAATCTTGTGTATCAGTATCTAGGACACCACGTACATCAGCATAGGCTTTTCCTTGAGAGAGCGCTTGTACAATACGAGTTTTACCAACAAGACCATTTGTATATTGATGATTGTGTCCAGCAAAGACAATATCTACGCTATTTTCAGGGAAGAGTTGATTGACTTTTTTCATCATTTCTGCTGCTTCACCTTCAGCAATATCATCCTTGCTTGTTGCAGGTACATGAGCAAGGACTACAATAGCCTTGACATTTTTAGCTTGTAATTCTTTGGCGTATTTAACGATTGTTTCAGCTTCATCTAAAAATTCATATTGTTCATAATTTTTACGTAAGACAAGGTTTGGGATGTCTTTGGTAACGATTCCGATAAAGCCAACGTTCACACTTTTGTTATTTACAGGAATATTTTTAATAGTGTAAGGTTTCCAATTGTAAGGGATTTGTTTGTTAACTTTATCAATAACGTTTGCCACTACAATTTCTTGTTTTGCAGCTTCGTGTGGGTATGATTTCGTAATATTATTTATATTAGAATCTGGAGCAGGGGCCTTTCCAGTAACGATACGATTGTATTCTGCCAAACCTTCATCAAATTCATGGTTACCTAATGTGCCATACTCAACATTCATTGCATTAAATGTTTTAACGGTTGGTTCATCTTGAAGAAGCCCTGAGTTAGCTGGACTTGCTCCAACCATATCACCAGCTTGAACTCTAATGCTTTCACCATTAGGGTTAGTTTGTTTGAAATCTTTTTGAGCATCATCCATATAAGCATCTAATTGAGCAGCAGTGCCAGCATTAGTAACTTTTCCGTCAGGCATATTTGCTGTTCCAGTATTGTCAAGTGCACCATGAAAGTCATTGACGCCTATAACTTGGACGCCGACTTGGTCAGCGAATACGCTTGAGAACATAATAGAAGTCCCAGCGACTAAACCAAGGACACTACTTTTCAAAATAATTTTCTTTTTCATTTAAATCTCCTGTAAATTAAATAAGTATTACATTTGTATTTTACTATCATTTACATTAAAAATCAATATAAATTTATAATTAAAAATATAAAAAACGAACATATATTTTTAATATTAAAAAGTAAGCGAAATCATTTTTTATTTGACGAATGATAGGTGTTTTTTAGAAATATTAATGTAAAAATAGTTCTCACGGTAACTTTTAATTGACAATTAATAAAGGTTGTTTTAAAATAGTTCTCACGATAACTATTAAAGGAGTATTATTATGGAGAATCCTCTTCAAAAAGCACGAATACTTGTTAATCAACTTGAAAAGTATTTAGATCGTTATGCAAAAGAGTATGATGTTGAACATTTAGCGGGTCCACAAGGACACTTAGTGATGCATCTCTATAAACATCCTGACAAGGATATGTCTATAAAAGATGCTGAAGAAATTTTACACATTTCTAAGTCTGTAGCGTCTAATTTGGTAAAACGGATGGAAAAAAATGGATTTATTGCGATTGTTCCATCTAAGACAGATAAGCGTGTGAAATACCTTTATTTGACTCATCTAGGTAAACAAAAGGCTACACAATTTGAAATTTTCTTAGAAAAATTGCACAGTACCATGTTAGCAGGTATTACTAAAGAAGAGATACGTACTACCAAAAAGGTTATTAGAACATTAGCTAAAAATATGGCGATGGAAGATTTTGATTAACTATTTTAGGATAATAGGATAAATATGAAAGTAAAAGGAGTTTGCGATGTTTAATATTTTCAAGCGACTCAATGGTAAAGAATGGTTGATGATTGTGGCGAGTACTATATTAGTGTGTCTAGCGGTTTGGATGGACCTAAAGACTCCAGAATATATGTCTGATATCACACGTATGTTGCAAACTAAAGGTACAAAGTTAGAGGCTCTTTGGGATCCTGGACTAAAAATGCTTGCTTTTTCATTTGGTAGTTTTTTAGTAGCAGTAATGGTAGGTTTTTTAGGTGCTAGGACAGCAGCTAGTTTTACTAGTCGATTACGTTCAGATATTTTTAACCATGTGATGGATTATTCTGATGCAGAAATTAAGCGATTTTCTATCCCCTCTCTATTAACGCGCACAACTAACGACTTGACTCAGCTACAGATCCTTATTGTAATGGGAATGCAGGTTGTTACCCGTGGACCAATTATGGCAATATGGGCCTTGACTAAAATTTGGGGTAAAAGCGATCAATGGACTGGGGCAGCTGGAGTAGCGGTTATTATCGTTATGATATTACTTAGCGTTCTACTCTTACTTGCTTTTCCGAGACAACGTCAAATCCAAGGTTTTACAGATGCGCTTAATGCAACTACTAGAGAGGCACTCTCTGGTGTTAGAGTTATTCGTGCCTACAATGCTGAAAAGTATCAAACAGATAAGTTCAAACGTGAAAATGACGATTTAACAAAATTGAACCTTTTTGTTTATAGATTGATGTCGCTTATGAATCCTGTGATGACAGTGGTTTCATCTGGATTGACTTTAGCTATTTATTGGATTGGCTCTTATTTGATTAATGATATTTCTGTGCCTAAAGTTACAGGAACAAGTGTATCTGTATTGGCTGCTAAATCAGCTATCACTGATCGAGTGGATCTTTTTTCAAACATGGTTGTTTTTTCATCTTATGCTATGCAAGTTGTTATGGGATTTATGATGATGGTAGCTATTTTTATCATCATGCCTCGTGCTTTAGTATCGGCTAGACGTATTAATGAGGTACTAACTTTAGCCCCAACAGTAACTTTTAAAGAAAATAGTCATATCCAAAGTGCACCAAAAGGTCAAATTGAGTTTCAAGATGTGTCATTTCATTATAGTAAAGATTCTGAAGCGGTTATTGAACATGTATCTTTCAAAGCAGATACTGGTCAGACAGTGGCATTTATTGGGTCTACAGGTTCTGGAAAATCCACTTTAGTCAATTTAGTTCCACGTTTTTATGACGCCACAGAGGGGTCAATTAAACTTGATGGCATTGATATAAAGGAATACTCTCACAATGATTTGAATAATAAAATTGGCTATATTCCACAGAAAGCTGTTCTCTTTAGTGGGACAGTACGTTCTAATATGATTTTTGGAGAGAGTGGCAGGGAGGAACTTAGTGATGAACAAATTTGGCAAGCACTCGAATTAGCGCAAGCTAAAGAATTTATAGAAGCTAAAGAAAAAGGATTAGATACAGAAGTCGCTCAAGGTGGTAGTAACTTTTCAGGAGGACAAAAACAACGCTTGGCAATCGCACGTGCTTTAGCACGTCACCCTGAAATTCTCATTTTTGATGACTCATTTTCAGCGTTAGATTATAAAACAGATCATATTTTACGCCATGTGCTGAAAGAAAAAACAGCTGCTATGACGAAATTAATTGTCGCTCAACGCATTTCAACTATCATGGATGCTGATCTCATTTTAGTGCTAGATCAAGGTAAAGTTGTTGGGCAAGGAACACATAAGGAATTGTTATCAAATAATGAAGTATATCAAGAGATAGCCTATTCTCAATTGTCTAAGGAGGAATTGGAAAATGAAAACTAAATCACAAAAAACGTCTTTTTTCTCTAATTTATCTCCGTACCTCAAAGGTTACAAACTTCTTTTTGCGTTAGCAATTGTGTTAGCAACTTTATCAAGCTTGACAACAGTTATAGGACCAGACCGTCTTAAAGAGATGACGGATCTTATGGTAAAAGGCTTGGCTGGTAATATTGACTTAGCCAAAATCGGTCATATTGCAGGGCAATTGGCAGTATTATATGTTTTAGGTGCATTAGTATCCTATCTAGCAAGTTTTATTGTGACGACTATTATTCAAAAATTTGCTCAAGGTATGCGCAATGCTATTGCTGATAAAATCAATAAAATACCTTTGAGTTATTTTGATAGCCATACTCAAGGTGATACTTTATCTCGTGTTACAAATGATGTGGATTTGATGACACAGTCTTTTAACCAAAGTTTAGTTACTATGGTTGCATCTACAGTGTTATTGGTTGGTTCATTAATTATGATGTTCAAAACAGATTGGCATTTAGCAACAACGGCGATTATATCGGTATTTTCAGGATTCGCTCTTTCTTCAATCATTATGGTGAAGAGTCAGCCTTTATTTAAAAAGCAACAGGTGAATTTGGCTAATATATCTGGATATGTAGAAGAAATTTACTCAGGACACAACATTGTTACTAGTCATAATGCAAGACAGCAGGCTAAGTCAGATTTTCAACTATTAAATGATAAACTTCACAGTTCCATGTGGAAATCACAATTTTTCTCTGGAATTATGATGCCTCTGATGCAGTTTATTGGTAATTTTGGTTATGTGATGGTGTGTGTGGTTGGTGCCATGTTAGCTATCAAAGGAACAATTACTATGGGTACAATTGTTGCTTTTATGACCTATGTTCGTATTTTTACACAGCCTATTGGTCAGATTGCTCAAGGAATTACACAATTACAGTCTGCTAGTGCAGCCATGGGACGTGTTTTTGAATTTTTAAATGAAACAAATATGCAAGAGGATAAACACAAAGTGTTAAATTTTCCTAAGTTTAAGGGGCATGTGTCCTTTGAACATGTCAAGTTTGGTTATAGTGATAACAAGACTATTATTCATGACTTTACTTCGGAGGCACAGCCTGGTCAGAAAGTTGCTATTGTAGGACCAACTGGCGCAGGTAAAACGACAATTGTTAATTTATTGATGCGTTTTTATGATGTTAATTCAGGTAGTATTTCCATAGATGACATCAATATCCAAGACATGAAACGTAGTCAAGTTCATGATGCTTTCTCGATGGTTCTTCAAGATACATGGTTGTTTGAGGGAACTATTAAAGAAAATTTGATTTTTAACCAGACGACAATCAGTGATGATGAGGTTCAAGAAGCTGCTAAGGCAGTCGGTATACATCATTTTATAATGACACTACCTAAAGGGTATGATACTGTCCTTGATGACGCTGTGACATTGTCAGTTGGACAAAAGCAATTATTAACCATTGCTCGAGCTCTTTTGAAAAATTCTCCCTTACTTATCTTAGATGAAGCAACTTCATCTGTTGATACACGTACAGAAGAGTTAATTCAAAAAGCTATGGACAAACTTATGGAAGGAAGAACATCATTTGTTATCGCACATCGTTTATCAACGATTAAAAACGCAGACTTGATTTTGGTCATGAAAGATGGGAATATCATTGAGCAAGGCAATCATGATGTTTTGATGTCTCAAAGTGGTTTTTATGCTGATCTGTATAATTCTCAATTCGAATCAGCTTAACATAAACATTTTAGAAGGAAATGGGAAGAAAAAATTCTCATTCCTTTTTAGTTTGCCTTAAGTTTCTATGATATAATGGAGCTTAAGAGAGAATAGGAAGGTTTCTTATGGAAACAAATATTTATGGAGATTATGGTCGATATCTACCATTAATTTTAGAAGATTTCAGTCAGCGTATCCAATTAGAAAATGATAAAGCTAAGGTTGAAACAGGCTATAAATTGTACGAACATATCATTGGTCGTATTAAGACATCAGATAGTATGATAGAGAAATGTCGTCGTAAACAGTTACCTGTAACAGTAGATTCTGCACTAAAAGTTATTAGAGATAGTATTGGAGTCCGTATTATTTGTGGTTTTGTTAACGACATTTATCAAATTGTAGAACGTATTAAGACATTTGATGATTGTCGTATTGTAGTTGAAAAAGACTATATCCAGCATGTTAAGCCAAATGGGTATCGCTCTTACCATGTGATTTTAGAAATTGATACTCCCTATCCGGACTGTTTGGGTAATTCAGAAGGTAAATATTACATGGAGATTCAGTTGCGTACAATTGCGCAAGATTCTTGGGCTAGTTTAGAACATCAGATGAAATACAAGCATGATATTGAAAATCCCGAACGAATTGTAAGAGAATTAAAACGTTGTGCTGATGAAATAGCATCTGTTGATTTAACGATGCAAACGATTCGTCAATTGATAGAGAGTGGAACAAAGAAGGAATAAAATGAGAGTATTAATTGCAGAAGATGAAGAACAGATGTCACGCGTCCTTAGTACGGCAATTAGTCATCAAGGTTATGTTGTTGATGTCGCCTACGATGGTCAGACTGCTATTGATTTAGCTAATCAAAATGCATATGATGTCATGGTTATGGATGTCATGATGCCTGTTAAAACAGGTGTTGAGGCTGTCAAAGAAATTAGACAATCAGGAAATAAATCTCACATTATTATGCTAACAGCCATGGCAGAAATTGATGATAGAGTAACAGGTCTAGATGCTGGTGCAGATGATTATTTAACAAAACCCTTCTCTCTAAAAGAATTATTAGCAAGGCTTCGCTCTATGTCCCGAAGATTGGAAGATTTCACACCTAATGTATTGTCATTGGGAAGAGTAACCTTATCAGTCGGTGAACAAGAGTTGCAATGTGAAAACACTATTCGTCTAGCGGGTAAAGAAGCTAAAATGTTAGCATTTTTCATGTTGAACCATGATAAAGAATTATCTACACAACAACTTTTCGAACATGTCTGGGGAGCAGATAAGGACCAAGAAGATGTAGATGAGGGATACGTCTTTATCTATGTTTCTTATTTGAGACAAAAATTGCAGGCAATTGGTGCTAACTTGGAGATTATTGGTCAAGAAGGTAGTAGCTATAAATTAAGTGAAATAAATGGTGGCTAATGTTTAGAAATTTACGACTTCGTTTTATCGGAATAGCTGCGCTAGCTATTCTTGTTGTCTTATTTTCAGTAGTCGGTGTCCTCAACTCTGCTAATCACTATCAAACGAAGAATGAAATTTATCGTGTGTTAACTATCCTTGCAGACAACAATGGACGTATACCGAATAAACTTGAATTTAGTAAAGAATTAGGTGATGACCTATCAACGGACGCTATTTTCCAATTCCGTTATTTCAGTGCGCGAACAGATGCAAAAGGTAACGTGACTAGTTTTGATTCTAGAAATATCTTTGAAGTAAGCGATAGGCAAATAAAAAATTATGCCAAGCGTATCGTATCACAAAATAGTCATTCAGGTCATATCACCTATAATTTTAGTACTTATTCTTATCTACTAAAAAAGGTTGGTAAAAATGATTATTTAGTGGTATTTTTAGATACAACCAACCAATATCTTGATAATCAAAGATTATTGCAACTTTCAATATGGATGTCCTTGGTAAGTTTTATCGTCTTCATGGTAATTGTTTCAGTTTTATCAGGGAGAGTTATCTTACCATTTGTTGCTAACTATGAAAAGCAAAGGCGTTTTATTACCAATGCAGGACATGAACTAAAAACTCCACTTGCTATCATCTCCGCTAATAATGAATTGGTGGAAATGATGAGTGGTGAATCAGAGTGGACTAAATCTACAAATGATCAAATCCAACGTTTAACGGGTCTAATTAATGGCATGATCAGTCTTGCCCGCTTTGAAGAACAGCCTGATATAAGTATGGTTGACTTAGACTTTTCACATATTACAAAAGATGCTGCAGAAGATTTTAAAGGTCCAATCATTAAAGATGGTAAAGACTTTATAATGAGTATCCAACCAGGTATTCATGTCAAAGCTGAAGAAAAATCATTATTTGAATTGGTTACATTATTGGTTGATAATGCTAATAAGTATTGTGATCCGATGGGGACTGTGACAGTTAAGTTATCACGTTCAAGTCGTTTGAGACGAGCTAAGCTTGAAGTTTCAAATACTTATAAGAATGGTAAAGACATAGACTATAGCAAGTTTTTTGAACGATTTTATCGAGAGGATGAGTCACATAATAACAAAAAATCGGGATATGGTATTGGTCTTTCTATCGTAACTAGTTTAGTGCATCTATTTAAAGGAAGTATCGATGTGAATTATAAACATGATACCATTACCTTTGTCATTTACATTTAAGATTAAAGGGACTGCAATTGTAGTTCCTTTAATTTATGTTATTATCACGTTAAAGTCGCTTTTTTTAAGGATTTATATTAAAATAGTAAGGTAATAGAATTGTAAAGAGAAAAAGATGAAAGAAAAGTTTGGTATAGGAAAGGCTCATAGCAAGATTATCTTGATGGGTGAGCACTCAGTAGTATATGGTTATCCAGCCATTGCTATTCCTTTAAAAAATATTGAAGTAACTTGCCTTATTGAAGAGGCTCCTCAATTAATAGCATTAGATATGACTGATCCTTTGTCGACAGCCATTTTTGCTGCCTTGGACTATTTAGGTAAAACTTCTTCTAAAATTGCATATCATATTGAGTCACAAGTCCCAGAAAGACGTGGTATGGGATCATCAGCTGCAGTTGCTATTGCAGCTATTCGTGCAGTTTTTGATTATTTTGATGAAGATTTGGAGGCAGATTTGTTAGAATGCCTTGTTAATCGAGCAGAAATGATAGCACATTCAAATCCGAGTGGATTAGATGCAAAAACTTGTCTTAGTGAAAATACTATTAAATTTATCCGCAATATTGGTTTTTCAACAGTACCCATGCATTTGAATGCTTATTTAGTTATTGCTGATACAGGAATTCATGGGCATACTAAAGAAGCAGTGGATAAGGTGAAATCATCTGGCGAGGCAGTACTACCCTTTTTAAAAGAATTAGGTTATTTAGCAGAGGCATCAGAGGATGCTATTCATAAAAGTGATTCCAAACAACTTGGTAGCTTGATGACTAAAGCACATCAAAGTTTAAAACAATTGGGTGTCTCAAGTTTAGAAGTTGATCATCTGGTAGAGGTAGCTATTAGTTGTGGTGCTCTAGGCGCTAAAATGAGTGGCGGCGGATTAGGTGGTTGTATTATCGCACTTGTAAAAGAAAAAAGAGAAGCTGAGCGCTTAAGTCAGCAATTAGAAAGAGAAGGAGCTGTCAACACATGGACGGAAAAAGTATAAGTGTTAAGTCTTATGCTAACATTGCTATTATCAAATATTGGGGAAAAGCAGATGCTGAAAAAATGATTCCAGCTACCAGTAGTATTTCTCTAACACTTGAAAACATGTACACTGAAACACGTTTGACTGCCCTTGGGAAGGATGCTAAGAAAGATGAATTTTACATCTCTGGTGTTCTTCAAAATGATCATGAACATGACAAAATGTCAGCTATCTTGGATCGCTTTCGACAAAATAAGTCCGGCTTTGTAAAGATTGAAACAACTAATAATATGCCAACAGCTGCAGGCTTATCATCGTCATCAAGTGGTTTATCAGCCTTAGTAAAGGCCTGCAATGATTTTTTTGGTACTAACCTTAGCCAATCACAGCTAGCTCAAGAAGCCAAGTTTGCTTCAGGCTCCTCTTCACGCTCTTTTTTTGGACCTGTTGCTGCTTGGGATAAAGATAGTGGTGATATCTATAAAGTTCACACTAATTTAGATTTAGCTATGATTATGCTGGTCTTAAATGACAAAAGAAAGCCGATTTCAAGCCGTGAAGGTATGAAAATCTGCACCGAAACTTCAACTACTTTTAATGAATGGGTAAGGCAATCTGAACAAGATTATCAAGATATGTTAGTATACCTAAAAAATAATGATTTTCAAAAGGTAGGTCAACTGACAGAGCGTAATGCACTTGCAATGCACTCAACAACTAAAACAGCAACTCCAGCCTTTTCATATTTGACAGAGGAGACATATAAAGCTATGGATGTTGTGAAGAAACTTCGCGAAAAAGGTCATGAATGTTATTATACGATGGATGCGGGTCCAAATGTTAAAGTACTTTGCTTACGTCAAGACCTTGAGGCATTAGCTGCTATCTTGGAGAAAGATTATCGTATTATTGTTTCAACGACAAAGGAATTAGCAGATGGTTAAGGTGCAAACAGGTGGCAAATTATATATTGCAGGTGAATACGCGATACTGTATCCTGGGCAAGTAGCTATTTTAAAGAACGTTCCTATTTATATGACTGCATTAGCTACTTTTGCAGATAACTACAGCCTTTATTCTGATATGTTTAACTATACGGCAAGCTTACAGCCAGATAAGCAATATAGTCTCATTCAGGAAACGATATTGCTTATGGAAGAATGGTTGATTAATTTTGGCAAAAATATAAAACCGATTCACCTCGAAATTACGGGAAAATTAGAGCGCTATGGACTTAAATTTGGTATAGGCTCTAGCGGAAGTGTTGTCGTTTTGACTATTAAAGCTATGGCTGCGCTTTATGAGATAGAGATGCCAAGCGACTTGCTTTTTAAATTATCTGCCTATGTTCTCTTAAAAAGAGGTGATAATGGCTCAATGGGAGATATTGCTTGTATTGCTTATGAGCATTTAATTTCTTATTCAGCTTTTGATCGTAGGGCTGTTTCAAAAATGATTGAAACAAAACCTTTGGAACAAGTATTGGAAGCTGAATGGGGTTATCGTATTACCAAAATACAAGCTTCATTGGAGATGGATTTTTTAGTGGGATGGACAATGCAACCGTCCATTTCAAAAGAAATGATAAATATAGTTAAATCAACTATTACGCAGCGTTTTTTAGATGATACAAAGTATCAAGTTGTCCAGTTACTTTCAGCCTTTAAAGAAGGAGATAAAGAAGCGATTAAGAGATGTTTAGAAGAAATTAGCTTGCTATTATTTAATCTTCATCCATCTATTTACACCGATAAACTTCAAAAGCTTAAAGAGGCAAGCAAAGGCCTAGATATAGTCACAAAATCTTCAGGATCTGGAGGAGGCGATTGTGGTATAGCCATATCCTTTAATAAAAATGATAATCAAACTCTAATCAAGCGTTGGGAGAGTGCTGGTATTGAACTACTTAGTAAGGAGACACTGTCATGACAAATCGAAAAGATGATCACATAAAATATGCTCTTAAATATCAGTCGCCTTATAATAGTTTTGACGATATTGAGTTAATACATTCATCCTTACCAAAATATAATGTCAACGATATCGATTTATCAACACATTTTGCTGGTCAAAGCTTTGAATTTCCTTTTTATATCAATGCTATGACAGGCGGTAGTGAAAAAGGGAAAGCAGTCAATCATAAATTGGCACAGGTTGCTCAAGCTACAGGGATTGTTATGGTGACAGGTTCATATTCGGCAGCTCTCAAAAACGATGAAGATGATTCCTACCCAACAACAGACTTGTATCCTGATTTAAAACTGGCGACAAATATAGGGTTAGACAAGCCTGTACCAGCAGCAGAGTCAACCGTTAAGGCTATGAACCCCATTTTTTTACAAGTTCATGTTAATGTGATGCAAGAACTTTTGATGCCTGAAGGAGAGCGTGAATTTCACATGTGGCGTTCTCACTTAAAAGAATACGTCGACAATATCCAATGCCCACTTATTTTAAAAGAGGTTGGTTTTGGGATGGATTTACAATCAATAAAGGATGCTTACGATATAGGTATCACAACTGTAGATATTTCGGGGCGTGGGGGGACTAGTTTTGCTTACATCGAAAATCAACGTGGACGCGACCGTTCGTATCTCAATACCTGGGGGCAAACAACAGCTCAATCCTTAATAAACGCTCAATCTATGATGGACAAAATGGATATCCTAGCATCTGGTGGCATTCGTCATCCTTTAGATATGGTAAAATGTTTAGTGTTGGGTGCTAAAGCTGTTGGACTTTCTAGAACAGTTTTAGAATTAGTTGAGCGTTATCCTGTAGATGATGTTATTGCAATTCTCAATTCTTGGAAAGAAGATTTAAGAATGATAATGTGTGCACTGAATTGTAAAAAAATAACTGATTTACGACAAGTCAATTATATATTGTATGGTCAATTGAAGGAAGCCAATGCTAAATGATATTATTTTTGTGAAGTAGATATAGCTTACTGTCAAAGTTTCCTTGTAAAACGTCAGAGGTAATAAGATGATTAAACTGTATTATAAAGATGCTTACGACACTGAACGATGCCAAGTTTTTGAAAATCCAAATGATTTTATTCGAGTTTTAATGGGATGTGTTACTGTTCCTGATAATTATCCTATTACGAAAATGACTTATAAAGATAAAGATATTGCTTACAGTGGTACTTATGGAGATCTCTTCAAGACTTTTATTGAATTTGATTGGTCCACTTTGGACTAGTATAGCTAAAAAGCTAAGGCTGTGAATTGCCTTAGCTTTTTAGCTTTATTTTTCCCATTTTGCCATATTTGGACCTGTTGGGACGATGGTATGATGACGAACAGCTCTTCCAAATTTGCCTAAGTAATAGTTATTTTTTATGGATTGTGGATTGGTTAATGTTTTTAAATTAAAGTCATTGTATAAAGTTTTAGCCCAAGAAAAAATATTTGGGTAGTCTTCTAGCGCTTTCTGATTAAGTAGTAGAAGATCACGCCCAGCAATATCCCATCGGACTAATGGTGTAAAGAAATGAATATCAACCTCACTTAGATTATCTCCGAGCAAGAAAGGACGTTGTCCTAGTAAGTGTTCTTTTTGATCTAGAAAAGTGAAGAATTCCTTACTATAAGTATCACAATCTGCTTGTTTATCAAGAAAAGCTAACTTATACATTAAGCTTTGGAAGTTCTTATTAATGTCTTTAATGTCATTATCAATAAGTGAAGCAGTTTCTTGGCTGAAAAGGACAGGAGCATCCTCTTGATGCAAATCAGAGAAATCTGTAGTAAAAAGTCGAAGCAAATCTGCAGATTCCTTACAGACAATACGATTATCGGTCTTGTCAATTAAAATTGGGATAGTATAAGGACCTTGGTAGGTCGGGTCAGTCAAATGATAAATATCACGAAGCGACTTAGCACCAGTAACCTGTTCTGGTTGACTAAAAATAAGTCCTATATCACTTGGAACATCATCCACAAAACTGATAGAAATATGTTTATCCAAACCAAGCAGTTGGCGCGCAATCTGCGGACGTTGTGCATAAGGACAAAATTCCCCAACAATCATATGGTAGCGACCTGATTCTACTGGGACTTCCCACTCTTGGTCAATAAATTTAGCAGTAAATGTTGTCATCGTATACTTCCTTTCAATGATATTTATTGCTTTAAGTATAACAAAAAAGAACCTAGACAGATAGTATTTACTCTAATACTTATGTCTAGGTCCTTTTATATTATGGTAATGAGTTAGGAATGATAAACTTTAAGGCTTTAGGGATGACTTCAACTTTTACAGGTAATTGGTCACCTGGATCGCCATCAATACGAACTTTAGGGATAGCTGATTTTTTACGTTTAAAAGTTGAAATAGTCAGATTATTGGTATGAAAATGTTTTATCTCCTTTGCTTGACTAAAATCTCCCTTACGAAATTGTCTTAGATGCAACAATAATTTGAAGAAGTGAATATGTTCCATAGTGTAGACTCTAAAAAGTCCATCATCAATTGTTGCTTCTGGAGAGAAGGCTGGCATACCGGCAATCGAATTGGTCATGGTAATAAGGAGTAACCGCGTGCGTAAAGACCGTACATTATTATCGTAAGCAAGAGTGATAGAATATGATCGATTACGCTTTAATATACGGTAGGCATCACCTAAGAAAGCAAAAGGGCCTAATTTACGCTTCATTTCAGAAGTGACATTAGCAGCAATATCAGCAAGGAGACCAAGTGTTAAACTGCTAATCATGTAATCGTCATTAACTTTACAGATATCTACGGACTTTACATGACCGTTTAGAAGGTTTTCAAGAGCGAGATTCCTCTCTTGCGGGATGTTCAAAGCTTTTGAAAAGTTATTGACGGTCCCGGCAGGTACTAGTCCGATAGTAGGATAAGCACCACCAGCGTAGACACCACCACAGATTTTATTAATAGTGCCATCTCCCCCTAAAGGAATAACCAAGTCGATATGGTCTTCAGATGCTTTTTTTGCTAAGGCGACAGCTTCCTCAACAGATGAAGGTGTAATAATACGAACATAATCGTCTTGAAAATCATGTTCTATTAAATAAGATTTTACTTCTTGTGCCAATGCTTGTTCATCTTTACCAGATTTTGGATTAAAAAAGATATAAGCACTTTTCATATGTCCACGCCTTCTCTCTAAGATTTAGATGATTATTATTATATCATGGTTTAGCAAAAAAATAATCAATAAAATGTAGTTAAATTTTATAGCATGAAGTAGACAATTCCAATGTATTGTAAAATAGAAGCTAATAGAATAAAAAGGTGCCAAATCATGTGATCATAAGGACGTTTGCGAGCATAAAAGAGTGCACCGATAGTATAGCAAATACCACCAGCCAAGAGTAATCCCCAAAAAGCTGGTCCAGTTTTTGTGATAATAGCAGGGAAAATAAAGATAACCAGCCATCCCATAATGAGGTAAAGTACAAGGCTAAATTTATCATTGATTTTGGGAGCGAAGATTTTATAAAGGATACCAAATAATGTAATCCCCCATTGTAAAAAAATGATGAGATATCCTAACCAGCCGCCAATAAGTGACAATGCGACAGGAGTATAACTACCTGCAATAGCAATATAAATCATAGAGTGATCAATCATGCGTAGAACATATTTTTGAAGACTGTTATAAGTCATGGAGTGGTAAATACTTGATGATAAAAACATCAAAAATAAAGAAGTGACGAATATTGAGGTACCAAGTGCTGCTTGTAATCCGAAGTGGTTGTGACTATAGACAGCGGTGATTGGTAATAGGATTAGCATAAGCAAAGCTCCTACAGCGTGAGTGATACTATTTGCAAGCTCTTCGCCAAAGGAAAGTTGAGGACTTAATTTGATAGACATTTCTTTAAGCATTTTTATTTTTTCCTCCTAGTTCTAAAACTAATTTTTGTGTTTCTTGATAAAGGTTCAACGTCTGACAGGCACTAATGACAACTGGTGGTAAATCGTGAACCTCTTCTTTGTTCATACAAGCAGCAAATCCGTTATATGCTTCTTCAGAATGATTGTCAGCTGTCAGAAGTTCTAATGTTTGACTGATTTCTTGAATAGCAAAAACTTGTTTAAAAGCTGTAATAACAATCAATCGTGCTACTTGACGGCGATTGTATTTTTTTTTTATAGGTTTGGATATATAATTATGTTTGACATAATTGTTGATCATCGAAGCGGTGAGTAGTTTATCGTTAGTTATTGTTTTAGGATTAATTAATTGATTCACATAGAGAAGTACTTGGTCAAGATACAAATCTAGTTCAGGTAATTCTTCCCATTTTGGGTATTGATTTTTATTCATTTTAAAACTCCATATAATCTAGTCTTTATAACTAGATTATACACTTATGGAAATTCAAGTCAAGTAAAAAAAGAATTTGAGATGATTTTTCTCAAATTCTTTTTTTACTTTTAGTAAGTTTATTGACAATTTTTTGTGCTGTCTCTAGATTCATGTGTTTAGAGTCTAGAAGCTGTTTAACGACTTCTGAAATTTGTTCTTCTTTAGCTCCAGCAAGTAGTGCCAACGACTTTGCTTGAAGTTTCATGTGACCAGCTTGAATTCCTGTGCTAACCAATGCCTTAAGAGCCGCAAAATTTTGAGCTAGTCCAATCGAAAGAATAATACTTGCCAACTCTTTAGCATTAGGACGACCTAGTAGATCGTGAGCTAGGTGGACACTAGGGTTAATACCAATGGATCCACCTTTTGTTGCAACAGGCATCGGTAGCGTCAGAGTACCTTCTAGGCAATTATCATCAACCTTATAAGACCATCTAGATAATCCTCGATATTGCCCATCTTTGACAGCATAGGTATGCGCTCCAGCTTCAATAGCTCGCCAATCATTTCCAGTAGCTAAGACGATAGCATCAATGCCATTAAAAATACCTTTATTATGTGTGCTAGCACGATAAGGGTCTACTTGAGCTAATTGACTTGCCATCGTCATTTTTTGAGCTAACTTGATGGCCTCCTCTTTTTGGCGACTTAGAAATCTTAAATCAACTCGGCATGTAGCAGTCACTAAAGATTCGGTAGCATAGTTAGATAAAATTGACATTAAGCTTTTGCCTTTTGAAATGTCTTCTAATGGCGAAGATAATGCTTCCATCATGGTGTTAACCATATTAGCACCCATGGCTTCTTTTGTATCAACCATAAGGTAAACAATCAAAAAGTCTTCTTTAATCTCAATAGTTAGGTCGCAAGCACCGCCTCCACGCTTGACTATTGATGGATGAGCAGCGTTGGCTATTTCTAATAATTGCTGTTTTTGATTTAATATAGATTCTTTAGTGTGTTGACTATCTTGTACATCATAAATGGCTACTTGTCCAATCATTTTACGATTATGGACAGTTGTCAGAAAACCACCAGATCGTTTTATAATTTTAGCAGCAAAACTTGCAGCAGCAACAACTGACGGTTCTTCAGTGACATATGGGACTTGATAGACTTTACCGTTAACCAAAACATCTGGGACAAGTGAAAATGGTAAGGCTATTCGACCGATGACATTTTCAGCCATTTGATTGGCTAGTGATAAAGAGAGTAAGTCCTGATTCGTCACTATTTCTAGGGAAGAATCAGCTAAAAAATCTTGTTCTTCAAGGTAATGAATACGTTCTTCAGGGGATTTTTTTGAAAATCCTGTCCAGGAAATTTTTGTCATATTAATTATTAATTTTCTTGTAGATACGTTGATGTTCGCAAATAGAGTCTAGAGAAAAAGTGCCAGTCCGGTAGGTGTTGAAGTTAGCATTTCCATTTTCGTCTAGGATTGTTTTTTCAAAGAAGAGTTTCTCATACTCAGTTACTGTAATTTTTTGACGTTTATTGAGTTGATCCATACGATCGCTCTGAAGTTTATTTTGGTAGCCGTCTACTAACTGACCGGTAAAAATTTCAGCAACAGCTCCGCTACCGTATGAAAAGAAGGCAATTTGATCACCTGCTTTTAAATTTTGACTATTTTCTAGTAACGATAGAAGTCCTAGATACAATGAGCCAGTATAGCAATTTCCAATTTTCTTACTATAGGTAATAGAGTGCTCAAAATTTTCTTGTAGTTCAGCTTTCTTTTGTTCATCTAAGTTATTATCTAGAATTTTATTAAAGCCCTTTAAAGCTAATTTTGGAAAAGGAATATGGAAACAAAAAGCAGCATAGTCACTTAGACTAGTATTAAAACGTTTTTGATATTCTTTCCAAGTAGTTTTTAGCATATCTAGATATTGTTTTGTTGAAAACATGCCATTAACATAAGGAACATCAGAATAATTTGGTCGCCAAAAGTCCATAATATCACGGGTTTGCGCTAGATGGTCCTCTTTTAGCTCTAGAATGGATGGATTTTGACTAATAAGCATAGCGATACTGCCTGCACCTTGAGTGGATTCTCCAGTAGATTTAATGCCATATTTAGCAATATCTGAAGCTATCACTAATACTTTAGAATCTGGATGTTTTTCTACATGTAATTTAGCGTAATCAAGAGCAGCAGTTGCGCTATAGCATGCTTCTTTCATCTCGAATGACCTTGCGAAAGGTTGAATCTCTAAAAGTTGATGTACATAGACAGAAGCCGCCTTACTCTGATCGATACTTGATTCTGTAGCGACAATCACCATATCAATAGTTTCTTTGTCCTCATCAGATAAAATATCATTAGCTGCAGAAGCTGCAAGTGTAACGATATCTTCTGTAACTGGCGTAATACTAAGTGAATCTAACAATAATCCCTTGCTGAATTTTTCAGGGTCAACTTGGCGAGCAATAGCCAAATCAGTCATTTCAAGGACATATTGACTGGTTGCAAAACCAATCTTATCAATTCCTATTTTCATTGGTAAACCTTTCTGAATAAAAGTCATTTTTGCTAAATTCCATTTTACCATAAAGAAGCTAAAAATATGAAAAAAAGCTTTAACCTTCAAAGTCTTGTTTCTCACTAGAATATCTTTTTAAAATCTGATAAAATAAGACTTTGGAGGTATCTCATGACAAAAGCCGATTTATTATTTAAAGACAATATCACGAAAATTATGTCTGAAGGTGTATTTAGCGAGCAAGCCAGACCTAGATATAAAAATGGGGAAATGGCTAATTCTAAGTATATTACAGGTGCCTTTGCAGAGTATGATTTATCAAAGGGTGAATTTCCTATTACAACTCTACGTCCAATTCCAATAAAATCTGCTATTAAAGAAATTTTCTGGATTTATCAAGATCAGACAAATGATTTAGCAGTTTTGAATGATAAATATGGTGTGACATACTGGAATGATTGGGAAGTTGGCCATACTGGCACGATAGGTCAGCGCTACGGTGCAGTTGTTAAAAAACATAATATTATATCAAAACTCTTAAAACAGCTTGAAGATAACCCTTGGAATCGTCGTAATGTTATTTCATTATGGGACTATGAAGCATTTGAAGAAACAGAAGGCCTACTACCTTGTGCTTTTCAAACGATGTTTGATGTGAGACGCGTTAATGGTGAGCTTTATTTGGATGCCACATTAACACAACGTTCTAATGACATGTTAGTTGCACATCATATTAATGCTATGCAGTATGTAGCACTTCAGATGATGATTGCAAAGCATTTTGGTTGGAGAGTTGGGAAGTTTTTCTATTTTATCAATAATCTTCATATTTATGATAACCAGTTTGAACAAGCTCAGGAACTCTTAAAACGCCAACCGTCTGAGTGTAACCCCAAACTAGTATTGAATGTTCCAGATGGAACAGACTTTTTTGATATTAAACCAGATGATTTTGCGTTAGTTGATTATGACCCAATTAAACCTCAATTACGTTTTGATTTAGCAATCTAACTATCTCATGTTTTTTAACAAGCAATTTGAGGTAAAATTTGTTAGAATATCTAGAGATAAGTTAGTGAGGAAAAAAGTCATGACAAAGCAAATAATTGCCATTTGGGCTGAAGATGAAGACCATTTGATTGGAGTTAATGGCGGTTTACCATGGAGGCTTCCTAAAGAGTTACATCACTTCAAAGAAACGACCATGGGGCAGGCTTTGCTTATGGGACGAAAGACCTTTGATGGAATGAACCGTCGTGTTTTACCTGGTAGAGAGACAATCATCTTAACAAAAGATGAACAATTCCAAGCAGATGGAGTGACAGTCCTAAATAGTGTTGAACAAGTTATAAAATGGTTTCAGGAACATAATAAGACCTTATTTATTGTAGGTGGTGCAAGTATTTATAAAGCATTTCTGCCTTATTGTGAAGCAATCATAAAAACTAAAGTTCATGGAAAATTTAAAGGTGATACCTATTTTCCTGATGTTAATCTATCTGAGTTTAAAGTTATCTCTAGAGATTATTTTGAAAAGGATGAGCAGAATGCTCATGCTTTTACTGTGACATATTTTGAAAAATAAGGAAGGAATACTATTCAATGCAACGTAGCCTTTTTGGGGTCTTTACCGCATTTTTAGCTGTGATTTGTGTTTTATGTGCAATTCCTGCTATAAAGAAAAAAAGATATGGATTAGGAACAGTTTTTTTGATGAATGCTTTCACTAACCTTGTCAACACAATCCATGCCTTTTATGGAACATTATTTTAAATTAAATGAATAGAAAAGTTGAGGAAAAAATGGCTGGGAATCGTAATAACGATATGAATGTCTATTGTTCATTTTGTGGCAAAAGCCAAGATGAAGTAAAAAAAATTATTGCAGGTAATGGTGTTTTCATTTGTAATGAATGTGTGGCCTTATCACAAGAAATTATTAAGGAAGAATTAGCTGAGGAAGTACTGGCTGATTTAGCAGAAGTACCAAAACCTAAGGAACTATTAGAAATATTAAATCAATATGTTGTAGGGCAAGATCGTGCTAAACGTGCTTTAGCAGTTGCTGTCTACAATCATTACAAGCGTGTTAGTTATACCGAGAGTAGTGACGATGATGTAGATTTGCAAAAATCCAACATTTTGATGATTGGTCCAACTGGCTCAGGAAAAACCTTCTTAGCACAAACACTGGCTAAAAGCCTTAATGTACCGTTTGCTATTGCAGATGCGACTTCATTGACCGAAGCAGGATACGTTGGAGAAGATGTTGAGAATATTCTTCTTAAATTGATTCAAGCTGCTGATTATAATGTCGAACGTGCTGAGCGTGGTATTATCTACGTTGATGAAATAGATAAAATTGCTAAGAAAGGCGAAAATGTTTCTATCACACGTGATGTGTCTGGTGAAGGTGTACAGCAAGCCCTTCTTAAAATTATTGAGGGTACGGTAGCAAGTGTTCCCCCACAGGGTGGGCGTAAACATCCTAACCAAGAAATGATTCAAATTAATACCAAGAACATCCTTTTTATTGTCGGTGGTGCTTTTGATGGTATTGAAGACCTTGTGAAGCAACGTTTAGGCGAAAAAGTTATTGGTTTTGGACAGACAAGCCGTAAAATTGATGACAACGCTTCTTATATGCAAGAGATAATTTCTGAGGATATTCAAAAGTTTGGACTGATTCCAGAGTTTATTGGCCGTTTACCAGTAGTTGCAGCGTTAGAACTTCTTACTGCAGAAGATCTGGTTCGTATTCTGACAGAACCACGCAATGCTTTGGTTAAACAATACCAAACCTTATTATCTTATGATGGTGTAGAATTGGAATTTGACCAGGATGCTCTATTGGCTATCGCTGATAAGGCTATCGAGCGCAAGACTGGTGCACGTGGTTTACGTTCTATTATTGAAGAAACGATGCTTGATATCATGTTTGAAATTCCAAGCCAAGAAGATGTAACAAAAGTTCGTATCACAAAGGCTGCTGTTGAGGGTACTGACAAGCCTGTTTTAGAGACGGCTTAGGGAGATAGAGATGGCAGAAGAATTTTTAAATACTCATAATGCGTCTATTTTATTGAGTGCAGCTAACAAGTCACATTATCCTCAGGATGATCTCCCAGAAGTTGCTCTCGCTGGTCGTTCAAATGTTGGTAAATCAAGCTTTATCAACACGCTTCTTGGTCGTAAAAACCTAGCGCGTACGTCGAGTAAGCCAGGTAAGACACAACTGCTCAACTTTTATAACATTGATGACAAACTGCGTTTTGTCGATGTCCCTGGATATGGCTACGCTAAGGTGTCTAAAACTGAGCGTGCTAAGTGGGGCAAGATGATTGAAGAGTACCTTGTAACACGTGATAACCTTCGTGTTGTTGTTAGTTTAGTTGATTTTCGTCATGATCCAAGTGCGGACGATATTCAAATGTATGAATTTCTTAAGTACTATGAGATTCCAGTAATTATTGTAGCGACAAAGGCAGATAAAATACCTCGTGGCAAGTGGAATAAACATGAGTCGTCTATTAAGAAGAAATTAAACTTTGATAAAAAGGACCATTTCATCGTCTTTTCATCTGTTGACCGCACAGGTCTTGATGAATCATGGGATACTATTTTATCTGAGTTATAATTTGAGAGTTTATGACAAAAAGAGCTTTGCAGTAGCTGTTGAGACTACTGCAAAGCTCTTTTTAATTTTTTAAATGATTGATAATATCGAAGGAAACTTGAGTTAATTCTTCGATACTTGTTTGGCAGTCCTGATGAATCCACTCAATTAGAACACTGAAAATACCACCAATCGCAAATCGCTGAGCATAGGTATTGGAAGATAAATCACCACGACCTAACTCTATCAAATCAATATGTCGGAACCAGGATTGTTGAAATTGAGGGAGTAGGTCATTCTTTCTAAGAATGAGAAGAAGGGATTTATAATCAGACCAATAACTAAAAAAATTTTGGAAAACTTGGCTAAAAGTAGGTTGCTCCAATTGACCAAGTTGCTTAAAGAGATTTAATGTTAGTCTTTCGATGAAAAGGGTAAGTAGGTCATCTCGACTGTCAAAGTGTCGGTAAAAGGTCCTTCTAGCATAGCCAGATTTCTTGGCAATTTGGCTAATCTGAATTTTCTCATAGGGATACTCTTCCAAAAGTTGGCCAAAAGCTGTTAAGATATCCTCTTGTGTTTGAGTGATTTGTTTTATTCTCTTTTTATTAACTGTCACACTTTCAGTCATTTGTGCATAAAACCTCCAAAGGTATTGATATTATAGGTTCACTTGATTATACTATATGGTATCAAATGTCACAAATCTTGGAGGTCATCTTATGAAAGCATTGATAACAAAATGGTACCTCTTTTGTCCCTATCTTGCTTCTCTTTTTGCCTTAGCATTATTTTTTGGAAATTGGGATTTACGAGTGCAGTCACTACTTATTTCGGGACTTTTTATTCGATTACACTTTTTCGAAGAATTTGGTTTCCCTGGAGGTTTTCCGATTATCACTATGCTAGTTGAACTTAAATCGGTTGAAACTGATACTGGTAAGTGGGACTTAAACCATCTATCAGCCTTTTTCGGGAATCAGTGGTTTGCAGTGATTGTTTATCTTTTGCCGATTTTTTGTCCCAATATACCATTTTTAACACTTGCAGTCATGATTTTTGCATTTGCAGAACTTGCCATGCATCTTTTCTTTTTTAATCTTTCCTTGAAGAAGTGGTATAATCCAGGACTTCTTACGACCTTAGTAGGTCTTGTCCCTGTTTCTGTCTATTATTTAGCTCATGATTGGAAGTTGTATTCTGGACTTGATTGGTTTTTAGGCTGATATGGATTGTTCTTAACTACTTTATAGCCTTTCGTTCCCCAATCTATAGGCGTTTAGGTCGACATTCAAATTACGCATTTAGTGATGTTGATCTTTCACGCTCAAAACCATTTTTAACACATTTTCGTGAAACACAGTTTAAATAGGAGGTATTATCATGTCATATTTTAGAAATTACTGGTATCGTTTTGGAGCAATTTTATTTATTATTTTAGCAGTAATATTGCTTGTTTTTAGACCTGACTGGTCAATGCTTCACTATCTATTGTATTTTAACTTTATGGCACTTCTAGCGCATCAATTTGAAGAATATCAGTTTCCCGGTGGGGCATCACCTATCATTAACTATGTTGTTTATGATGAAGAAGAGCTGATGGATTGTTTTCCAGGCAATACTCAGTCTATTATGTTGGTTAATACTATTGCTTGGTTGCTTTACATTGCTAGTATTGCTTTTCCTCAAGCTTATTGGCTTGGATTAGGAGTCATGTTCTTTAGTCTAACGCAGCTCTTGGGTCATGGTTTTCAGATGAATATTAAACTTAAAACTTGGTATAATCCTGGTCTAGCAACGACAGTATTTCTCCTAGTACCAATAGCTTGCGCATACATCTATCAAGCTAGTGCAGAAGGAATGCTCACTTGGGGAGATTGGCTAGGTGGTTTTATCATGTTGATTGTCTGTGTACTAACTAGCATTATTGCACCTGTACAGCTATTGAAGGATAAGGAGACCAATTATATTATTAGTCCTTGGCAAATGGACCGTTTTCATAAGGTCGTTAATTTTGTAAGGATAAAAAAATAAGGTTACCGCTATTTATGATTCGCTGATTTTTTGTAATAGTTTTTCTTTATCATATATGATAGCTAATACCTATTCCCCAATACGACTAGATTGTGGTAGGATAAAAGTATTAGTTTCTTGGAGGTTGTTATGGAAAATCATCGTTATGAAGATGAAGGTAAATTCCAGCGTAAGATGACCAGTCGTCATCTCTTTATGTTATCGCTAGGTGGTGTTATCGGGACTGGGCTTTTCTTGAGTTCAGGTTATACCATTGCACAGGCTGGTCCGCTTTGAGCTGTGCTGTCTTATTTGATTGGTGCCGTTGTGGTTTATTTGGTCATGCTATCACTTGGGGAATTGGCGGTTGCCATGCCGGTGACGGGGTCATTCCACACTTATGCCACTAAGTTTATCAGTCCTGGAACAGGTTTTACTGTTGCTTGGCTATATTGGATTTGTTGGACGGTCGCCTTGGGGACTGAATTTTTAGGTGCTGCCATGCTGATGCAGCGCTGGTTCCCAAATGTGCCGGCTTGGGCATTTGCTTCCTTTTTTGCCCTTGTGATTTTTGGTTTAAATGCTCTTAGCGTACGCTTTTTTGCAGAAGCAGAGTCTTTCTTCTCAAGTATTAAGGTTATTGCTATCATTATCTTTATTATCTTGGGCTTAGGTGCTATGTTTGGTCTAGTTTCCTTTGAAGGTCAGCACAAGGCTATTCTCTTCACTCATCTGACTGCCAATGGTGCCTTTCCAAATGGTATCGTTGCAGTTGTCTCAGTCATGTTGGCTGTTAACTATGCCTTCTCTGGTACTGAGTTAATTGGTATTGCGGCTGGTGAAACGGATAATCCCAAAGAAGCTGTACCAAGGGCTATTAAAACGACAATCGGTCGCTTGGTTGTTTTCTTTGTACTGACAATTGTTGTCCTAGCTTCGCTATTGCCAATGAAAGAGGCAGGCGTATCCACAGCACCATTCGTTGATGTCTTTGACAAGATGGGAATCCCTTTTACGGCGGATATCATGAACTTCGTTATCTTGACAGCCATCCTGTCTGCTGGTAACTCAGGTCTCTACGCATCAAGCCGTATGCTCTGGTCCCTTGCCAATGAAGGTATGTTGTCAAAATCTGTTGTGAAAATCAATAAACACGGTGTCCCAATGCGTGCTCTTCTCTTGTCAATGGCAGGAGCAGTGCTGTCGCTCTTTTCAAGTATTTACGCTGCAGACACAGTTTATCTAGCCTTGGTTTCAATCGCGGGCTTTGCTGTTGTTGTCGTATGGCTAGCCATTCCAGTCGCACAAATCAATTTCCGCAAGGAATTCTTGAAAGAGAATCAACTAGAAGATTTGTCTTACAAAACACCTTTTACACCAGTTCTCCCTTATATCACAATCATTTTGCTCTTGATTTCGATTGTAGGGATTGCTTGGGATAGCTCACAACGTGCTGGGCTTTACTTCGGTGTTCCATTTATTATTTTCTGCTATATTTATCACAAACTACGTTACAAGAAATGGTGATCTTATGGGAAGATTTAAAGAACTTTTAGAGAGTAAAAAAACTCTCATCCTACATGGTGCCTTGGGGACCGAGCTTGAGAGTAGAGGTTGTGATGTTTCTGGGAAACTTTGGTCAGCCAAATATCTGATTGAGGATCCAGCAGCTATTCAGACCATTCATGAAGATTATATTCGTGCTGGCGCTGATATTGTGACGACATCAACTTATCAGGCGACTTTACAAGGACTAGCTCAAGTTGGTGTCTCTGAAAGTCAGGCAGAAGATTTGATTCGCTTGACTGTTCAGTTGGCAAAAGCTGCGCGTGAGCAAGTTTGGAAAAGTTTGACAAAAGAAGAAAAATCAGAGAGAATCTATCCTTTGATTTCTGGGGATGTTGGTCCCTACGCTGCCTTTTTAGCGGATGGCTCTGAGTACACTGGACTCTACGATATTGATAAGCAAGGTCTTAAAAACTTCCATCGCCATCGTATTGAGCTTCTTTTAGATGAGGGTGTTGACATTCTGGCACTTGAAACCATTCCAAACGCTCAGGAGGCTGAGGCTCTTATTGAGCTACTTGCCGAGGATTTCCCTCAGGTTGAGGCTTATATGTCATTCACCTCTCAAGATGGTAAGACCATCTCAGATGGTAGTGCTGTTGCAGACTTGGCGAAAGCTATTGATGTTAGCCCACAGGTCGTGGCGCTGGGCATTAACTGTTCAAGTCCATCGTTAGTTGCTGATTTCTTGCAAGCAATAGCAGAGCAGACTAACAAGCCTCTTGTGACCTATCCAAACTCTGGAGAGGTTTATGATGGGGCAAGCCAATCTTGGCAATCTAGCCCTGATCATTCACACACCCTACTTGAAAATACAAGTGACTGGCAAAAACTTGGCGCCCAAGTTGTCGGAGGTTGTTGCCGAACTAGACCAGCTGATATTGCTGACCTCTCTGCACATTTAAAATAAGTAAAGTATCTTGAAGAAGGTTAGGGTAAGTTTGATTTCCTTTTTCAATCCACTAGAAAACCCGCTTGGATTCTTCCAAACGGGTTTTGTTTTTATCTTTCAGAAATGACGATTTGGCCATCTTGCAAATTAGCTTTTAGGTGTTTAACGTCTGTATGATCGAGATAGTAGTCTGTGATGCGATCTCGAATTTCTTGCTCGATGACACGGCGCAATGGACGTACTCCCATTGCTTCGTCATAACCCAGTTCAATTAAGTGTGATTTAACATTTTCATCTACCACAAGGTCAATTCCTTTTTTGCTAATTGTTTGGTTAACTTCATCAAGCATCAAATCTACAATTTCGCTTAAGTCATCTTTGCTTAGGTGAGAGAATTCAATAACACCATTGAAACGATTTAGAAATTCTGGACGGAAATATGGAGAAATTCGTTCCATAATTTTCAAGTCTTTATCGCTGTCACCTGTAAATGCTTCGTTTCCAAAACCTGCATTTGAGGTTGCAATGATAACAGTATTTTTAAAGTTAATAGTGTTTCCTTGACCATCAGTTAAACGGCCATCATCTAGAACTTGAAGGAGAAGCGTGATAACTTGCGGGTCAGCTTTTTCGATTTCATCAAGAAGAACAATAGAATAAGGATTTCGACGGATACGTTCTGTTAGTGTATTACTATTGTCGTCATAACCAACGTAACCAGCAGTCGCTCCAATTAGCTTAGAAACTGCTGTACGATCATTATATTCAGACATATCAAGTCTAACGATAGCATCCTTTGATCCGAACATATCAAAAGCTAATTGCTTTGCTAGCTCGGTTTTACCAACTCCAGTTGGTCCAACAAATAGAAAGCTACCAATCGGACGATTACCATCATCGAAACCAGCACGATTTCGGCGAATAGCTCTCGCAACTGCCTCAACAGCATCATTTTGACCAATGACTTTACCTTTTAGACGATTGCCAAGTTCTTTTAAGCGTTCAATATCACTAGCACCCATATTTGATACAGGAACTCCAGTTAGACGCTCAATTGACATAGCGATATCGTTGATAGTTGCAGTGACTTTTTGTCCTTCGGTATGATTATCAATCTGGTTTTGTAACTCTTCAATGCGTGTCTTGACCTTAAGAGCTTCTTCAAAATCTTCAGTATTGACAGCTTTTTCTTGCTTGTCTCTTTGCTCAGCGATTTCTTTTTCTAAGGATTTAAGGTCAGTTACGGGATGTTGCGCAGCTAGGTGTGCAGCAGTCATATCAATAAGGTCAATTGCTTTATCAGGGAGACTTCTTTGTGGGATGTATTGAATAGATAAATCTACAGCTGCTTTCAAAACAGAGTCAGGTAAAACAACATTATGATGTTGCTCATAGAGGTTTCTTATCCCCATAAGGATATTGAAAGTATCTTGTGCAGAAGGTGCATTGACTTTAACTTCGTTAAAGCGACGTGCTAAGGCAGCATTCTTGAGAATGGTGTTACGATATTCATCTTGAGTAGTTGCACCTATAACCGTTAACTCACCACGTGAAAGTGCAGGCTTAAGTATATCTGCGAGCCCCTTAGAGCCACTATCACCACCAGTTGAACCGGCTCCTAATATTTGGTGTATTTCATCAAAGAAGAGAATAATATTTCCTGTTTCCTTAACTTCTTTTATGATATTTTGAATATTTTCTTCAAAACTACCCCTATATTGGGTGCCAGCTTCAAGGCTAGAAATATCTATCGAAATGATTTCTTTATTTTTGATAGCAGCAGGGACATCACCATTTATAATTGCTTGTGCCAAACCTTCAATAACAGCTGTTTTACCAACACCTGCATCACCAACCAGAACAGGATTATTTTTAGTACGACGAGCTAGAATTTCTGCAGTTTCCTGAATTTCTTTGTTTCGTCCAATAACTGGATCTAGCAAATGCTGACGTGCTTGATCGGTTAAATTAGTTCCTAATTTAGTCAAAACACTATCTGCAGAGACTTGGTTTGTAGGAGTGTTTTGGTTATTTAGCTCTTGACCGGGGAGTTTTCCAGTTTGACGATATTGACTGAATTCTTCAGGAGTAACTTCCCGTCCATTGATTAAGTATCGCTTATTCTCACTGTTATAGCCCCCCATATTTCCCATTAGAGAATTAAAAATATCATCCATATTTCCAAAAGGGTCACGATTATAAAAATTATTATTTGCCATATATTAAATACCTCAATTGATTTTAATTTTTGAAAGTTAATTATTGATTCCTATACTTTAATACATATAGAGAGGTCTAATTTAAATATTTAATTATCTTTCTGGTACTATAATACACCTTTAGTCAGTAAAGGTCAATAAATAAATACTAAAATATTATTTTTTTGATATAAAGATAACTATTTTAGTATTTTTTGGTACTATAAAATTATTTCAGAAAAATAATAAAAATTATTGACAATGCTAGAATTATAAGTTATACTATTTAAAGTTTCTGATGAAACTGACCTAAGACAGTAGGGGAGCAGTGCTCATAATATTCCTACCGAGGCACAAAACGTCATTATAAAATAACGTATTGTACTTTCGTGTCTAGGTTTAGGTGCGATTTTTTTGTGCCTATCCCAAAAAATAAAAACGGAGGTAAAACTAATGAGTGAAGCAATTATTGCAAAAAAAGCTGAACAAGTTGAACTTATTGCTGAGAAAATGAAAGCAGCAGCAAGTATCGTTGTTGTTGATTCACGTGGTCTTACTGTTGAGCAAGATACTAACTTACGTCGTTCACTTCGTGAAAGCGATGTTGAGTTTAAAGTTATCAAAAACTCAATTTTAACTCGTGCAGCTGAAAAAGCAGGTCTTGAAGACCTTAAAGAACTTTTTGTTGGTCCATCAGCAGTTGCGTTTTCTAACGAAGATGTTATTGCACCAGCTAAAGTTATTAGCGATTTCGCTAAAGATGCAGAAGCTCTTGAAATCAAAGGTGGTTCAGTAGACGGTAAATTCACTTCAGTTGAAGAAATTAACGCTCTTGCTAAATTACCAAACAAAGAAGGTATGCTTTCAATGCTCCTTTCAGTACTTCAAGCGCCAGTACGCAACGTTGCATATGCTGTCAAAGCAGTTGCAGAAAAAGACGAAGAAGTGGCATAAGCACTCTTCAAGTAGCCTAGCTACATAATTTTATATTAAAACATATTTTTGGAGGAAATAACAATGGCATTAAACATTGAAAATATTATTGCTGAAATTAAAGAAGCTACAATTCTTGAACTTAACGATCTTGTAAAAGCTATCGAAGAAGAATTTGGTGTAACTGCTGCTGCTCCTGTAGCTGCTGCCGCTGGTGCTGCTAAAGATTCATTCGACGTTGAATTGACATCTGCAGGCGACAAAAAAGTTGGCGTTATCAAAGTTGTTCGTGAAATCACAGGCGAAGGTCTTAAAGAAGCTAAAGCTATCGTTGATAACGCACCATCAGTTATCAAAGAAGGTGCTTCAGAAGCAGAAGCTAACGAAATCAAAGAAAAACTTGAAGCTGCAGGTGCTTCAGTTACTCTTAAATAAGAGTCATATCATAATTAGATTGCGGAATCCCTATTTACCAGTCTTTGAGAGCGATAAGCGATTGATAGAAACTGATAAATTGATTTGGTTTCCTGCCAAAAATCCTGCCAAAAATTCTTTGGCAGGATTTTTGTTTTAATAAACTTTCGGGGGTAGACACTAGATTGTCTACCCCATTTTTGCGTTTTGGAGGTAATTATGCAAAAGGAAGAACAGTCATCACGTCATATCGTGAAGAGCCATATCATGACCATCATGGGAGTTGATAATCTAAAAGCAACTCAACTGGTAAATGAAATGGAACAAACAGGTTTAATCCGATTTGATGAATTCGGGAATTTTGGACTTTTAGTCTTGGAGGGACAATCATGAAACGTATTACCGCTAATCAATATCAGACATCAGAGCGTTATTATAAACTCCCTAAAATTTTGTTTGAGAGTGAACGTTATAAGGATATGAAGCTGGAAGTTAAGGTAGCCTACGCGGTTTTAAAAGATCGGTTGGAGTTGTCTTTGAGTAAAGGCTGGATTGATGAGGATGGGGCTATTTATTTGATTTATTCCAATTCAAATCTGATGGCACTATTAGGCTGTTCAAAGTCAAAACTACTCTCTATCAAGAAAACCTTACGTGAATATGGCTTAATTGATGAAGTCCAACAGTCCTCTAGTGAAAGAGGTCGAATGGCAAATAAAATTTACTTGGGGGAATTAGAACATGAACCTACCCCAGTCTTACATACAGACGGGGCTAGTGTTAAAAAAACACTAGGGGAGTCTCAAAGAAAGACGGGGCCGGTCTTATATTCAGCCCCTAGTGAGACTGAAGGAAGTGAGACTAAATATAGTGAAACTGAAGGGAGTGACTTAGTTATGAAGGACGAGGAGGAGAGGCAGCTAGTAGATGAGAAAAAAGAAGAAAACTTTACTTCAAAAGTCGATGGCGTGACCAAGTACGATCGAGACTATATTTGGGGTTTGGTTCATGACCAGTTAAGACAGACAGGTCTATCTCAGTCTGCTAGTGACTATGCCATGATTTATTTTAGTGACCGGTATCAGTATGCATTGGAACAAATGCGATTTGCTCGGTCAGCCGAAGTAATAGCTGAATACGTATTTAATGGTGTGCTGTCGGAGTGGACCAAGCAACTGAGACGACAAGAAGTAAAAGGAGGTGAATAAGATGATTTGGTGGATACTAGGTGGAATCTATCTGATTTCTATCATCATTTTGATTGTTGAAATCATCCGTGCACCAGAAATGGATGATCATATATAAGCAAGAGTTTTACAAGTGTAAGGCTCTTTTTTAGTTGGAAAGAGAGGAAAAATGAAATTTTTAGATTTATTTGCTGGGATAGGCGGTTTTAGGCTAGGGATGGAATCACAGGGTCATAAATGCCTGGGCTTTTGTGAAATTGATAAATTCGCTAGAACATCTTATAAAGCCATGTTTAACACAGAAGGGGAAATAGAATACCATGACATTAAAGAGGTCACAGACCATGACTTTAGACAATTTAGAGGGCAAGTGGACATCATCTGCGGGGGATTTCCTTGCCAAGCATTTTCACTCGCAGGCAGACGATTGGGATTTGAAGATACTCGAGGGACTCTCTTTTTTGAGATTGCTCGAGCGGCCAAACAAATCCAACCACGTTTTCTATTTTTGGAAAACGTCAAAGGCCTACTCAATCACGACGAGGGACGGACGTTCGCCACAATCCTCTCCACGCTGGATGAATTGGGGTATGATGTCGAATGGCAGGTGCTTAACAGCAAGGACTTCCAAGTCCCGCAAAACAGAGAACGGGTCTTTATTATCGGACATTCTAGAAGATACCGTTCCAGATTCATATTTCCTCTCAGAAGAGAAGACAGCCCAGCTCATCTTGAAAGGCTAGGAAATATCAATCCCTCTAAACATGGTTTGAATGGTGAAGTCTATCTGACGAGTGGACTTGCTCCTACACTAACAAGAGGTAAAGGAGAGGGTGCAAAAATCGCCATTCCAGTCTTAACACCAGATAGACTAGAAAAACGCCAACATGGTCGTCGATTTAAGGACAATCAAGACCCTATGTTTACTTTGACCAGTCAAGACAAACACGGAGTTGTTGTCGCAGGAAATCTGCCGACTAGCTTTGACCAGACCGGTAGAGTATTTGACATTTCTGGCTTGTCACCGACCTTGACCACCATGCAAGGTGGAGACAAGGTGCCAAAGATTTTGCTGAGGGAGGAGCTGCCATTTCTGAAAATCAAGGAAGCCACTAAAACAGGGTACGCAAAGGCAACTCTTGGAGACTCTGTCAATCTGGCTTATCCAGACTCAACCAAACGTAGGGGACGTGTGGGAAAGGGAATATCCAATACTCTGACGACTTCAGACAATATGGGAGTAGTAGTTGCTGCTCTGGAATATCGACAGGATAAGTGGTATGAAGTCACAGGCATTGTCTTAGAGGGGAAACTTTATCGCCTGAGAATAAGACGACTGACACCAAGAGAGTGCTTCAGACTTCAAGGCTTTCCTGATTGGGCTTATGAAAGAGCAGAGAGTGTTTCTAGTAAGAGCCAACTATACAAACAGGCCGGCAATAGCGTGACTGTCACAGTTATTGAAGCCATTGCCAGAGAATTTAGAAGAACGGAAGAGGAAGAAAAACATGAACTTACTACATAAGAAAAGTATCCTAGATTGTACTGAATTAGAAGAACGTATTCACCAAGCTGAAACCAATCAGCTATTACAAAAGATACTGTCGCTCCCCAATTTTGATTGTGACTTTGAGGTAACTTTTGAAGATGATTACCACAAAGAGATGAATGATCCCCTATTCTACGAATCCAATCTTCATCAGATTTCGGATTTTATGGAAACTAGGGATATTAAAAATGGTGTAGATACACTATTGACGAAAGACAATCACCTGGCCTTTCGTGCCTTTGGTGAAAATTATTCTGCTAGGGGAAAGGAGGGCATTTTAACGACTCTAGTGACGGTCAAGTGCTTTGGTGAAGGACGGATGCCCATTGATATGAGTCGCTATTTCTCAACTCCTGAACCAACAGTTGAAAATAGCCTAACCCTATAAGGAGGTGCCTATGCTTGAGGTATATCTAGGAAATAATACCAATACAAATCAAGATTTACTAACCATTTTGACGACCTATGGAGTGGCTTATCGTTGTACAAAAGCATGTGAGGTAAACCGTGAAATCATACTGTCACTCTTTGCCAAAACCACGGATTGTTTTGAGTTGCTGTCGCCACGATTTCTTCGCTTTAAAAGTCAATATTCGATAAGTTTGAATGAGATGATTCAGCTCATTCTCCAAAAGCCAGACCAAAACCTTCGTCTGCCTCTCATTGTCTGTCAGAATCACGTCTATCCAGCTATTGGGCTAGACGAAGTACGTACTTTTCTTCCCAGACAGGTAAAAGAAGAGTTGTTTCAGGCCAGTCTGATGAAACAAGTGACAGGGTAGGTGTGAAGATGAATGAACGATTTTGGGACAATTTAGAAATCATTCTGGCTGAAAAAGACCTCACTTGGGCAGAACTAGCTCGCAAAGTATTCAACGGTCAATATGTTTATCCAAGTGAATTTAATCGCCTCTATCAAAAATTACGGCATTACAAATCTAATCGTCTGATGCCACAAATAAGATGGGTTGAGCGTATTGTTCTAGTCTTAGATATTGATTATGAAGATTTATTTAAGAGGTGACAATGATAAGGATAGTGTTGTTTTATCTAGCCATACAGCTTAACGGTCTTCTGGTGAGTTTATTCCTGAAAGAGTATCTGACAATAGAGGGTATAGTCTTGCTACAATTGGTCCTATTAAGTGTGACTTGCTTAGAGATTGCCCGTCATAAAACTGTTCCATTAAAAATTGTGGGCGTACAAAATCGCCTAAGTTGGTTGCTTCTTGGCTTTGTGGCTATGGTTGCTTTTGCAGTCTTCATCAGTTTCCTATTTCCAGTTCAGACTAGGAATCAAGCAGTATTGGTACAAGTAGGAAAACAGGTTCCTCCTATTATCTTTTTATTGTTTCTGGTCAATGCAAGTATTCTTGAAGAGATTGTTTACAGGCAATTGCTGTGGGAAAAATTGACATTCCCTTTTGAACAAATAGGCGTGACCAGTTTTCTCTTTGTTCTATCCCATGGACCTAATCAGTTAGGGAGTTGGCTCATCTATAGCTGTCTTGGCTTGACCTTGGCTGTTGTTCGATTGAAAACTGATTGTATGACGGCAATCGCCTTACATTTACTTTGGAATAGTTTGGCTTATGTCGTAACTTTCTTGTGATACCAAAATCAAGAGTGCTTCCGTATTATGGAAGCACCTTATGTTTGATAGGGAATCGAAAAAAGAGGAGGCCACTATGTCATCTGAACAACAAGAACGTCAAGCGATGCAATACGTAGAAAGAAGTAGTTTATTGACAGTCAGAACCCTCTTAAAACTCTTAGAATGGTCGGCTAGGCAAGCCTTAGCTCAAGATTCAGCTTATAAGATTGGGGTTCAAAAAATGGAAGAACTCCTTCAAAGTCCTTACGCCATTGAAGCGATTGATGTTAGTAAAGACATACTGGATAAGCCAATCGATGTGGAGAAATTTAAGGAGTTGATGGAGTCAGAAAAACTGCCAATCGCAATTAGTTGGCAAAAAGACTATCTCTACTTTTATGCCAAGGATAAGACCTTGCTCGATCATCACTTGGATGAATTGTTGAAGAAACTGATGTCTAATCCAGAGAAGCTAGAAGGTTTAACCTTTGATAAAACCTTGGACCAAGAGATAGAACTGGCCAAAGAGAAAATTAGAGTGACAGAACTTTCGGCAGTAAAAACCAAGGAGGTGACCTTGTAATGTATTCCAGGCAAAAAGCATTTGTCTTTGGACTCTTGGGTCTCGCCTTTGGCTATTTCTGCCATCGTCTAACCCTACTCTATGATAGTTTAACTAATGCCCCACCTATGGAACGTATTGCCTACCTCTTAGGAGAGGGGTTAAATCAGGTTTTCAATCCTTTATGGCTATTTTCCTTTACTCAAAAATCTTTTCTTGCCTTTATCCTTGGGGTTCTAATGATGACGCTAGTCTATCTTTATGTATCGACAGGACAGAAAGTCTATCGGGAAGGGGAAGAATATGGTTCTGCACGATTTGGAACCAGTAAGGAAAAGCGGAACTTTTACAGTAAGAATCCTTTCAATGACACGATTTTGGCTCGTGATGTTCGTCTAACCTTGTTGGAAAAGAAGAAACCCCAGTTTGACCGAAATAAAAATTTGATTGTCATTGGGGGTTCTGGGGCAGGTAAGACCTTTCGCTTTGTGAAACCCAACCTTATCCAACTTAACTGTTCCAATATTGTCGTAGATCCGAAAGACCATTTGGCTGAGAAGACAGGTAAACTCTTTTTAGAAAACGGTTATCAGGTTAAGGTTTTAGACTTGGTTAATATGACCAATTCAGACGGTTTTAATCCCTTTCGTTATGTAGAAACAGAGAATGATTTGAACCGTATGTTAACGGTCTATTTTAATAATACCAAAGGAAATGGTTCTCGCAGTGATCCGTTTTGGGATGAGGCTTCCATGACATTGGTGAGAGCTATTGCCTCTTACTTGGTGGATTTTTACAATCCTCCAGGAAGTTCTAAGCAAGAGCAGGAAGCAAGACGTAAGCGTGGCCGTTATCCAGCCTTTTCTGAGATTGGGAAACTCATCAAACTCTTATCAAAGGGAGACAATCAGGACAAAAGTATACTTGAAGTCCTGTTTGAAGACTATGCTAAGAAATATGGTCATGAGAACTTTACCATGAGAAACTGGGCAGATTTTCAAAACTATAAGGATAAGACCTTGGATTCGGTGATTGCGGTCACAACAGCTAAATTTGCCCTCTTTAATATTCAATCGGTGATTGATTTGACGCAAAGAGACACTATGGATTTGAAAACGTGGGGCACTCAAAAGACCATGGTCTATCTTGTTATTCCAGACAATGATACGACCTTTCGTTTCCTATCTGCTTTATTTTTCTCTACGGTTTTCTCCACTTTGACCAGACAGGCTGATGTTGACTTTAAAGGGCAACTGCCTATTCATGTTAGAAGCTATCTGGATGAGTTTGCGAATGGTGTGACACGTTCTACGCCCAAAGCGGTGGGAATAACCGACAAAAGCGTAGCCTAAAGTCACAAATAATTTAATAAATGTGGTTTTAGAGAACTGCATAACTGAAATTTCAAATGAGGGAGTAACGTCCCGAAGGGAATTCGCTAATACTCCGAATAGCGTTGGCTTAATACAGAAAGCGGAGGTTATAAGCTCGGGGAAGTCGTGCGAAGCACACCCTAAAGTAGAAATACTAGGAAAGATACCTAGAGGTAGGTGTTGTGTGTAACAGTGCGGGCGGGGTTGCCATATGGTTAGAATGACCAAATAGGCGGTCTGACAAAATTCCGAATGTACGGCTCTAAACGAATGGCTGGTAGAAATGCCAGTGTACCAGTAGGTATGCAAGTGGGGTAAAGTAAAAGTTGTTAGTATGAAATACCCTCTGTGTTCACAGGACACAGGTATCTTGAGAAATTCTTGAAGATAATACTTGCAGGGCTAAAGGAATGACCTAAGTGGTAACAATCCTAAGTTATGTGGAACGTGGAAAGCAACCAATATGGGAACTGACTGTATCAGTGACAAAGAACCATAGTTGTATCGAAAATGAAAGGGAAAGAAAGAGCCTTTTCTACAATAAGTGCATTAGTGGTTGTGAGAGTAGTGGCATAGTACCGATGAAGCCGTGATAATAAGCGGTGGAGGGATAGCCACAAGCCGATACTAAATTTTCTTTCATGTCTATATAGTAATCACCAAAAGGAGATTTTCATAGCTGTCGTGGTGCGACTAAGAAAAAATCATTCTCCAAAAGGAGTTGGTTACTATGGCAAAACGAATTGTAAACAAAGCAGAGCGAAATGCAGAAAGGTATGACGCTAAAGAAATAGGCTATCAGCTTTATGAAGATAGCCTAAAAGGGAAGAGATTTGATAGGCTTATGCCAATGATTGTCTCTGACCAAAACATCATACTTGCATATCGAAATATCTGTAAAAACAATGGGAGCAAAACTCCTGGAACAGATGGGAAAACAATCATAGAAATACAGGAATTACCCATCGAAATGGTCATAAAAACCATCAGAAACAAGTTGAACTACTATCAACCAAAGAAAGTTAGACGAGTAGAAATCCTAAAAGATAACGGAAAAACAAGACCTCTTGGAATTCCGAGTATTTGGGATAGACTTGTACAACAGTGTGTCTTACAAGTGCTAGAACCAATATGTGAAGCTAAGTTTCACGAAAAAAATAATGGGTTCAGACCGTATAGGTCTACACAGAACGCAATAGCACAGTGCTATAAAATGGCACAACTACAAAATCTACATTTTGTAGTGGATGTAGACATAACAGGCTTCTTTGACAATATCAACCATAAAAAACTTATTCGCCAATTATGGGGATTGGGAATGCAGGATAGAAAGCTAATCATGATAATCAAGCAAATGATAAAAGCAGATATTCTGTTTAAAGATATAGTAATTACACCAGAAACAGGAACACCTCAAGGCGGTATACTATCTCCGCTATTAGCAAATGTGGTGTTAAACGAACTGGACTGGTGGATAGCTAATCAATGGGAGATGTTCAAAATCAGAGAGGGAAGTACAGGCTACGAGTTTGCAAAGGTTGACGAAGAGGGAAACATACTTACAATAGACCGAACGCAGAAATGGAATAAGCTGAGAGCAAAAACAGGATTGAAAGAAATGTATATCATTAGGTATGCAGATGATTTCAAAATATTCTGCAGAAATTATGCGACAGCGGTCAAGGTAATGAAAGCTACAAAATTATGGTTGGCTGAAAATCTGCATTTACAGACAAGTGATGAAAAATCAGGAATTACCAACCTTAGAAAGAACTACACGACATTTCTTGGAATTAAATTCAAGGTAGTACAAAAAGGAAATAAATGGAGTATTCGTTCCCGCATGGCAGATAAGAGTAAAGCAAAGGCTATTAGTAAACTGGGTTCTGTTTGGAAAGATATTAAAAATCCAAGCAAACAAAGTGAATTAGATAAAAATATAAGTCTTTACAACGCTATGATAATGGGAATGCACAATTATTACTGTATGGCAACGCTTGTGTCAGCCGATTTTGCGGAAATAGCCTTTAAGGTTACAGGAAAAAGCAACGGAATGAACCATAACAGACGAAGCTTTCCTATTGAGAAGCAAGGTGAAATTACAAGTAAGTACATCTTGGCAAAATATGGAAAGTCTAAACAGTGCAGATGGATAAATGGTCGTGTGATTGTTCCTATCGGATATGTAGCTTACGAATACCCAAAGTATAAAAGGCGTGAAGTCAACAAATATGTGAGGAAATACTCAGACGCTGAAAACTGTATCAGTTTTGAAGTTATGAAGTATATGATGGAAAATGCTCATCTCTATCCAACATTAGAGATGGCAGACAATGCCCTTTCAAGGTATATAGCACAAAAAGGAAAATGTGCAGTAACGCATAATGCCTTAACCATAGCAGATATGGTGTGCGAACATATCAAGCCTTGCAAAGTAGAGCGAAACGATACGTACAGGAATTTAATTATCCTATCACAAGAAGTATCGGATTTGGTAGGAGCTGAAAATAACAATAAAATAAGCAAGATACTCAAAAACCTACCTTTGACCAAAGAAATGCAAGATAAAATTAACAAGCTTCGAGAACACAGGGAGCTTAAAATTATACAATTCAAAGACTATATAGGCACTAAAAAGTAAAATTTAATCGGTGGAACGCCGTGTGAGGCGAAAGTTTCATGCACGGTGTGGAGCGGGGGAAAAATCCGAGGTGGCAACACCAGAGATTTACCTATCGCTATTTGGCTTAATTCCGAAATTCGAGAAGTTAATAGCAACAATCCGTTCAAGAGAGATTTCAGCAAGTATTATCTTGCAGGCACAATCTCAGCTAAAGGCAATCTACAAGGATAATGCAGATACGATTGTAGGTAACTGTGATAGCACCTTGTTTCTTGGCGGAAAGGAAAAGACAACACTTAAAGAGCTATCTGAAACATTGGGGAAAGAAACCATAGACCTGTATAATACA
>OBZL01000050.1_pt1 | contig 53968 bp, 46 predicted proteins | sample 1476921 | NCBI WGS metagenome assembly OBZL01 (sample SAMEA2580239, study PRJEB22360) | human gut metagenome | biome: human gut; feature: human-associated habitat; material: faeces | place: Denmark | collected 2008/2010
TAAATATAAAAATATATAAATACATAAATATATGTTTATAAAAATATGCACTTAAAATTTTGGCTCACAAGGAATTCGTAAAATGAATTTTAAAATAAATTTTGGAGCAGTTTATCAAGGAAATGAAATTGAAATTTAAAATAAAAAAATAAAACCTGGAATAGTTCCAGGTTTTAAACATTATAAGTATTATTTATAAATTCATTAAAAGGAATTTTCATTTTATCTAATGCTGATTTCTTTTTCTTTACAGCAGTAGAGTAGTTAAGATTTTTAAATGCAGCATATTCTCTAACTGTATGTTCCTCAAAGACAACAAGATTAACTAATTCAAGTTCATCTTTGTTTAGCTCCTTAAAAACATGTTTAATAAGCTGAGCATCTATAATGTCTGACTCCTTTTTCTCATATGCACATTCCTCAGGTTTAAGAAGAGCTTCTAAGTCTGTAGAAATATCACCAGAGAGCAATCCCTCATGGTCATCCCTTTGAGTAGATTTCCTAAGTATATATTTAAAGTTATTTTTTATAGCATTAATAGAATAAGCAACAAATCTATGTTTGCTTGTATCATATTTAGCTATGCAGTTAAAAAGGATTCTATAGGATTCACTAATAAGATCCTCCCTTTCATATCCAGGAGCAAATACCTTTTTAGTAAGCCCATATATTATTGGTTTGAATTCTTCAACAAGAATTTCTTGTGCTTTAATATCTTTTTCCTTTGCAAGCTTCACCAAAGTTTCAATATACTTATAATCCATAAACATCACCTCTTTTATTATATATGCAATTGTTGCATATATCACATTTTTGGGCATTTTTAACATCTAGGAAAGTATAAAATTTTAAATTGCTATAAATTAAAGGCATTAATATCTATATATTTTATATCAAGGAGATGATATAGTTAAAATGAAAGTGAGGGTTAATATATGAATGGAAAAATAATATTAAATTTAGCAATTAGTTTAGATGGATACATAGCAGATGAAGATGGTGGATTTGATTGGATAGTTGGAGATGGTAGCCCTACATTGAATACAGAAAACATAATTGACTTTCCTAAGTTTCTAGAAGGTATTGATGTTGTAGTTATGGGGAGAAATTGCTATGATCAAAATTTTCATAATGAATATAAAGATAAAGATGTATATATAGCGACCTCAGATGATATGGATGATTATGAAAACTATCATTTTATAAAATGTGATATCTGCAAACAAATAAGTGATTTAAAGGAAGAAGGGAAGAACATATTTTTATTTGGTGGAGGCAAAATGATTGATCCCTTTATTAAAGATGATATTATAGATGAATATATTATAGGGATAATACCTACTATTTTAGGGAAAGGAAGAAGACTATTCCTGGGAAATAATCCTAAAATAGACCTGAAACTTCAGCAGTATTCAGTTGAGGATGGAATTGTAGTGATGAGGTATTCAAAGAGAAATAATTAAGTGATAAGAAAGATTTTAGATTAGGAAGTTAGAAAACTAACTTCCTTTTTGTTTTGTATTAAATACTAACATCAAATGTATTCTTCATCACCACTAATCCATTCAACATCTAAAAGTTCTGTTGCATTTAGTATCTTTTTATTTGGGAGCTTGTCTGATACAATTGCTCTATATTTTTTCAAGTCATTGATTTTGAAGAATCCAGTAACTTCAAATTTTGAGCTATCTATTAGTAATATAGTTTCTTTTGCTTTATCTATTATTCTTTTTTTTGAAACAGCTTGGCTAAGACTAACTTCATATACATTAAACTCATCAATCCCCCTTGCAGAACAGAAAGCTATATCAATATTAAAATGATTAAGTAATGAATTTTCAATATCTAAGTTAACCACAGAAGAAGAAAAATGTTTTACTTCCCCTCCAGTTATAAAAATTTTCATAGTTGGGTTTCCGTATTCTGCTAACTTTAAAGCTGTATTTAATCCGTTAGTAAAAATTATTAAATGTTCAATATCACATAAAAAGGGACATAGTTCATATACTGTGGTACTAGAGTCTAGGTATATGCACATTCCAGGTGCTATAAAGTCTTTTGCCAGAGACGCTATAGTTCTCTTTTTGAGTACGTTTTCACTTTCTCGTAAAAATTGAGATGGTTCTACTGTATTGAAGTTATTTAGAATAATCTCTCCATGTAATCTCTTAACTAAACCCTGCTTTTCAAGAAAAATTACATCTCTACGTATAGTAGAAATACTAGAAAAAGTAATTTTAGCTAACTCTTCAGTTCGAATTCTTTTTTTACTTTGCATAATATTAGTTATTTCCATTAACCTATCTTGTTTTAGCATAAAACTCACCTACCCTTAAATTTATATATTAAAATTAGCACAAATTTGAACAAAATTGAACTTTTATTTGTTAATATTTGAAGAATTTTCAACATTGTGTTCATGTATTGAAACAGTAAGTTCAGCCTTAGTATAATGAACTTGTAAAAAATAACAATATTTATTGATAAGGAGAAGTGATATGGGTAGTGTGTTAGCAGTTGACTTGGGGGCTTCATCGGGAAGAGGTATTTTAGGAGAATTAAAGGATGGAAAAATAAATTTAAAAGAAGTAAGTAGATTTCCCAATAAGCCTATTTATAAAAAAGGGATTCTAAGTTGGAATACAGATTATTTATTTTCTGAAATTAAAAAAAGTGTAATTGAAGCCAAAAAGTTTGATGAAGTTGAAAGTATTGGAATTGATACTTGGGGAGTAGATTTTGGCTTACTAGATGAAGATGGAAAATTAATTACTTTTCCTGCAAATTATAGAGATAGTAGGACAAAAGGTATTTTGGAAAGAGTATCTAAACTATTTTCTCTAGAAGATCTTTATATGATTACAGGAAATCAAATAATGGAAATAAATACTCTGTTTCAATTATTGGCTTTAAGAGAAAAGAATCCAGAATTATTCTATCAAGTGAAAACGATTTTGTTAATTCCTGATTTATTTAATTACTTATTAACTGGGAAAATAGCTGCAGAATGTAGTATAGCATCAACAACTCAACTTACTAATTCTTATACAAAAGAATGGTCAGAAAAGGTTTTGGATAATTTCGAATTATCTAGACATATGTTTCCTAACATTGTTAAGGAGGGAAATTTTCTTGGAACAACTAAGCCAGAACTAGGGTTAGGTGATATAAAGGTTATTAATGTTTGTCAACATGATACAGCTAGTGCCGTAGTAAGTGTTCCTTCTGAAGAAGATTTTTTATTCATTTCTTGTGGGACATGGTCTTTGATTGGGACTGAACTAAAGGAGCCTATATTAAGTAAAGATGCAATGAAGTTTAACCTAACTAATGAAAGTGGTCATAGTGGGACAACTAGATTATTGAAAAATTGTACAGGCCTTTGGTTAATACAAGAATTAAAAAGGAATTATGAAGAAGATGGAATTAATTATTCCTATGAAGAAATAGCGAATATTGCTAGTTTGGTTTCTAGTAATAAGTGCTTAATTGATACTGATGATGAAATCTTTTCAGAGCCAGGTGATATGAGAGAAAGAATAGTCTCATATGCTAAAAGAACAACTCAGAGTATACCTAATAAACCAGAAGAATTCTTTAGATGTGCTTATGAAAGCCTAGCACATACATATAAAAAAACAATTGAAGAAATTGAGATTGTTACAAATAAAAAGTTTGAAGAGATTCATATAGTTGGTGGTGGTTCTAACGCAACATTTTTTTGTCAATTAGTTGCCAATATAACAGGAAAAAAAGTTATTGCTGGACCTGGAGAGGCAACTGCCATAGGAAATATTGTTATTCAGTTAATTTCATTGAAAAAAATTAAAGATGTTGCAGAAGCTAGAAAGATAATTTCTAATTCCTTCAATTTGATTACTTTTATGCCAAATATGAAGTAAAGAGGGTGATTGTTTGTTAAAGGGTATTCCAAAGAATATTTCTCCTGAATTATTGAAAGTGTTAATGGAAATGGGACATGGAGATGAAATTGTAATTGCAGATGGTAATTATCCAGCAGCAAGTAATGCAAAAAAATTAGTAAGATGTGATGGATTAAATATACCAGAACTATTAGAAAGTATATTAACTTTATTTCCTCTTGATGTTTATGTGGATTCAGCAATTAGTTTAATGTCAACAGTAAATGGTGATCCAAAACCTGAGATATGGGAAGTATATAGGAAGATTTTTAATGAAAAAAGTGTTGAAAATAATAATATTACTTATATGAATAGAGAAGATTTTTATGAAAGAGGCAAGAGGGCATATGCTATTGTTGCTACTGGAGAAGAAGCAATTTATGCAAACGTTATATTAAAAAAGGGTGTTATCAAGTGATTTATATGTAGAGGAGTGTGTAACATGAAAGTATATCCTAAAATAGGCATTAGACCAATAATTGATGGTCGTCAAGGGGGAGTTCGTGAGTCATTAGAAGAAAAGGCAATGAAAATGGCTCAGTCAGCAAAGGAATTAATAGAAAATTCTCTTTACTATGCAGATGGAACTCCAGTTCAATGTGTATTAGCAAGTAGAACAATTGGTGGTCGTGGAGATGCTGGAATTGTTCAGCAAGAGTTTACAGGACAAAATATAGTGGCAACATTATCTGTAACACCTAGCTGGTGTTATGGAACAGAAACAATGGATCTTGATCCAAACACAATTAAAGCTATATGGGGCTTTAATGGAACAGAAAGACCAGGAGCAGTATATTTAGCTGCTGCAATGAGTGGATATGCTCAAAAGGGATTTCCTGCTTTTAAGATTTATGGACATGATGTACAAGAACTAGATGATAACGTAATTCCAGAGGATGTTAAAGAAAAAATACTTTCATTTGCAAAAGGAGCTATTGCTGTTGGCCAAATGAAAGGTAAATCTTATGTGAATGTTGGTTCTTCTGCTATGGGGATTGCAGGCTCACAAGTAGATATAAGCTTTTTTGAGGATTATCTAGGAATGTTAGTTGAATTTGTAGATATGACAGAAATTTTACGTCGTATCCATTTAGGAATCTTTGATCAAGCAGAATATGATAAAGCTTTAGCTTGGATAAAAGCCAATTGTCGTGAAGGAATAGATATAAATAAGGGGAAGGACTTACCTCATATTATTAAGAAATCAAAGGTAGTTCCACCAGATAAGGATTGGGAGTTTATTGCAAAACAAGCTATTATTATTCGTGATATTTTATTTGGTAATGAAAAACTATCAGAACTAGGTTGGGAAGAAGAAGCTAGAGGTAGAAATGCTATAGCAGGAGGATTCCAAGGGCAAAGACAATGGACTGATTGGCTACCTAATGGTGATTTTACTGAAGCAATTATGGCTTCTACCTTCGATTGGAATGGTCCTAGACAAGTAACTGCTTTTGCAACTGAAAACGATACGTTAAATGGTGTTTCAATGTTACTTGGAACATTACTTACCAATAAAGCACCTATTTTCTCTGATGTAAGAACTTATTGGAGTCCAGAATCAGTTAAAAGGGTAACTGGTAAAGAGTTAACTGGAAAAGCTGAAAATGGAGTTATACATCTTATTAATTCAGGTGCATCTGCTTTAGATGGTACAGCAGCTTCAAGAGATAAAGATGGAAATAGAATAATGAAAGAATTTTGGAATATGACAAATGAAGATATTCAGTCATGTTTAAAAGCAACAGATTGGTGTAGAGCTAATTATGAATATTTCCGTGGAGGTGGATTCTCATCACATTTCAAAACAGAAGCAGAACTACCAGTTACATTAATACGAATCAATTTGATTAAAGGCATTGGACCTACATTACAAATTGCTGAGGGATATACTTGTGTACTTGATGAAGAGATACATAAGGTTTTAGATGAAAGAACAGATAAGACTTGGCCTACTACTTGGTTTGCTCCTAATTTGGGAGAACGTGGCTTTGAAACTGTTTATGATGTAATGAATCATTGGGGGGCAAATCATGGTGCATTTGTTCATGGGCATATAGGAGCAGATTTAATTACTCTAGCAAGTATGCTAAGAATTCCAGTTACACTTCACAACGTACCACATGAAAAGATTTTTAGACCAAGTATTTTTGAAGGAGCAGGAACAAAAGAGTTAGAAACTGCTGATTTTGAAGTATGTAGATTATTAGGTCCATTATATAAAAAATAGAATTGCATTTATGAAAGGCGTGATTAAACATGATAATGGAAAAAGAAAGAAAACAGTTAATCAACTATGGAAAAAAGTTGGTTATAGAAAAGTTAACAAAAGGAACAGGGGGAAATCTAAGTGTTTTTGATAGAAGTTTAGGTCATATTGCTATTACCCCATCTGGAATTGATTTTTTTGAAATGAAAGAAGAGGACATTGTAATTTTAGATCTAAATGGCAATGTAGTTGAAGGAGAAAATCTTCCTTCAAGTGAATGGCAAATGCACTTAAAACTATATAAAACTAGAGAGGATATTGATGCTGTAATTCATGCACATACAATGTATTCTACAGTTTTAGCATGTTTACATGAGGAATTACCAGCAACACATTATATGATTGCAGTAGCTGGTAAAAATGTAAAAGTTGCAAATTATGCTACCTATGGAACAGAAGAGTTAGCAGAAAATGCAGCAAAAGCTATGGAAAATCGAAAAGCTGTATTATTGGCTAATCATGGGATATTAGCTGGATCAAAGGATTTATTAAATGCTTTTAATATCATAGAGGAAGTTGAATATTGTTCAAAAATATATTGTATTTCTAAAAGTATTGGAAATCCAGTAGTTTTATCAGATGATGAGATGAAATTAATGGATAAAAAGTTTGTTTCATATGGTCAACGCAAGGCTAAGGAAGTGAGGTAACACAAAAGATGAGTAAGTACAAAAATGGAGTATTAGTAGTAAGTCATGGTCCATTAGCTGCTTCAATTGTAAGCTCTGCAGAAATGATTGCAGGAAAAGTATCTGATGAGAGATTACAAACATTAATGTTAGAGTTAGGAGCAGATGTAGACTCATTCTATAAAAAGATGAATGAGTTAACTGAAAGTTTATTAGAGAAAAATGAAAAAGTCATTATATTAACTGACTTATTAGGTGGTACACCAAATAATACAGCTTTAAAAATAGCAATAGAAAATGACAGAGTTTCTGTTATAACAGGATATAACTTAATGCTATTGATTGAAGTTTTTTCAAGTATAGATGATGAACTAGATAATAATAATTTAGTTGAAAATGGAAAAGGAGCATTATTAAACCTTAATGGTATTGCTTTAGAAGAGGAGGAAGATGAAGAATGGCTATAGAGTTTACTCGTATTGATGATAGGTTGGTACATGGACAAGTTGTAACTACTTGGTTGAAAAAATATGATATTGAACAGGTTATTATTGTCAGTGATGCTGTGGCATTAGATAAGACTAGACAATCAATACTTAAGTTATCAGCACCAAGTGGAATTAAAATTGTTTTTTTTGATACAGAGAAGTTTATTAGCGTTTTTAATAAAGTTGAAATTAAAAGAAGAACTATGCTTATTTTCACTAATCCAAAGGAAGTTTTTCAATGTATTACTGGTGGAGTAACTATTAAGTATTTAAATGTTGGTCAAATGAGCAAAAATGATACTAACGAAAAGGTTACAGTAGGAGTTGCTTTAGGGGATGAAGATAAATTATATTTTAAAAAAATAATTGATTTAGGAATAAAAGTTGAAATACAAATGGTTCCAAATGACAAAATTACACTTATGGATAAGTTTGTTTAAATAATAAAAATTTATGAAATTAGGGAGGAGATCTAATGTTAACAACAGCAATAATTATCACAATTATAGCAATTATAGCTACAATTGACTACAATGGTCCATTATTAATGCTTCATAGGCCTTTAGTTACAGGTGCCTTGACAGGATTGGCTTTAGGAGATTTTACTCAAGGATTAATTATTGGAGCTACCTTAGAATTAATGTGGCTAGGGGTAACTGGTATTGGGGGATATACTCCACCAGATACAATTTCTGGAGCAATTATTGGTACTGCTTTTGGTATTTTATCTGGTCAAGGAGCTACAGCAGGTATAGCTATTGCTGTACCAGTAGCAGTAGTTACTCAACAACTAGATGTTATAGCAAAAACTGTAGATATTTTCTTTGTAAAGAAAGCAGAGAAAGCTGCTAGCAAAGGGGATATGAGTAAAATTGATTTATATCATTATTCTTGTTTATTAGTAATTGTATTATTTAAGATTATTCCTATTTTTGTTGCTATTTTAGTAGGAGGAGAATATATTAAAGATCTTTTTGATAAAATACCTCCAATAATTATGACAGGATTAAATGTTGCAGGTGGAATGTTACCAGCAATAGGATTTGGAATGTTATTAAATATGATGTTAAAGAAGAAAATGTGGGTATTTTTATTAGTTGGATTTATCTGTTCAGCTTTTGGTGGAATGTCAACTATAGGAATATCATTAGTAGGAGTAGCAGCAGCATACTTGTTTACTAATAATATTACTCCAGCTGAACCAAAGGTTGTAACAGAAGTAGCATCTAACACTATAGAAGAGGAGGAGTATGATCTATGAGTTCAAACAATAGTATTAACAAATCAGATATAAGAAAAATGTTTTTTAGAAGTTTTATGTATGGTGCATCTTGGAACTATGAAAGAATGCAAAATCTAGGATTTCTATATACTATTAAACCAGCTTTAAAGAAAATTTATAAAGATAGTAAGCCAGAAGAAAAAGCTGTTGCTATGAAGAGACATCTTGAATTTTTTAATACTCATCAATCAGCTGCCCCATTTATTATAGGTGTCACTTCTGCCTTAGAAGAAAAAGAGAAAAATGAAGGAGCAGACACAATTACTGGTATTAAAGTTGGTCTTATGGGGCCACTTGCAGGAATAGGAGATAGTCTTTTTTGGTTAACACTTGTACCTATATGTTTTAGTTTAGGTGCCTCATATTCTAAAAATGGAAGTGCTTTTGGTCTGTTCTTGGCATTAATTTTAATAAATGCAATTAATCTTCCTATTAAGTATTTTGGATTAAAATTTGGATATAAAGGTGGAGCAGAATTTATACAAGAAAGTTCTGCAAAAGGAAACTTAGATAAAATAACTAATATGGCTATTGCACTAGGACTAGTATTAGTTGGAGGATTAATTCCTCAAATGGTAGGTGTTAATTTTGCTTTAGAATTTACACAAGGAGATTTAGTTATTTCTATACAAAATCTTATTACTAGTTTAATTCCAGGATTTATTCCAATGGGACTTACACTAGCAATGTATAAATTAATTAGAAAAGGAAAAAATCCAGTAGTTTTAATATTTTCAATGATGTTAATTTCTATATTACTTGCATGGTTGGGAATTTTAGGATAAAAAATTATAAGCTTAACAAATTGAAAATTACAATATGGAGGGATTGACTTGGATATATGGTTTAATGAAAAAGCGAATAATTGGAATGAGGCTATTCCAATAGGTAATGGACATATAGCAGGAATGATTTTTGGTGGAACTATTGATGATAAAATCCAGCTTAATGATGAGACTTTATGGTATAGAGGAAAATGTGATCGAAACAATCCAGATTCCTATAAATATTTAGATAAGATAAGAGAGTTATTAAAGCTTGGAAAAGTTAATGAGGCGGAAGATTTAGTTAAGTTGACAATGTTTGCTACACCTAGGGATCAAAGTCATTATGAATCTTTAGGAGAATTATATATAAATCATGTTGAAAGTCAAGAACCTCATAATCATTGTAGGGGCTTAAGCCTATCAGATGCAGTTGCAAAGACCACTTATGATATTAAAGATGTTCAATATACTAGAGAATATTTCACTAGTTTTAATTCAAATCTTTTATTTATAAGGATGAAATCTAGCAAAAAAGGATCAATAAATGTAAATATAAATTTAGGAAGACAGAAAAGGTTTAGTGACATTATTGAGAAATATGAAAATGATGGAATTATAATGTGTGGCTCAGCAGGTGGCATAAAAGGTGTAGCTTTTAATGTAGGCTGTAGAGTAATAAATACTGATGGAGAAATTGAAGTTTTAGGAGAAACAATTCTAGTTAGAAATGCATCAGAGTTTACCTTATGTTTAACTTCTGTCACTAATTATTGGGAAAGTGATTTAGATATTAATTTAGAATGTAAAAAGATACTAAAAGAAATGTCTTTTCGTGATTACGATTTAGAAATAGAGAAACATAAGGAGAATTACAAGAGACAATTTGATAGGGTTTCATTAAAGCTTGGAGATGAGCAAAATAATATAAAAAATACTAAGGAAAGACTTGAAAGTTTTAAGAAAAATGCAAATGATTTAGGGCTAATAAAAACAATGTTTGATTATGGAAGATATTTATTGATTTGTTCAAGTCAACCTAACGGCTTGCCATCTAATCTTCAAGGAATTTGGTGTGAGGATTTGAACCCTATATGGGGATCAAAATACACAATAAACATAAATACTGAAATGAATTATTGGATGACAGGCCCTTGTGATTTACCAGAAGTAGAAATTCCATTATTTGAAATGATGAATAAAATGAGAGAGCCAGGTAGGATAACTGCAAAGAAAATGTATGGATTAAATGGTGTTACTGCACATCATAATACAGATGGTTTCTTTGATACTGCACCTCAATCCCATGCAATTGGGGCTGCAGTATGGCCTATGACACTTCCATGGCTTTGTACACATATATGGGAATATTATAATTATTTTCAAGATGTGAGTATTTTAGAAAAATATTATCCATTAATAAAAGAAGTAGTTCAATTTTATGAAGAATATCTTTTTGAATATGATAACTATTTAGTAACAGGGCCATCAGTGTCACCTGAAAATAAGTTTATTACAGAAGAGGGCGTAATAGGCAATGTATGTTTATCGCCAACTATTGATAATCAAATATTACGTATGTTCTTTAATTGTTATTTAGATATTTGTGAAATTTTAGATATAGATAAAGATCACTGTGAAAAGGTAAAAGATATTTTAGCCAAATTACCACCTACAAAAGTTGGTAAACATGGACAGATACAAGAATGGTTAGTTGATTATGATGAAGTTGAAATTGGACATAGGCATATTTCGCCACTATTTGGTTTACATCCTGGTAATGAAATTGACTTAGATAAAACACCAGTTTTGGCTAAAGCAGCTTTAAAAACCATTGAAAGAAGAACTAGTTATGGAAAATATTTAGATGTGAAAAATAGGGAAGAAGCAATAAATAGTTGGCAAACAGCAGGATTGTTTGAAAGCACTAGAACTGGATGGAGCTCTGCTTGGTTAGTTCATTTTTATGCTAGATTGAAAAAGGGACAACAAGGATTTAATGAGTTAGTAGGAATGATAAAAAATACTACATTACCTAATCTTTTCTCAGACCATCCTCCTTTCCAAATAGATGGGAATTTAGGGTTTGTTAGTGGGCTATGTGAGCTTTTAATTCAAAGTCATAACAACAAAATAAAGATTTTACCTGCTATTCCATCTGAAGTTCCTTCTGGAGAATTTGTAGGATTCAGGGTAAGAGGAGGAGAAAAGTTTTCTGTCAAATGGAAAGATAATATGGTTGAAAGAGTTTATATAAAAGGAGAACCAGAGAAAAAAATAACATTTTCTATTGATAAAGAAAAAATGAAGTGTGGAAAAGATACAGTTATTGAAATTGAGTTAGATGAAAATGGAGAAACTGAAGTTACTTTTTAAAATTATTAAAAATATACTTTGAAGGATGTGTATATTAATGAAGAAAAAATTTCATGGTTTAGCAATTTGTATAGTGTTATGTATGATGTTTAATATGCTTTTTAATAGCCGAATTGTATTTGCAAGTCAAGAAGATGAGATGAGAACAAAAATTAGTAATGATTCTCCTTTATTAATAGAACCTGTTTATGGGGATACAGAAAATTCACTTTGGTGGGGTAATACATTAAAAGGAGCATGGAATGCGATACCTGATGATGTAAAGCCTTATGCAGCAATAGAATTACATCCAGCTAAAGTCTGCAAACCAACAAGCTGTATTCCAAAGGATACTCCAGAGTTAAGAAGATGGTATATTAATATGTTAGATGAAGCTCAAGCTAATAATATACCAGTTTTTCTAGTAATTATGTCAGCTGGTGAAAGAGATACAGTTCCACCAGAATGGTTAGAAGAGCAATTTAAGAAATATAGTGTGCTAAAAGGTGTAATGAATATAGAAAACTACTGGATATATAATGATCAGATAGCAACTAACAGTGCAAAATATCTAGAAGTTTGTGCAAAATACGGAGCTCATTTTATATGGCATGATCATGAAAATTGGTTTTGGCAAAATGTAATGAGAAATGAAAATTTTTATAATGCAGCTAAAAAGTATAAAAAGAATCTTGTTTTAGCTACAAAAAATACTCCTATTAGAGATGATGCATCAACTGACAGTATTGTAAATGGAATGTGGTTATCAGGATTCTGTGACAATTGGGGCGCTTCTAGTGATAGTTGGAAATGGTGGGAAAAAAGATATACGAATACTTTTGAACCAATAGGTAGCAGAAATAGAGATATGCGTTCATACGCCTCTGAACCAGAGTCAATGTTAGCAATGGAAATGATGAATGTTTATACTAACGGAGGAACTGTATATAACTTTGAGTGTGCAGCCTATACCTTTATGGATAATGATGTACCAACACCTGCTTTCTTAAATGGAATAATTCCATTTTTCAGACATGCTATTAAAAATCCAGCTCCTTCAAAGGAAGAAGTAATCAATCGTAGTAAAGTAGTATTTTGGGAAGGTGATGGTGAGATAAATAGCATACCTAATTTTTATAAAGACTTGTATTCAGATGATGAAACAATGCCTTTATATGATACAGGTAGATACAATATTTTACCAGTTATATCATCTAGACTAACTTTAGATGAGGTTAAGAAAATTTTCCCTAATGCAGATATTTTAACAAAAAATAGCCCTGAATTATCATCAAAGGTTAAATATTTAAATTCTAAATATCCTAGTTTATATACAGGAAGTGGATATGCACAAAGAGTTGGAGATAGCTGGTACACCTATAACAGCAATGTTAATATAGATGAAAATCAACAAGTTTCTCTACCAATGTATGTAAACAGTACTAAATCTTTAGATATTGATATGACTGCTCATACTTATGGAATTGTAAAAGAGAAAAAAGATAGCTTAGATATAACTTTAAATAATTATAGAACAGATAAAAGTAAGATGTGGTCTCTTTCAGGCAATTTTGATGCATCACAAAGTTGGAAACAAGGTGAATTAGATTTATCAAATTGGCTTAGTGAAAATTATTGTAAAAATCCAGATGATAATACATTAAGAAAGACTGTTTTAACAATAAATGGGTCTACCAACGCAGAAAAACCTAAAATAAATATAACAGGTGATAAAGATCATTACAATTATACTGAAGAATGGGATAAAGATACTGGAAAGTACACATTGACTATTGACCATAATGGTTACGTTAATGTTTCTTTAGAAGTAACAGGAAATGGACCAAATAAATTACCAGAACCAGATGAGTTTAACCCAGAAAATTTGAATTTGGCTTATGGTAAATCAACAAGTCAAAGTTCAGAAGCATATGGTGCTAGTTCTAATAGGGCTGTAGATGGAATTACAGATGGGGACTATGGAAAAGGATCAGTAACACATACAAATGGTGATTCTCCTTCATGGTGGAAAGTTGACCTTGGAGAAACAAAAAATATAGATAGAATTTGTATTTTTAATAGAACTGATTCTAATATGGACAGACTCTCAAATTATGATGTTATCGTTTTAGATGAAAATAATAATGAAGTTTGGAGGGAGCATCAAGATAGCTATCCTTCTCCTATGAGAGAGTATAATTTGAAAAATATTAAAGGAAGATATGTAAAAGTTGAATTGAAAAATAACGGAGTTCCTTTAAGTCTAGCAGAAGTAGAAGTTTATGGTAAACAAGAATCTTTATAGGAGGTATTTTGTTAATGAAAGTAGTAATTGGATCAGATAAAGATGGTATGAAATTAAAAAATTTAATTAAAGAACGATTAATAGACATGGGTTATGAAATTATAGATAAAAGCGAGGTTGCTTCAGTGGATTTTGTAGAATCCACTCTAGCAATTGCAAAAGACGTTCTAAAAAATAACGACAGTTTAGGCATTGCATTTGATGGTTATGGTGCAGGAAGCTTTATGGTAGCAACAAAAGTAAAAGGGATGGTAGCAGCAGAAGTTTCAGATGAACGTTCTGCATACATGACAAGAGAACATAATAATTCAAGAATGATTACCATAGGTTCAAAAATTGTTGGAGAAGAAATAGCATGGAATATAGTAAAAGAATTTTTATCTGCTAAATATGATGGGGGACGTCACCAAATAAGAGTAGATATGTTAAATAAAATGGCATAAGAAAAAGGGGGAAGGAAGAAAATGAAAATTGCTATAGGATGTGATCATATTGTCACTGATACAAAAATGGCAGTATCTGATTTTTTGAAATCCAAAGGATATGAAGTTCTTGATGTAGGAACATATGATTTCACTAGAACACACTATCCTATCTTTGGTAAAAAGGTTGGGGAAGCTGTTGCTAGTGGAGAAGCTGATTTAGGTGTTTGTATTTGTGGAACAGGAGTTGGAATTAATAATGCAGTTAATAAAGTGCCTGGTGTTAGGAGTGCACTTGTTCGTGATATGACAACAGCTATTTATGCTAAAGAGCAATTAAATGCAAATGTTATTGGATTTGGAGGAAAAATAACTGGAGAATTTTTAATGTGCGATATAATTGAAGCTTTTATTAAAGCTAATTATGTAGAAACAGAAGAAAATAAAAGAATAATTAATAAAATTAAGAGCCTTGATGAAAATATGCCTAAGCAAAATGACATACATTTCTTTGATGAATTTTTAGAAAAGTGGAATCGTGGAGAATATCAGGATTAAGTAGATAGAGTGAATTATTGCAGCCTAAATTAAAAGAGGAGATTAAAGAAGGATGATTTTTACTGGAAAGAAGAAAGAATATATTAGTCAATTAGTTAATGAAAATAATGTAATTGGAGCTCTTGCAATTGATCAACGTGGAGCCTTAAAGAAAATGATGGGAAAATTTCAAGAGGATGAAGTTGCAGAAAGTAAGATTAGTGAATTTAAAAAAGTTGTTTCTTCAGAATTAACAAAATATGCTTCTTCAATACTTTTAGATCCTGAATATGGATTAGATGGAGCTAAAGTACGTGATAAAGATTCAGGCTTATTATTGGCATATGAAAAAACAGGGTATGATGCTAAGGTTAAAGGAAGATTACCGGATATTTTATCAATGTGGTCAGTAAAACGATTAAAAGAACAGGGTGCTGATGCATGTAAGTTTTTACTATATTATGATGTGGATGAAGATATCAAAATAAACGAACAAAAAAAGGTGTTTATCGAACGAATTGGGTCTGAATGTTTAGCAGAAGATATACCATTTTTCTTAGAACTTGTTTCATATGACTCTAATAATGAAGATACATCTACTAAGGAATATGCTTTGAAAAAACCTCATAAGGTTATTGATATGATGAAAGAATTTTCAAATCCTAGATATGGAGTAGATGTTTTAAAAGTAGAAGTTCCTGTTAATATGGATTATGTAGAAGGATATGGCAATGGAGAATTCGTTCATACTAAAGAAGAAGCAATGAAATTTTTCAAGGAACAGTCTGAAGCAACTAACCTACCATTTATTTTCTTAAGTGCAGGGGTAAGTGCAAGGATGTTTCAAGAAACATTGAAATTTGCAAAATTATCTGGATCTAAATTTAATGGAGTGCTTTGTGGAAGAGCCACATGGGCAAATGGTGTTGATGAATTCATTTTAAAGGGAGAAGAGTCTGCTCGTGAATGGATGAAAACTCAGGGACGTAAAAATATCCAGGAGTTGAATGATGTTCTTAATAAAACTGCTACACCAATTATTCTAGAGTAGAAAAATGATTATATAGTAATGATTAGGAAGTTAGGAAACTAACTTCCTTTTTTATATAAAATATTTGGTATATAACTATATATTTAGAAGGAATATTAAATTATGTATAGAATTTTAAAGTTATGAATTGTATGTTAACAAATAATTTTTAAGAGACAGAAGAGTGGGAGATGAAATTTATGATTGAGGCTATGGAACAGCAAATGGTTAATTACATTAATAACAGGTGGACAAAAGACATAAATAAGAGAAGAGAAGTTGATATTAATAAATTTTGTGAGTGTTTTAGGGTGCTATGTTCAAGTAGAAATTCTACTTTGTGCATAATTACAAGTATTAAAGAAGAAGGATATACCCATAGAAATGAATATGAGTTAAAAGAAAATCTTGCTTGGATATATGATTGGGTTACCAGTGATTGTATTAATAATGTAATTAAAAAATATGAGGAGTCTACAGGTAAAGATACAAAAAAGGTTGATGAATATAAAGCAGAGGTTCCTTTAATAAAAGAATTTCTATGGAATCTTAAAGAAGAAGTAATTGAAATAAGCATAGGAAAGTTATTTGTGTTTCATAACATAAGTGAAGAGGTGTAAGATGATTAGTCCTAAAAGAGCATGGAAAGAATTTGATTCTTTTGAAGAAAAGTTAGAAAAATTAAGGGAGTTTGAAATTATATCTCCTAAGGCAAAAGAAATAAAGACCCTATACTACAAAGGAGCTTATACTGCAGATATTGTAGAATGTGATGTTGTAGGATATGTAGATAAATTTGAAATTATATTAAATATAAATGGTGAATTACATAGTATTATGCCAGAGTGTTTTGTAGAGATGCAAAAAAGGGAAAGGTTTATAATTGTTCCAAAGGATGGAATAAGAGAAGTAGCAGCAGTTTTTGTGGAAGACTACAGAGTGGTAGATTCTATTCATATTGCAAAGATAACAGATGAAGACTTGTATAAAAAAGGTTATGGACAAGGCCTAGAAGCAATTGAAGAAGATAAAGAGAGTATAGAAAAGTTCAAAGCATTCATATCAAAGTATAAATGTCCCATAATAGCTCATAATGCACAGTTTGAAAGAAGTTTTCTAAGATATTGGAAGTGGGTAGATGAAAAACAAAAGTTTTACTGTAGTATGCATAATATAAAGTTAAAAGAGGATTTAGAGAGTTATAAGTTAATTAGCTTATTAAAACACTTTAGAATAAAGAGTGAACAAACACATACTGCAATGCAAGATGTCTTAGACTTACTGGAATTATTAAAGGTAGTAAAAATAGAAAAATGGGTAGAATTAGGTGCATCATCAATTAAAGAAGCCCCAGATAAAGATACTGATAAAAAAGTTAACACTAAAATAAAGTATTTAAGTAAGGAAGAAAAAGAAAAAAATAAAAGAAGGCTTGAAGAGGCTAAAAACAATATAATTAAAGACATATTTAATGGCAAGAAGCTTGTTTTTACAGGTGATATGACAAAGGAAAGAAACGAAATGATGGAGTTAGCAATTAAATATGGTGCAACAGCTGCAACAAGCGTAAGTGGTAAAACAGGTTTAGTTGTATTAGGAGAAGCACCTGGAAAAAGCAAAGTAAGTAAAGCAGAGCAATTAGGAATAAAAATGATATCTGAAAAAGAATTCTTTGAAATTATAGAAGGAGAAGAAATAGTTTAGGAGGTTAGGAAACTAACTTCCTTTTTTAATATCTAGGAAATAATTTGAAATATAATAATGTATTTGGAAGGAATATGGAGAAGTATATAGAATTTTAAGTATATGAATAAATTGTTAAAGGTTAAGTGAGATATGGATAAAGAATTTATGAGAAATATAGCAGAAAAAGAGATAGCCATGGGTGTAGATGTTCCCTATAGCAGGGAAGTAGATTACATAACTTTCTCTAGAGTTTTAAAGGATGATAGAGTTGTTGCCAGTTATAAAATGTATTGGCTGCTAGCAATATTAGATGAAGTTCAAGAAGGTAATGTAGAAATAGAATTTAGAAAATTAATAACTAGAATGATTGCCTATGCATGGTACCCTATATCAAAATTCAGACTATACTTTGGAGCATGGGATAACTTAGGAAAGGTTGTTAATTATATTTCAGATACCTATAATTTGAAAGCAAACATTAATAAAGGTGAATTAATAGATTTTATTTATAATTCCAATGATAAAGAATTAAACAAAATGATAAAAAACTTAACATATAATGTTCCACACAAGTTTTTATCACCATTTTATGATGGTATAGCTAAGGAGCCTCCTATAAAGACTGTAATGATACTTTCTAAGGAGCATAAGAGATGGATATATGAAATCTATAGAAATAGTGATGAAGAAAACTGTATCAGAATTAGAGAAGGTTGGGATGATTATTTAAAGTATAACTATAAGATGATTCAAGGATGGGTTTATTATAAGTTGGTTTGTTTCTTGCAAAAAAGAAATCCTAATGTTCCTGGAATTGCAATGAAGCTTGAAGCACCACTAAATAGAAAACTTACTACTCAAACAAAGATTTGGACTAGCATTATTGAAAGAAAAAATATCATTGATTTATATACAGGATTACCATTTACAAAGGAAAACTATAAAGAACATGGTAACTTAAGCATGGACCATTTTATACCATGGAGCTTTGTACTTCATGATCAAATGTGGAATTTGGTGCCTACCTTTAAGAATATAAATAGTCAAAAAAGTGATAATTTATTTAAATATGAAGATTATATAGAAGGTTTAGCCCAATTGCAGTATGATGCTTTTTGCTTTGTGGTAGATGAAAATAAGAAAGATGAAATTGAGGAATATAGGGGAATTTTAAGAGTTCCAGATGCAGTAGCTTTTAAAAATGAAGGAAGTTATGAAGAGTTCTTTAAAAGGTATAAAGAGGGGACATGCCCTATTTACAATATTGCTGCTAACCAAGGATTTAAGGTGGTTAATGGGATTTATATAAAGAGATAAGTAGGAGAGTAAAGTAAAATGAGTGAATCAATATTTACAAAGTTAAAATCATATACACCAAGAGTTGGAAGAGATGCAAAGGAAGATTATCTAACAGAGTTATTCTCATATATGCTAGATAATGTAGAAGGATTAAAAGAAGAATATGTTAACTTTCTGCACTCTAAGTTAGAAGGACATGATAGCAATGGAGTTAATGATAAGGTAGAAGAAATAAGTATAGAAACACAAGTTTCAATAAGAAATGGAAGAATTGATTTATTAATACAAACTGGTACAGAAGGATTTATATGTGAACATAAGGTATATAGTGGACTGAGTGAGGGACAGATTGATAAATATTCAGATGGAATAGAGGAATATGATTGCACTAAAAAGTATTATACAGTGTTAATTACTGTATCAGCAATGCAACATAGTCAAAAAACAGACATAGCTTTGGTTTGGGGAGATATATATGAGTTTCTAATTTATTTCAAAAAGAATAATACTTTAGAAGTTATAGATGATTTTTTAATAACTCAACTTATTTCGTATCTAAAAGAGCAAGGTTTAGGAAGATATGAAGGTATAAGTTATGATGAAATAATTTCAAACTTTAGGGCAATAGATTTAAGAGAAGGATTACAAGAAATTTTTGCATCTTTATCCAATATAGGTTGGGGGGAGAAGGTACCAAAGCTAAATGAATTTAAGCAAAAGTTAGAACCTGCCAGTAATAAATATAGGTGGGGAAGAGTTGGAATTGACTTCTTTCAAGAATGGAAGCCAGGAATATTTGCGGGAGTATTATTAGATATAAGAGATCATAAAATAGAGGCAACGGATAAAAATTTAGGGCCGGATTTTGTTATTATTGTTGAAGCTAGTTTACATAAAAAAGATAGTGAATTTTTAAAGGTTAGAAATAGTATATTGAAATCACCAGAATTAAATGAATTAAGGGAAAATTTAAAGATAAATAGCCAAGGCTTTCAGGTAATAGATCAGCCAAAGAATAAATGGAGAGTTTTGGTGCTTAAAAAGCCTCTTATTAATATTTTAAAAGGAAAATATAAACGTGAAGATCAAGAGAAAGCTTTAAAGGATGAGATTGTGAAAGGTCTTAAATTATTATGTCAGGATGATTTACTAAATACAAGTTTTTCTAATAAGTGGATTGACTAGAGTAGTTGTATATGAATAGATTTTAACATTGTATTTATGACGAGGTGAGGTAGTGAAGAAGTATAACAAGCTAGTAAGAGATAAAATTCCTGAAATTATAAGAGCTGATGGTAAGGAATGTGAGATTAGAATAGCTGAAGGCAAGGAAAAGTATGAATTGCTTGAGAAGAAGCTTATGGAAGAGGTTAATGAGTTTTTAGAAGATAAGAATTTAGAAGAACTTGCGGATGTTATGGAGGTTCTTTTTAGACTAGCTAATGAGCTTGGATATAGTGAAGAGGATTTGATTAGGAAGAGGGAAGGAAAGAAGAGTGAACGTGGTGGATTTGAAGAGGGGATTGTATTAAAGTTTATTAGTTTGTGATATGGTGGTGAAAAGTTTTATAATATAGATAAAGTTACAAGTTTTAATTAGTAAAAAAAGTTTCAAGTATCGAATCAAGAAAAAATAAGTGTTAAGGAAGATTATATAATATCATTGTAAATATCAACATAAAAAGTGCATAAATTCCTACATTTTCATGTTGGAACTTTTATGCACTTTCATCTTAACATTTACAATCATTAAGAGAATATTGTAGTAACTTATCTTATGTGTTAAAGGTATATGAAGAATTTAATATTATGATTCAAAATGAACTTTTTAAAGATATAGCTAAGAATGTCAATAAAGTGATAAGGAAAAAAGATAAAAATAGTGTTGTATTAGATTCGTATGAAATAGAATGAATATTTAAGTTGGTAGGGTATAGTAAAGAGATTGTTCACTATATTCTATTTTATATAATAATTAGTATTATGTAAAATTTATATTATTTAAAAGTTTTCAATAGCGATCTGTTTGCCATTTATAGCATTTTATCCGATAATCCACATTATTGTGCTTTTTTGTTACATCCTCTAGTGAACAGTTTTACCTATATAGGAATTAATTTCAGAAGTTATATATTTTTGAACATTATCATCTTGATTTTATTTACATTTTTATCAAGATGAAAGGCAGATTATATAAAAAATAAGACAATAATTTCTTTTTGTTCATATTTTTACAATTATAGTGGTTATTGGTATAATGGATATGTAGAAGGGGTAAGGTGGGGAATTTTATGAATAACAAATTTATTTTTAAGGCTTTAAAAAGATTTGAGGTGTTTTATAAGGATAAGAAATTCGATTTTAATCTTTTAGAAGAAGAGTTGATTTCAAATATTTCTATTGATAAAAACGAAAGTAGAATATATGTACTTCCAAAAGATAACGATTACTTAATTATAGTTAACCTAATATATGGACTTTTAAAGTATAGTTTTGATGGGATATATAAAGATGGCGAAGACATATTGGATTCAATTAATGTGGGGGATTTGGTTGAATATAATAGAGCATTGGCTAAATTTGATGGGATAGTTGATGAGAGAATTATATTAAAGTTTAGAGATGGCATAATTAGAATTCCTTTAAATTCAAGATACAAGCTAAGTAGATATAATGGGTCTGCAACAGTTCTAAATAAGATGCCTACTAAGTCAAACGTAGGAACTAAAAAGACTAAAAGTTTGTTATCTCAAATATTAGATATTGAAGAAGATGAATTATGTAAAATAAATAAAAAGTCAATTCTCTTTGTAGCTAATAAAGATAGAATATTCAAGATTATCAAAGGTTTAAAATTAAAGATAGGTAGTAGCGAACTTGTAGATATTAGTGAAGTATTTCCAATAGCATATTATACATCTGTAGATAATTGTTATTATTTTAAAGGCAATTCAAAAAAGGAAGAGCCATTAATAAAATTTACGTCCAAAGTTTATATAGCAAGAGAGCTAGTAAAAAAGATAAGGGGCATAAGCAGTGTTTCTATATTGTCTAATAAAGTATATATAGATGATTTTAGTGACTTAAAATATATAAAAAAAAGAAAAAATATAATGAATACAATTATGTTTATTAGTCCTGTGAATTTGGAGAGATTTGTAAATAATAATTATATAAATGATGAATTTAAAATAAGTGAGGTGGAATTTAGTAGTAAAGATTTTAGTACAGTAAGTGAATTAAAACAACGACAATATAGCTATTTTAGTAATTATTGGGGAAGAGAAGTCAATTATTTAGATATTAAAGAAGAGATAATTTCAGTTTTTAGAAGAAATATGAATAATGAATGTAAGAGGTTACTTGAGTTATTTAAGGATGATAATGAGATTTTTAAATTTATTATTTTAGTAAGGAGGCTATGTAATAGATTAGTTATGCTATCTATTCCTATTAATGCATATGAAAGTAAGATTGTAAATATTAATAGGGATGAATCGCTTAAATTTATGCGAGGTAACATATTAGAGTATATGGACTTTATTAAGAGTAAAAATTTACATAAGGATATTATAAATAGCATCGATTTGATTTGGAATTGTATTGATGGAATTTATATGGAAGTAAATAAATGTAATGAAAAGTGGAATAGACTAGATGAACTTATTAAATATAATAGAAATGAGAGGATTTCTATTATTGTTGAAAATGTATTTTTAAGGGGAATTACAAGAATATTCATTAAGGAGAGATACCCATATAAACATAATATAAGTATTGATGATGGTAAAAATTATAGTGAGTTATATGATCAGATTATTATTTTAGGCAGAATGAATGAAAATTTATATTCAAATTATAATAGGTATAATTCATCTAATGTGTATATTCTAGGATATAAGTTTGAAAAGAGATATTTTAATATTTGTAGAAAGAAGTTTCTAAAGTATGTAAGAGCTAATTTAGAAGAAAGTGAAAGCAAAGATGATTTATATATAAATACTGACGATAAATTGATTGAAGAAGTTGGTAAAGATAATTTTGTAGATGAATATGAATTAGAAAATGAAATAAATTCACTAATTACAATAAATCATATGCCAGGGATAAATCAAGTTCAAGCATGTAATTCGTCTGTAAAATGCGAAAAAATAATTTCTTTTATAGATTCAAGAAAAGCTTTTTTAACTTCCCAATATAAAGCATGTGTTTTGAAAGAAAGTACAGAAGAGTTGCAAATAAAGTCTGTAAAGCAATTAAATATTGGTGATATTTTGTTATTTGTTGAAGGAATAGAGAAGGATGTGGTGGAAAAAGTAGTACAAGGATTAATGCAATTAAAGGAAATACGTGATGTGTATAGTAAAGATTATGAATTGTCAAAGGCGTGGAAAAAAGAACTAAAACAGTATATGGAAATTAATGATTTAAATTATAATGATTTAAGAGAAAGATTATCTAGACTTAATATTAAAAGGGATAAAGCAACTATAAGAAATTGGGTTATTGATGGTATTGTAGGTCCACAAGAAGAAGAAGTTTTTGATGCTATTGCTAAATTAACCAATAGTGAATTCTTAAAGAATAAAACTACTGAAGTATATAATGCATGCAATAATGTAAGAAGTTTTCAGATTAAAGTAAGAAAATTAATAGCTAAGTTTATACTTAATGGAACAAAGATTGAGGATTTAGAGCAAATAGATAGATTAATAATTAGTAATATTGATAATGAGATTAACTACATAAATAAAGTACAGATAGATAAAATATATGATATTGTTAAAGAAGTGCCAAGTTATTTGGCTAATAGAGTGTTAGAGGAGTAGAAAATGAAATTACGAGAGGTAAGAAGTAAAATTTATGAGGATGTAAAAGCAGAATTATTGGGACCAGGTTCAGAAGATACTGGAGTAGATATCGTTGAAGAAATAATTACTGATAGACCAAGTAGTAGATATGTAACTGGTATTTTATTTGCAAATGAAGAAGATTTAAAGTTGGATAAAGAACAAAATAAATTAGATGAAAGAGAAATTGAAATAGAAGAAAAAATAGAAGAATTTAAATATAAATTTACTGAAATGGAAGTAGAGAATCATTACAAACGAGAGATTGCTGATAATGAAGATTATTATGAAGAGATGAATAATGCTCACATTAAAAAAAAGAGAACTATGGGATTAACTATTTTTATAAATAATAATGTTCAGAAGCTTAAGGTTAATATAAGGGGAGCTAGGTATAAAAAAACATTATTATCACAATGTATGGTTAAATATAGGGGAGATTTATTACCATTAGAAGAGCGTAGTATAGGAGCATATATCTATAGCGAGGATGGCTTCCTAAAATTAAAGATGGCACTTGAATATAAAATTATTAAGGAATGGGAAAGTGAAGGGTACTTTGATGGACGTAGTGATTTTGGGAAAGCGGTTTATAAGTTATATGATCAATGTAAAAGTTCATATAAAAGAAAGGAAATAGTGTTCAAGAATCCGATAGTTATAGAGTTTAATGGTAGAAATAAAGAGTCTGTAAAAATAGAAGATGAGGAATTGAAGGTATTTGCATTAAAAAGAAAGTACAAGAGTGGATTTAGCATAACAGTTATGTTAATAAATGAGGCAATAGGTAAAAAAGATGAAAAGTTTCTTTTTCAACCAGAGATAAGAATTTATAGTGAAGAAAATAATTTTATATTTATACCGTCTACAGCTTTAAATACAAGTTTGAATCCTAAGTTAGATTTATTGTATAGAAATAAGAAAAGTTATGCGATAGGGCATGGTGTATCAGTTGATTACATAAATATAAATCCTAAAACTGGACAAGGTTATGTAAAAACAGATTATTTACCAACTTATGAGGTGGCAAATTCAAATTTTGATGTTGATATAGATTTGGATTATGATATTTTAGCTATGAAAAATTTATCAATATTAAGTAATATTGATAAGGATAGAATTATATGTGGTTTAGAGAGAGTTGTTAATGGATATGAAAGATGGATAAATGATATTAGAAATGAAGGAAGATTATTAAAAGAAGATTATACTAAGGCTATCAAGGAAAATATTAAGAATTGTAGTATTGCTAAAGACAGAATGTATGAAGGGATTAGAGTGTTAAAAAGTAATCCGAATGCCTTTTTAGCATTTCAATTAGCAAATACTGCCATGCTTATACAGAGATTACAGTCTATATACAAAAAGAGTATTGATGTTTATGAAGGAATAGATATATACAGTGAGTATAATTTGAATGATGCAAGATGGAGAGCATTCCAATTGGCATTTTTATTAATGAATGTTTCAGCAATAGTTGATAAGAATAGTAAATACAGAGATATTGTTGATTTAATTTGGATTCCAACAGGGGGAGGGAAAACAGAGGCATATTTAGGTGTGTCAGCATTTACTATTTTTAATAGAAGGTTAACTAGAGGTAAGAGTGGATATGGAACTACAATAATAATGAGATATACCTTGAGGCTTCTTGCTGCACAACAATTTGAAAGGGCAGCAAAGCTAATATGTGCTTGTGAGTATATTAGACGAGAAACTGACTACAAGTTAGGGAATGAACCAATCTCTATAGGTTTATGGATTGGAAACGATCAAACTCCAAACACTATAGCAGATGCACATAAGTGTAAGCAAGAAATGATGGAGGAGAAGTATTCAGAAAATAAATTTCAATTATTAAAGTGCCCATGGTGTGGAGAAGAATTAGTAAGATATAGAGATGGGAAAATTGATGATATTGGTTATGAAGTAGTTAGGGGAAGAGGAAAAACATTTAAATTTAGATGTACTAATGATGAATGTTATTATGAAGAGGAACTACCAGTACAAGTTATAGATGAGTGCTTATATAAAAATCCACCGACGCTATTATTCTCAACTGTAGATAAATTTGCAATGTTAACATGGAAAGGCGAGGCAAGTAGTTTTTTTGCAAAGGATACTGAATCAGATACACCGGAATTAATTATACAGGATGAACTTCACTTAATAGCAGGTCCATTAGGCACATTGGTAGCCCAATTTGAAACAGCAATAGATTATTTGTGTAGTATGAAAGGTGTAAAACCAAAGATAATATCATCTACAGCAACAATATGTGAAGCTAATTCACAAGTATATGATTTATATAATAGAGATACTTTACAGTTTCCACCACCAGGAGTAAAAATAGAAGATTCTTATTTTACAAAGGAAGAAGATGCTTCTATTAAGCCTGGAAGGCTATATGTTGGTGTTTCAGGTGTTGGGCAAACGCAGATAACTACAGAGATAAGGTTGTTTGCATCTATAATGCAAAGGGTTCATAAGTTAGATTTAAGTAATGATATAAAGGATAAATATTGGACTTTAGTATCATATTTTAATAGTATTAGGGAATTGGGCAAAGCCCTAACATTAGTAGATGATGATGTAAAAGACTATATGATAAGAATGGCATTAAGAAATGGTGGCTTCAAAGAAACTAGGAAAGTATATAGTGCAAATGAATTGACTAGTAGAGTATCATCCTCACAGATAGTAAAAACATTAGGTGATTTGGAAATAAAATATCCAGATTCAAATTGCATAAATATGTTAGTAGCAACTAACATGATATCAGTTGGTGTAGATGTTGATAGGTTAAATATTATGACTGTAATTGGTCAACCGAAATTAACGTCAGAATATATACAAGCTTCAAGTAGGGTTGGCAGAAAGGATCCAGGCATTGTATTTACACTATATGATGGTAGAAAATCAAGGGATGAATCTCATTATGAAATATTTCAAGCATACCATCAAGCGTTTTATAAGTATGTAGAACCTACAAGTATAACACCATTTTCAGAACCAGCATTGGAAAGAATGTTACATTCGGTTTTTATTTCTATTATAAGACATAGTACTAATTTAAACAGTGAAGAAAGTGCACAATTTTTTGATAGAAATGATTTTAGTATAGAAAAGATAAAACAATATATTGTGGATAGAATTGATAAAGATTATATATCAGATAGAAAGATAGTAGAAGAAAAATTAGAACAAATAATTAGTAGGTGGGAAGAAAAAATAGAGATACTTGATAAGCCGGTTAAGTATACTAAAGGTAAAAATCCTTTAATTAATGATTTTTATGAAGATGTTGATGGAATAGCTGGTTTTGAAACAATGAAATCTATGAGAAATATTGATGGTGAAGTAAAATTAAAGATTTTATATAATGAGGAGGATTAATCTATGTTGAAAGAACATCATGTATTATATAAGACAGCAAGAGCAAGTAGTGTAATTACTCCTTTTGGAGTAGGGGCTATCATGGATTTACCAGAAGGTACATTTATGACAGTAACGTGTGATAAGTGGGATAAAAAGAAGCTAACGACTATTCATGACGAAAGATTAGAGAAGATTTTAAAGGTAAAAGAGTTTAAATCGCCTATTGTAAAAAAAAATAATGAAGATAATAATATATATATTCCGTTGGTACAGTTTCCTAGTTGGATGTTTTGTCCTAAATGTAGAAAGTTCAAACCGATTTCGGAATGGCAATCTGAATATAAAAAGAAAAAAAAACAAATGAAAGATATGACAAGACTTAAGTGTACAGAGTGTAATGTTAAGTTGTCACCTTCAAGAATTGTTATCGCATGTGAGAATGGTCATATAGATGATTTTCCGTGGATTCAGTGGGTGCATTATAAAAATAAAAAGAAAATTTGTAGACATCCAGATATTTATATAAAAACAATAGGATCTTCATCGGGATTGGAAGGAATTCAAGTAGAATGTCGAACTTGTAATATAAAAAGTTCTTTAGCAGGGGCTTTTGATAAGAATCAAAAAGTTTTTGAAAAATTAGAAGATTGGGCTGTGAAAGAGGGGATTTATGAGAAAAAGTATAGTTTGAAATGCAGTGGAAATAGACCATGGGATGGGAGTAAGGATAAAAAATGTAGAGTTTATCCAAAAACTTTACAAAGAGGAGCAACAAATATATATTTTCCTAAAATAGAAAGTTCTTTATTAATACCGCCATATACTGAGAAGATAAATAGAAAAATAGAGGATAGTGAAGGGTATGAAAAGTTACTGGTGTTTTTAGAAACAGCACAGGAAGTAGATATAACGGAGGATAAAGTTAAAAGCACAATAGAGTTAAGATGTGAAAATATTGCAGATGAGCAAGGTATTCCATTAGAGATAGTCAAGAAAATTATTTATCGAAAACTAAAAAATATTGATGATGGATTAATAGAAAGTAGGACAAGATATAAAGAGGAAGAATATAGGGCTTTAATTGGTGATTATGGGTACGATGAAATTCAAGATCAAGTTGATTTTAAGATAGAAGCTGTAGATGGAGTTGAATATAATAAGGAATTTATAGATAAAGTTGTATTGATTCATAAAATGAAAGAAATTAGAGTTATGTCGGGATTTTCTAGAATTAATTCACCTGACTTCAATATTATGGAGCTTGATGAGGATGAAGAAAGTGGTACTATAATTAGACCGTTAAAGGATAAAAATTGGTATCCAGCACTTGAAGTAAGAGGGGAAGGGGTTTTCATTAAATTAAATGAAGATTTGATTAATAGTTGGATTAGTTCATGTGAGGATATAAGTAATAGATCTGATTTAATTAATAAGAGATATAATGAGATATTAGCAGAGCGAGGACATACTCAAAGAAAGATATCCTCAAAATTTTTGTTGTTACATACACTATCACATTTAATTATAAAGGAGTTAAGTTTTAAGTGTGGGTATAGTTCAACATCTTTAAGAGAGAGAATTTATTGTGATGATAGTGATGATGGATTAGTAATGTCAGGGATTTTAATATATACGGCTAATGGAGATTCTGAAGGAACATTAGGAGGACTTGTAAGGCAGGGAAAAAGTGATAAGTTTAACGAAATAATTGATTCAGCAATTAAAAAAGCAAGGTTTTGCTCTTCGGATCCAGTTTGCGGTGAAAGCAGAGGTCAAGGAAGAGATGCATTAAATATGTCTGCATGTTACTCATGTACTTTAGTTTCAGAGACAAGTTGTGAGGAGTTTAATACGTTACTTGATAGGGCAATGATTGTAGGAACATTAGATAATGAAGAAATAGGTTTTTTTAATTACTTAAATAATAAAAAATAGTGTAGGTATATTGAGTAATAAGTTATTATGTGTTAATAAAAATTAGATATTGTAGTATAAGTTTAAACCTGGTATAATCTCTGGAAAAGGAGTGTGTAAAGAATGTATTGTATAGACTTATTTGCAGGTGCGGGTGGCTTATCAGAAGGTTTTCATAGAAAAGGATTCAAGTTTTTTGCACACGTTGAAATGGATCAAGCAGCAAGTATGACCTTAAAGACAAGACAAGCATTTTATTATTTAAAGCGCAATAAAAGATTAAGTATTTATGAAAATTATATTAATGGGAATATGACTACAGAAGAGTTTTATAGTTATATACCTGATAGAGTATTCAAAACTGTTATTAATTCAGAAATAGGAGAAAATACTATTAATGATATTTTTAATAGGATAGATGAGAATAGAAAAGGTAAAGATGTAGATATAATTATCGGTGGGCCCCCTTGTCAAGCATATTCGCTTATAGGAAGGTCAAGAGATCCAGAAGGTATGGTAAATGATAGCCGGAATTTCTTGTACTTGGAATATATTAAATTTTTAAGAAAGTATAGACCAAAGTTATTTGTGTTTGAAAATGTATTAGGATTACTATCGGCACAAAGAGGTGAAATATTCAATGAGATGAGATATAGATTTCGTGAAGCAGGATATAATATTGATTACAGAGTTTTAAATTCTAAAGATTTTGGCGTACTTGAAGATAGAAAAAGAATTATTCTAATTGGATGGAGAGAAGATATTGACTTCCAATATCCAGAGTTTAAAGTTAAGAAATCAAAATATTGTATTAAGGATTTATTTGAGGATTTACCGAGTATCACTTCTGGAAAGTTCAATAATATATATGTTAGCGAAGCAAATGAGTGTCTTAAGAAAACTCATATTAGAAAAGATTGGAATGTGTTATCGCAACATGAAAGTAGACCTAATAATGAACGTGATTTACGTATATATAGAATGTATATTGAAACATGGAATAATGAAAAAAGAAAAATGAAATATAATGAGTTACCGGAAGAGTTAATAACTCATTCTAACAAGCATTCATTTCTAGATAGATTTAATATAGTAAGATATGATGGAATTTGTCACACTGTAGTTGCTCATATAGGTAAAGATGGTCATTATTATATTCATCCTGACATCAATCAGAATAGATCAATATCGGTTAGGGAAGCAGCTCGTATCCAATCATTTCCTGATGACTATTATTTTGAAACATCAAGGACGGCTGCTTTTAAACAAATTGGGAATGCAGTACCACCTTTAATGGCTGAAGAAATAGCAAAAGTAATAAAAGTAGTATTAGTAAATTTATAGTAATGCTAATTTAATAGTATATGTATTTTAGTAACTACTTCTAAAAAATTAGGAGTAGTTTTTTGTATGTATAGAATAAAGTATAGAAGCTAAATTCATAATGCTATAAATGCTAGAAGCTAGTTTGGAGTTGTAAAATATGGTATAATATTCAAGTAAAATATTTGTTTGTGGGGGTATAATATGTCTTTTTTAAAGAATTTATTAGATATTAGGGAGATAAAAGGTCCAGAGTTCTATAAAGATTTTGAAAGTGAAAATAAGCAATTATATGATCTAGAAGAACTATTTTCTAGAGTAAAAAGTGAAAAAAGAAAGAAAATACAAAGAGACATAATAAATCTAAAGATAGGTCTAGAAGGGGAAAGAGCAGTAAGCTATGAGCTAAAGAATTCTTTTATTCCAATGATTTGTTTACATGATATAAGAATTGAAAATGCTGGTTATGTTGCTCAAATGGACTATATCCTAATTACAGAATATTTTATTATGGTGCTTGAAACAAAGAAGCTTAATGGAGATATTGTAATAAATGAAGCAGGAGAATTTATAAGAAGATTCAAAACTAAAGAAGGAAAAGTCTTTAAGCAAGAGGGAATGTATAGCCCAATTGCTCAGAATGAAAGACATATAAGAATACTAGAAAATTTCTTAAAGGGTAATGGAATAATTAAAAGAGTGCCAATTTATTCTACAGTAATAATAGCCAATCCTAAAGCTATTATTAATAGAAGTAAAGCACCTTATGCTATAAAAAATGGAATTTATAAATATGACCAAATAACAACTATGTTAAAGAAGAAGCTAAGTAAATGCCAAAAGGATGGCAAAATGTTTGAAAGCCATATGGTAAAAATAGCTGAATTCTTATTAGAGAATAATAAGGAGATAACTTTTGATTATAATGCTAAGTATGGATTAACAGAAGAGGATTTTAAGGAAGCTACAGTTGAAGAGAATGTTGAGGTTTCAGTGCAGGAAGAAGCCTGTGTTGAGGAAGTAGCTGAAAATGAGCAAGTAGCAGTAACTGAGGTTGTGGAAGAAGAGAAAACTGAAGATCAGGTAGAAGATAATGCAGGTGATTTATATGAAGAAATAAGAAAGTATAGATATAATAAATCAAAGGAAGAGGGGAATAAGCCATATTTTCTTTTCAATAATAATACCTTAGATTTATTGGTTAAGGAAAGACCAAGAACAAAGGAAGAACTTCTAAAGATTCAAGGTTTTGGACAAGTTAAAGTAGACAAGTATGGCGAGGATATATTAGCGATAATACATAAGTTTTAATAGGATGAAAATTATGGGTAAGGGGTAAAAATGAGAAGGGAAGAACAAATTGATTTAGAAATTTCAAAATATAAAAAAAAGATAAAATTTATTAAAGCACAAGAAGATTGTGAAAAAGAAATAAAAAAAAGAGAAAAAGATAAGAAGAGAGAATTTAGAAAAAAAAAAATATATTTATTAATTAGATGTATAGGCTTTAATAGGAAAGAAGTTTATAAAAAATATAAAATATATAAAAAAACTAAATATTTTGCAATTGAAATAGATAAGAAAGATAAGGTTGAGTATATAGAAAATAAGTATAGACAGTTCGTAGATACAAATTTTAAATTTATGCAAGAAAAAGTAGAATTTTTAGAGAATCAAAGGGAATATCTTGAGGATGAAACAAGTGGGATACAAGGAAAAGATACTAATTTATCCATTACATATTGGTTGGGGATTTTTGTTAGTTTAGCTTGTTCTATAGTATCTACAATATTTGAAGCAAAATATAATAGTCTTGCTCTTATATCTTTATTTATTATATTAGCAATCTATGGATTTAGAGAGATAGGTAAAAGTGCTAAAAAAGATAATTTTAAGCGTAATTCGTTGATGGCTATAGAATTACTATTACAAGGGATATGCAAAGATTACTCAGAAAATTTTGAGTTAAGACGAATAGAAAATAAAATAGATATAATTGAAAAACAAATTGATTGTTTTGGGAAAAGAAGAAGCAAGAAGGGTTTCTTTGATTTGTTTGCTAACAGAAGAATAAAAAGATAATATTTTTATATATAAAATTAATTAGATAACTACTTCTAAATAATTAGGAGTAGTTTTTTTTCTTTATCTTTAGTATAAGTGGGATAAATATTTGTTTTGATATGACTTGGATCTCGCCACGGAACAAGCAAAATAAATATCCCACCCACTTTTTTTGATTAATCTTGTACTTCTCTATTTGATTCAATAGTTTTATGTTTTCCAATTGGTTTAACGTTTATATTAGATCTATATTCTGTTTCTGCCCAGTATATATTTTCAGCAACTAAAGCTTCAGGGTTTAGTTCAACTCCATCTAAAATTATTTCTTTAAACCTATGATATCCAGCTCTATCTATTAAGTGGCCTCCATGTAAGTATTCAGGCTTATAATCCAATGCCCAAGCAGAAAACTTTTGCCAGTTTGCAAACATTCCTAATACTACATCTTCAGTAACAAAGTTTAAGAAAGTTTTACCCATTCTAGGAGTTTGTTTTCCTGTTCTTCCACCTATAACAACTCTATAGAATTTTTGAGGACTTCTTGTCCATGCACTTGCAGGGCAAGCTAGAACACATTCACCACAACCAACACAGCAGCATGGGTCTTTATCTACAAGTCCATTTTTATTTAAACTTAAAACTCTAGTTGCATGATGCTCACATGCTTTTACACAAGCACCACAACCAATACATCTTTCAGGATGATATATCATTCTAGATTGACCAATAACACCAAAGTCTTGGAAATGAGCCTTAGCACAATCATTTGGACAACCTGATACTGAAACTTTAATATGGTAATGAGAAGGGAAGACTAGGCTTTCTATTTTATTTGCTAAATCCTTAGTGTTAGCATTTGCTTTTATACAATGAGAATTACCTATACATGCCATAACATTTCTAGCACCTATTGTAGGATATCCATTTTCATCAACTGTCATATTACAGTTACATTCATCAACTTCAACTTCTTTTAAATAATTAGAAATATACTCATTAACAGAAGGGATGTTTTCATATTTAATTCCTGGGATACTGAAGGTTTGTCTCATTCCCATATGAAAAGTACCATTTCCATAAGTTTCTGCAATATATTGAATATCACTTAAATATTTAGCATTAACAAGACCTCCTGGTACACGCATTTGAAGCATAAACTCTCCAGGAATCTTTGATTGACGAAAACAATTTAATCTAACCTTTTTAATATCTATATCATGATTCATAAAAGTATCCTCCTAGTCTAATAATGATTTAGCCTTAGTATAGTTAAATACAGGGCCCTCTAAGCATACATAAGTTTCATCAATTCTACAGTGGCCACATTTACCAACAGCACAAGACATTTTTCTTTCAAATGATACCCAAATTTTTTCTTCAGGAACACCAAGTTTTAGCATTTCAAGAGCTGTAAAGTGCATCATTACTGGTGGCCCAACTATAACAACTTCATAGTTATCTTCAAAAGAGTCTAAAGGAAGTTTGGATAAATGTTTAGTTACTAGACCTTGCTCCCAACCATTCTTTTCACCCTTATCTAGTGTATATATTGTATTAAATTTCTCTCTCCATTTATCTAATTCAGGTTTAAACAATATAGAATTTATATCTTTAAAGCCAAATATTAAATTTAATGATTTAACATAATCTTCTTCAAGATAAAATTTATTAATCATACTTCTTACAGGGGCAACTCCTGTACCACCAGCAATTATAACTAAATTTTTATTTTTAAACTTTTCAACTGGCCAGCCTTTACCATATGCTCCTCTTAAGAAGATTTTATCTCCTGATTGTAATTTGAAAAGCTCATCAGTTACCTTTCCAACAGATCTTATTGTAAAGTCCATATATCCTAGTCCAAATCCACTTACAGAAATAGGTGCTTCGCCAATTTTAGGTAGTGATAGTTGTAGGAATTGTCCATGCTCAGGAACTATATCAGTTGCAACTCTAAAAGTGTATTCATGGTTAGTTTCATGAGTAACGCTAATAATTTTATATGATTTAGGTGTTAATATATTGTTTTCCATATTATTTTCCCTCCATAATTTCATTAACTGCATTATTTACTTTGTTTATTGTAGCTGTAATTGAAATATGTTCAGGGCATCTATCAGTACATCTACCACAACCAACACACATATGCTCATCTCCAAATTGAGCTTTATAATCATGAATTTTATGAAGAACTTTATATCTCATTTTATCTGCCTTAGTTGTTCTAAAGTTATGTCCTCCAGCCATTTCATCAAAACCATCTATGTGACAAGATGCTTGTACTCTTCTTCTTTCACCAATTTTGCCTAAAGAATCATATACAATATCACGTGTAGTATAGCAAGAACATGTGCTACATGCTATTGTACAACTTCCACAACCAAGGCATCTTTTGTTGTATTCATTCCACATTGGATGATTTTTAAGTTTTATCAATACTTCTTTATCATTAATTTCAGGAATTGTTACCTTTGCTTCATTTTCTTCAATAAATTTTAGTTCAAATTCTTCTTCTGTTTTATCATTGAAAAATTTACTAAATTCTTTGTCTTTAACATCAAATAGTAAAGAAGATTCATTAAATCTTACAGCTAAAGAGTAATCATCAGTCTTATTGCTGTTCATTGATACGCAGAAGCAAGTGTCAAATCCATCAACACATTCAATACAAATAAATTTAACTCTTTCTCTTATCCTTTTATAGAAGGTATCTTCAAAGTTACCATTGTGAAGATAAATCATATCTTGTCTTCTTTGTGCATTAATATCACAAGGTCTAGCAAAAATTAGTATCTTTTTGTTATGACCTATAGAACTTTCTCTAAATTCATCTTCTGTAAAGTAATAAAGGGTTTGAGTAATAGGAGTTATTACTTCCTTTACTGGATAGTGTGATTTTTCCTTAAACTCAATTTCTTCTACAGTAGAAACTTCATCATACTTTATAATGTCTGTATCTGAGTATCTACCTTGTTTTTTAAATCTCTTTGGTGCATAAATCTTGTATTCTTTCTTTAAGTCTTCAAATAAAGTATTTACTTCTTGGAATGATAGATTATATCCCATATGATACCTCCTAAAATAGTTTATTTTTTAACAATGTCTACAATTTGATTATATAGCTACATATGAAAAAAATATAATATCAAAAAAATATGGTAATCATAAGTAAAACCTATAATAAAAATATTTCATTTGGATAGACTCTAATTCCATCAATAATACTGTATAGTAGAATATAAATTAAAATGGTAAAATATACATATAAAGTCTATATTAAGGAGAAATGCTGTGGATATAAACAAAAACTTAATAATGGTCAAAAATAAAAATGGAGAATTTGAAGATAAAACTCAAAAGATACAATGGATAAATGATTATAAGGATATGTGGAAGCGTAAAATTACATATACAAACGAAAAATCATATACCTACAACTACAACAATATCCAATGGTTTAAAGATCCTACAGAAATAGATTGCAAATCTAATGTAGTATTCCACAAAGGAGAACCAAGAAATGGAGCATTAAAAATCCTAGATTTTAATGAATATATAAAACTCTTTTTTAAAAATGATTACACTGAAACCTATGAAAAAAGATACATAAGGATAGAAAAGTCATCTCTAGACAGTGCAAAATCTAAAAGTTGTTTCAAGTATTTAAAGCATCTATCATCCCTAATAAAAATAGAGGAAACAAATTTCCTAGAAAAACAATATGAAAAAATGGATTTTATAAGTCCTAATAGTGTTTTATCAAAATACCTTCATGGTGAAAATCCAAAAGAAAGAAAAAAATATGATAGTTTTATATATCCCTTTGGCTTTAATATAAGCCAAAAAGAGGGCACAGAAAAGGCTCTAAATAGTGAAATTAGTATAATTGAGGGGCCTCCTGGTACAGGTAAAACTCAAACAATTTTAAATATTATATCCAATGCAATAATTAATAATAAAACTGTAGGGGTTGTATCGAACAATAACTCTGCAACCTCAAATGTTATAGAAAAGCTTAATAAATATGGTGTTGGTTTTATAGCTGCCTTTCTTGGAAATACAGAAAATAAAGAGAAATTTATAGATGGCCAAGATGGGTCTTATCCTTCTATGGAGGGGTGGTTCCTTAATTTTAGTGATGAAAAGGAACTTAAGAACAAGCTACTTCAGGTAGAAAATGATTTAAATGAAATGCTAAATAGAAAAAATGAATTGGCAAAGCTAAAGGAAGAATTAGATGGAATAAAGGTGGAGAAGGAGCATTATTTAAGCTCTACTGAAAAGCCTAATATACTTCCTTATAGGAGCTTGTATAGAAAAACTCCAGATAGAATACTTACTTTATGGAATAATATCCAGTATCACATAGAGAATAAGGGGGATTTTACTACCTTAGATAAGGTTAAGTATTTAATTAAGTTTGGTATATATTCCTTTAAGTTTTATGATAACCCTAGTGAAGAGGTGGTTTTATTATTACAGAACTTATATTATGAGATGAAAATTGAAGAGCGTGAGAAAAGAATTACTGAAATAAGCAAGTCCCTAAAAAGATATAAGTTTGAAGATAAGATGAAGGAGTATACTGACCTTTCTATGAAGTTATTTAAATCTAGTTTGTATAAAAGAAAGGGAAACAAAAGTGTAAGAAGCAAGTTTTCTAAGGATGATTTGTGGAAGAATTTTGGGGACGTGGTTAAGGAGTATCCTGTAATTTTAAGCACAACTCATTCCTTAAGAAATTCTATAGGGGAAAACTATTTATTTGATTATGTAATTATAGATGAATCCTCTCAAGTTGACATTGTTTCAGGGGCTTTAGCCCTATCTTGTGGAAAGAATGTTGTAATTGTTGGGGATGAGAAGCAATTGCCTAATGTGGTAACTGAAGAGTTAAAGGCTAAAACAAATGAGGTGTTTTACAGTTATGATTTAAATGAAGCTTATAATTATAGTGAAAAGAGCTTGCTTACTTCTATAAAAACCTTGTATCCAGAGGTTCCTTATACACTTTTAAAGGAGCATTACAGATGCAATCCAAAGATAATAGGCTTTTGTAATGAGAAGTTTTATAATGGAGAGCTTATTCCTTTAACTGAAAATAATATAGATAATCCTCTAATGGTTTATAAAACAGTGGAGGGGAATCATGCAAGAGGTAAGTTTAATCAAAGGGAACTTGATGTTATTTTTGATGAAGTAATTCCTAAGGAAAACCTACAAAATTTAAATGAATCCATAGGGATAATATCTCCCTATAGACTTCAAGCTGATGAGATTAGAAAGTATATTGGTGACTTAGATATTGAAGCAGACACTGTTCATAAGTTCCAAGGTAGGGAAAAGGACAACATTATAATATCTACAGTTTCTAATGAAATGAATGATTTTATTTCCAATGCTAATTTAATTAATGTTGCAGTTTCTAGAGCTGTTAATAGGTTAATTCTTGTGGTTTCTGGAAATAAGGAGTTTATTGAAACTAATAGCAATATTGGAGATTTAATTAGATATATTAGCTACAATAATGTGGAGTGGATAAAGGAAAGCAAGGTTAATTCCATTTTTGATTATTTATATAAATCCTATAATGATAGAAGGTTAGAGCTACTAAAAAACACAAATAAGTCAAGGTATGATTCTGAAAATCTTATGGTAAATTTATTAGAGGGGATTTTGGAGGATGAGAAATATTTAAGTATAGGATATGATATGCATTATCCTTTGAGAAACTTAATAAGTGATACTTCCTTACTTAATGATAGAGAAAAAAGCTATGTAGGAAATATTAATACTCATGTGGACTTTATATTGTTTAATAAGCTTGATAAATCTCCTGTTCTGGTTATTGAGGTTGATGGATTTAAGTATCATGATGAAAATGAAGCTCAGCTAGAACGTGATAAGATTAAAAATTCTGTTTTGGATAAGTATGAAATTCCTTATTTAAGATTGAAGACTAATGGTAGTAATGAAGAAAATAAGGTGAGAAAAGTGTTAAATGGTATCCTAAAATTAGAAGGAAATAGAAAATAAGTATAGAATATTTTAACGACTGTTTGTATTTTTTATTAGGAGATAATTTAGAAAAAAAGATTAATTTATGTTGTTTTAAAATGATGGAAGGGAGAAAAACTCTTTGATTGCAGAGATATATGGAAAAATAAGTAGGTCTGGATCAAATTTAAGTGATCGTTTAGAAGATAAATTGACAGGAGACATCTTTGGAAATTTAAGATATATATCTTTTGATAAAGGAATGAAGCAAATATTGATGTGTTGTAATAATCTGAGTTTTATTGAAGAAATAAACTTAGATTATTGGGCAAATATGATTGAGTTTTGGCCATATGATGAAGAGGGTGAGTTGGATTTTATATTAAGATTGCCTAAGATAACGATAGGAGTTGAAGTTAAATATTTAAGTGGAATATCTTCAGATGATAATGAGAGAGATTCAAGGAAAAGTAAAAATCAACTTGCTAGAGAATCAAGAATTTTAAGTAAAATAAGTAAGGAAGATAAGACTAAACCTATTCTATTGTTTATTGCTCAAGAGCCTTATGTTAAAGAGATATATGATAATGTTATAGAAAGAAATATTATTGAGGATGAAGTAGAACTTGCATATATAAGTTGGGAAGCAATAACTATAAAAATAAAAGAATTAATAATGGAAAAAGATTTAGAAGTATTTGAAAAGCTTGTTCTTGAGGATGTTTTGACTTTGTTACAAAGAAAAGGATTTGAAAAGTTCCTGAATTTTCACGTCAATGATATTGTTGAAGGAAATAAATACTATACATTTCATAGCAATGAAAAGTTAATTAGTTTTAATAATTTAGATATAAGTATAGAGGAGGATAAATATTATGAATTTAAGTGATAATATAAAAAATGCTTTTAATGTAGTAGTTAAAACTTATGATAATGTATTGAAGCTTATGAATTATTGTGATGAAGTTGCCGAAAGTATGGGATATGTTCCTGTTACTGATAAATTCTTAAGACAAAGAAGTGACTTAAATACAAATGGGTGGTTATATAGAAGTTTATTTAAGATTTATCAAGATAAAAATGATATTTTAATAGAAGGTTCTGAATTAAGAGAAGGTCCTATTTATTCAATAGAATTTAATTTTGAGGATGAGCCTGTTTGCTGTATAGGCAAATTTGAATATGAAAATATGATGGGCTTTAAGAAACAAATATCTCCAGGTGATTCATGGCTATTTTATTATCCAACATTACCAGGGGATAATAGATTAGATTTTTTTAAAATAGATTCGGAATATACATATTCTGTACCTAAAGAAAAGTATAAAAGCAGTTATTGGGGACTTAATAGAGCAATATTTAGATGTACAGATTTAACACAGATAAATTCTGAGAATTTAAATACTATTATTTTTGGAGAATTTAATATTTTGAAGAATAAGTAAGTAAATATATACAAAGAGTTCCTTCTATATAACGAAGGAACTCTTAATTTTATATATTTAAAGCAATTGAATGACCTTCAAAGGTAGCTTCCATAATTTTTCTTGGCATTATACAATCACCAATCATTGTTGTGTCTGGAGTGATACCATAGAAGCTTTCTGCAAGGGAACTTTTTGATCTTAGTCCTGTGCAGATTATAACATTATCAGCTTTAATAGATGATCTTACATTATCTTTTTCAATTATTACCTCATCTTCAGTGATTTCTACACAAGAGGTTTCTAAATGTTTAGTTAAGGTTGAAGCCATGTCCATCTTTTGTCTAAGAGCTATTTTATAAAGCGAGTTTCCTTGTGGAGCTAATTCATTTCCTATTTCAACTATAGAAACATTTTTGCCCTTTATTAATGAAAGTTCAAGAGCAATTTCACTTCCTATAGTACCACCACCAATAATAGCGATGTTATCTCCAAGGGTATCTTCCTTTATAATTGATTCTATTCCGCTCATTACATGACTTTGATTTACGCCCTTAATAGGTGGAATAAATTCTTCAGCACCTACAGCTATTATTAAGGAGTCTGGATTTAGATTTTTAACATATTCTGTAGTAGCAGTAGTGTTTAATCTAATATCTATATTGCTTTTATTAGCTTGAGTAAGTAAATAGTTTAGATATCTTTTTACATCTTCTTTGTAATGTTCTTTAGCAACAAATCTTAACTGTCCACCTAATTCATTTTCTTTTTCTAAAAGGATAACTTCATGTCCACGCTTTGATGCAGTTATTCCAGCAGATAAACCGGCAGGGCCACCTCCTATAATAACAACTCTTTTCTTTATCTTAGCTTCACTTATTTCCTTAGGAATAAAAGATTCATTTGTATATCTAGGATTTACAGAGCATCCAACATTTCTTCTATTTGTTGATATATGATAGCATTGAAGACATCTTAAACAAGGTGCAATATCTTCTGGGCATCCATTTAACGCTTTTTTAGGCCAATCTGGGTCTGCAATAAAAGATCGTCCAAAGGCTACCATATCAACTTTACCATCTCCAATTAGTTCATCTGCTTCTTTAGGCGATAGAACTGCACCTACAACAGAAACTGGAATGCTAACCTCTTTCTTAATTTCCTCAGCCCATTTTACATTTGGCATATGTTCTTCAAAGTTAGTTGTAGCCATATGTACATTTCCTTCATGGTTTATATCAAGACCTGCTGATATTTGAACAGTATCAATTATTGATTGAACTTCCTTAATGAATGTTTTAACATCTTCGAATTCTATAGAGCCAGGTACCCATTCATAAGCACTAATTCTCATATCAATAGGGAAGTTTGGACCAACAGCCTTTCTTACTGTTTCTAATATTTTCTTAGGAAACTTTATTCTATTTTCTAGTGAACCACCATATTCATCTGTACGTTGATTAAATAGTGGAGAAAGAAACTGTGCTGGAAGCCATCCATGTCCAAAGTGCATAAATACCATATCAAAACCTAGGTCTTTTGCATTTTTGGCAGTTTGGTAATAGTAATTTAATGTTTCTTCCATCATTTCTTCTGTCATTCCAACTACTTTGAAACCATCTTCTCTAGTTAAAGATACTGGACCTTTTGCAAATTCATGAGCACGAGCATATAGACCTCCATGGAAGATTTCTATTGATGCTTTAGCTCCACATTGATGTATTTTTAAAATTCTACGTCTTGTTTCTTCTACTTCATATTTTGAGAATATATCGGGTTCATCAGCACTTGCAAAGCTTGATTTACCAGGTTCTACAATAGCATGACCAGCTATTACAATCCCTGCACCTCCTAAGGCTTTTTCTTCAAAGGTATCACCAACTGGTGCGGCAACTATTCTGTTTTTTGCAATCATATTGTTTATTTTTATTGGTTTAAATAAATGTTCGAATTTCATAGTAGTTCCTTTCTATTAGTTAATTGAAAGTATTGGTTCATTTGTAGTTATTTCTTTGTTAGCTAGAGGTAAGATAGAGGTATAATTTGAAGAGTTAGTTACAATCATTAATACAACAGAATCATAGTTCTCCTCTTCTATCTTTTTGTAGTCAAATTCTAATAATTTATCTCCAGCAACTACTTTTTGTCCTTGAGTAACAAAGCTTTCAAAATATTTTCCTTCTAACTTAACAGTATCTATACCAACATGAATTAATATTTCTACACCATCATCACTTGTTATGCCAATTGCATGCTTACTTTTAAATAGGCTTGTAATTTCACCATTTACTGGGGAAACAATAACATTATCAGTAGGGGTAATTGCTATACCTTTACCCATTGTTTCATTAGAGAATATTGGATCTTTAACCTTTGAAAGTGATTGAACATGTCCTTTTACAGGGGAAGATATTGTTATTGATGTTTTATTAGAAATTCCATTATTATTTTTTTTATTAGAAGATGAAACAATAGTTTGGTTTTTTCTTTCTAATAATACTGTTAATATAAACGCAGCTATAATTGTAGCAGCAACAGCTATGAAGTAATATAGTGCTGTAGGTGATGAAGCAAAAGCAGGTAAACCAAATAGTCCCGTAAATGCAAAATTTGTAATATAGCAATTAAATATACCACATATTAAACCACCAATTGCCCCTGCGATTGTTAAAGATATAAAACGTTTCTTATCCTTTAAAACGATACCATATAATCCAGGTTCAGTAATTCCTGAAAGGAAGTTTACAAAAGATGCTGAACCAGCCATAGTTTTTGTTTGTTTGTCCTTTGAAACTACAAGTATTGCAAGAGTAACACCTAATAATGCATAGTTACCCATTCCACCAGCACATAAAGAATACTCAAATCCACGTTCTGCTAATATACTTAATTGAATAGGTAAAACAACCCAATGCATACCAAGCATAATTACATATATAAAGAATGCACCAAAGATAACGCTCATAAGAATTGGGCTACAATTTAATAACCATTCGTATCCAGCAGCAATTCCGTTTGCTATTGCAAACCCAATTGGTCCAAATATAAGAAGTATAGCAGGTACTGTAACAATTAGTGATATTAGTGGTACAAGAATTAAATGAGTAACTTTTGGTAAGAACTTCTTTAGTAGTTTTTCTAAATAAGCATATCCCAATATACCAAGAATTATTGGTATTACTGTGTTTTCAAAGGATTGTGCTACGAAGTTAATTCCCATAAAGTCAATGGTATTACCAGTAATATTAATTGCTGTTAAGTTTGGTTCCATTAAAGCTGCACCGATAGCTGCCCCAACATATGGATTAGCACCGAATTTCTTAGCTGCTGTAAATGCTAATAAAATAGGGAAGAAGTATATTAATGAGTTCCCTGCAGCAGATAATATTCCGTAAGTATTAGATGTATCTGAAAGAACTCCTATATTTACTAAAAGAGCTAATATACCCTTTATAATACCTGCTGATGCAAGTACTGGTATATATGGAGTAAATATTGCAGATATTGTACTAAGAATCTTATCAAAGACAGATTCCTTTTTAGAATCATCATTAGAATTACTATCAGTGTCTACTAATATACCTTTTATTTTAATTAAGTCATTAAAGACATCTTCTACGTGAGTTCCAACAATTACTTGGAAAGTACCTTGTCCTTCATTAATTCCTATTGTTTCTTCTAGATTTTCTATTTTTCCTTTATTTATTTTACTTTTATCTATTATTAAAAAACGAAGTCTTGTAGCACAGTGAGTTACACTTGCTATATTTTTACTACCACCTAGGGCTTCTACTAAACTATTTACGTATTTATCATATTTCATGTTGTATTCAACGACCTTTCTTGGATTTTTCATATAGACGTTGAAGGTGAATCATTAAATATAAAGCTTCATCATCAACAAAGTCCTTTTCTAATGTATCTAAAATATACTTTTTTATTTTTAATACACATTCATGAGTGTTAGGATACTTTTTCTTCATTTGAGAATATAAAAATTCATTATCCAAATCACTATTTTTATAATCATTATTAATTAAGCCATTAACAAAATATCTTAGATGAGTCATTAACCTACTAAAGGTAATATCATCTTCATCAAGTTCAATATTAAAATGGAATTGAATGATTTTAATAATATCTTGAATGATTTGTACAGATTTATAGCTAGCTTTCATTCTTTGATTTGGATCTTGTCCATTAAAATAATGTATAGCAATAATTCCTGCTTCATCAGGTTCAAGTTCAATTCCAGTTTGTCTTTTTATAATTTCAAGACTTTTTAGAGCTGCTCCATATTCTCTTTTATAAGTTCTTTTGATTTCCCACAGTAGCTCATTTTTAACAAATAGACCATCTTTAGCTCTTATTAAAGCATAGTTAATATGATCCATTATTGTAATGTAGATACTACTATTAAACTCTACTTGAAGATCAGATTCTGCTTGTTTTATCACCGTTAATGTAAGGTCAGCATATTCATTTGACATTTCTTTAAATAAGGTTTCCAAATGATTAGTTTCTTTTTGAGTAAGTGTAAAAACTTTTTCAATTTTATTTTTATCAATAATATCACCATGACTTTTTTGAAATCCAATCCCCTTACCAAAGATTACAACTTCTGAGTCATCTTGATATGCTAGTATTACATTATTGTTAAATACTCTTTTTACTTTCAACAAAATCATCCTTTCTTTGGGCACAAAAAAAAGCCCAAATAGATATATTTTCCGATTCACAAAAAATAGGAAATCAAATCTATTTAGGCTTTGCCTGCTTAACCAGTAACAACCCTAATAACCATATAAGTATGTGCACACACTTATATGTACAAACTAGTTTTAATTAATTATTACATAGATAGAAAATAAAATCAATAGGTTTATGCAAATGTTTTCTGTTTTGGATAAGTATGAGATTACTTATTTAAGATTGAGGACTAATGGTAGTGATGAAGAAAAGAGGATAAGGGAAAACCTATTGCCCTAAGAAATTTACCTCTAATAAGTTTTAATATTTTCAAGTTATAAAAAAGCTTTGCATATACTTAAAAAGGTACAATTATAATAAAAAGGTTAGGGGTGGGGAATTTATGAAAAGAAAAGTTTTAGCAATATTATTATCTGGGTTTTTAATTTTTTCCTTAGTAGCTTGTGGGAGTGAAAAAGAGGAGGATCCAGGAAAGGCAAATGATACTCCAGTAGAGGATACAGATAAAGATGAAGTAACAGCAACTGAAGAAGAGTTTGATAATACAATAAAGAATGCACAAACAAGATTCAATGAAAAGTATAATATTCGTAATAAAAGTATAGTAAAATCTAGTGGAACTGGAGAGGTAGAAATACTAGGATATGATAAATATACTGGGAAAGAAGATGATTCAGTTACTATTGGAGATTATAATTATGAGCAAATAAGTATATATAAAGAAAAAAATGACATGTTTAAAACATTATGTTTGCGCAGTTGTTTTGTTATGAAGTTTTCATCAGATTTTGTAAAATCCAATAAGAAAATAAATGTTTCAGATACAATTATAAATGATGTGTATAGTGCATTTATGAATAAGGATTGTTCTATTAGTGATATTGATAAAGCTATTGGAGAGCTTTCCTTAGCTGTAGATAATGATAAAAAGCTTGAAACTTTAGAGGATTATCTTAATTTCTTTATGCACTATGATGAAGTAGATGAAGAACATACAGATATCTTGAATTTAAATGGTGTTCAATTAGAAATAAGTTTTCAGGATTCGCTAATAGATAATGGTGGAAAGTATATATTCTTTGAATTTACAAGAGAATAGAAGTTAATAAATAAATGATAATATAAACTACTTCTAAGTAATTAGTGGTAGTTTTTTCTTTATCTAACCTTTAGAAGAAAAAAGAACTAACGTTCGCATAATGATGAATTAAGTGGAAATAATACTAATAGAGTTATTTGCAAATTAACATCTTGATAAAGTCTAGTACTAGCAACTATAATGTTAGAACTAGGTGTAGACATAGAGATAGTTGCAAAAGCAATGGATCTAACTGTAGATAAGGCAAAGAAATTACTTATGTAATTATTGAAATAGCTTAATTGAATAAGGCAACTTAGTGATATAACCCCCTCTAAAACTAGAGGGGGGTTATTCTTTAGAATAAAAAAATTACCACTTACTTTTGAAAAATTACCACTTGTTTTACTTTAGTTTACAAAAAGGTGCCATAAGTTATAATTTATATTGTGGAGTGTGAGGAGATGAAAATAAGGATTGAAGTTGATGAGAATATTCAAGATGATGAAGTTATCATAAGATGTGCTAATTTAAATGAAGATATACAAAATCTTCAAGGTGCAATTAAAGATGCTTTATCTAAAAAGAATAGAATAATATTCTATAAAGATAATACACAGTTTTATATATCTTTAGATGAAATATTGTTTTTTGAAACAGAAGAAACAAGTATTAGTGCACACACGTTGAATAATGTTTATGAGGTTAAATATAAGCTTTATGAGCTAGAGGGAATATTGCCTAATAATTTTATGAGGGTTTCCAAATCAACAATACTAAATGTAAATTATATTTATTCCATAACAAGAAATCTTACATCCTCAAGTCTTGTTGAATTTAAGAACACACATAAAAAGGTGTATGTTTCAAGATATTATTATAAACCATTAAAAATTAAGTTGTCAGAAATGAGGAGATAAAATGAAGAAAGAAAGAATTTTTTGGGGTCTATTTCTTGTAATAGCTGGAATAGCGCTTATTGTTAGTAAACTTGGATATTTTTCAGGTGTTAATTTATTTAGTTTAGTTGCTACAGTATTTTTAGTTGCAATTATTATAAAAAGTGTATTTAAGATGAATTTTGCAGGTATTCTATTTCCACTAGCATTCATAGGAATACTTTTTGATGATCAGCTTGGAATTACTGCAATCACTCCATGGACAGTATTAATTGCTGCAACATTAGGAAGTATAGGGTTATCAATTATATTCCCTAAGAAAAAGAAGTGGTATGGTAGAAACTATGATTATGATTGCAATGTTATTGATGTAGAAGATGATAGTCATATTAAGTTGGAAACTTTATTTTCTGGTAGTGTTAAATATGTAAATTCAGATTCATTAGAACAAGTAGATTTAAAATGCAGTTTTGGTGGTAGTACAGTATATTTTGATAATGCAAAGCTAAGTGGTGGAAAAGCTATTGTTAGGCTAGATGTTAACTTTGCTGGTGTAGAATTATATGTGCCTAAAACATGGACTGTTGTTAGCAATGCCAATATATCTTTAGGTGGAATAGATGAAAAGAATAAAGGAATAGGAAATGGAGAAAATATTTTAACTTTAGTTGGAAATGTTAGTTTCTCTGGTATAGAAATAATTTATATTTAAGGTAATAGAGCTACTTCTAAGAAATTAGGGGTAGCTTTTTTAATAAGAAAAAATTCCCAACAATGAAATGGACAATTTTCGACAAGCAATCTTGGTATAATATTCCTTGGTGTAAAAAAAAAGAACTAAATTATATTATAGGGGGATAAAATGAACAAAGGGAAAATTATTCTAAGAAAGTTTAAAACTATAGGTATATCTGTTCTTCTTTTCTTTGTGGGAGCTACAGTAGCAGTTATTGGTAGTCCTACACCAGATGGATATACAGAAATTTTAAATGAAAAAAATGCTTTAACAGAATCTATTGAGGAGCAAGGTAGTGAACTATCTAATAAGGAAAAGGAAATAGCTGATTTACTTGCATTAAAAGATGAGCTTAAGCTGAAAGAAAAAGAGGCCTTAGCTAAGAAGGAAGAAGCATTAGCAAAAGCTGAGGAAGAGAAAAAAGCACAGGAGGCAGAGGAGAAAAGAAAGCAAGAGGAGGAGCAAAAACTCCAAGCAAGTCAAAACAAGACTCCTACAAATGTAACTACTAATTCAGGGGGAAGCAGTAATGTTGGTACAAGCAATAAAAAGCCAGCTACACCTTCAAAACCTCAAGACACAACACAATCAGGAGGTAATACAGCTGTTGAACCAATAGGAAAAATGGTTTGGAAAACAGCAACAGGTAAAAAGTATCACTCTATTAATAATTGTGGGAAAACAAATCCTGCAAAGGCTACACAAGTTACTTTGGATGCAGCAAAATCTGCAGGGCTAACACCTTGTAGTAAGTGTTTTTAGGTAGGTGGATATAATAGATGATTAATAAAATTAAAGAGTATATTATAAATAATAAGAAACATGCAATAATATATGCTTCAAGTTTTTTAGTTGGATTTGCATTAGTGAGTTTTGGCTCATCACCTGAAAGTCGACTTGAAAATGTATTAAATGAAAAAGAAACTCAAACTTTTGTTTATAGTGACAATAAAAAGGCATTAGAAGAGAAGCAGCTAGAGATAGATGAGTTAAAAAAGGAAATTGAGGGGATTAAATCTTCAATTAAAAATATAGAGGACACTGATAAAGTAAGTTCAAATGCAAACTCAGGTGTTAGTTCTTCAAATGATTCACAAAATGTTGTTTATAATAATGTATTAGCTCAAAATGTTAAAGGCTCTAAGATACATGTAATTAATACAGGAAACAGTGATTCTATTTTAATAACTGGTGGGAAAAATGTATTAATTGATGGTGGAGATAATGATGATGAGCAAGCTGTAGTTAACTACTTAAAGAATAATGGGGTAAATAAAATAGATTATTTAATATCAACTCATCCTCATGCTGACCATGTTGGTGGATTAGATGCAGTTGTAAGTTCAATTAGTGTAGGACAAGCTTTTATAGCTAATGGTTCAGCAGATACTAAAACTTATACTGATTTTGTAAAGGCAATGGCTAATAAAGGTCTGAAACCAAGTGTACCATTAGAGGGAGCAAAGTTTACCTTAGGAAATGGTGAATATATTCAAATATTTAATGGTAATGGTGGGAAGGATGCAAATGAGCAATCCTTAGTAACCTTATATGTTAATGGTAGTGATAAGGCTTTATTTATGGGAGATGCAGAAGAAGGAACAGAGGGAGAGTTATTATCTAAATTGCCAAAGGTGGACATGCTAAAGGTAGGACATCATGGTTCAAAGAGTAGCTCTAGTTCAAGTTTTATAAATAAGGTTAGCCCACAAATTGCAGTGATTACAGCAGGGAAAGATAATAAGTATGGACATCCTCATAAAGAAACTATGGACAAGCTTAAAAATAAGGGAATTGTAGTACATAGAACAGATGAATGTGGATCTATAGTTTTTAATTCTACAGGTAGTGGAATAAAAACTGGATGCAAAACTGGAAGTTATAATTCAGGTAAGTAGTGTTTTACCCTCTCTAAGAAATTAGGAGGGTATTTTTTTCTATGTAAAGTTAAAATTTCAAAAGGAGTTTTCTATAATAATGTAGAACTATATTTATATAAATAATATTTTGAAGGGAGAGATATTTATGGAAATGAAGAGAGTTTTAATACCTGTTGATGGAACTGAAAGGAGTATGCATTCTTTAGATTTTATTAAAGGTATATTTCCTAAGGATTCAGTTCATATTACCCTAATGAATGTTAAAGAGTTAGTTTTTATTAATGGTATGGCAGTAGCTGAGGAGCTGAAAGATGCTCAGGAGATTGGTCAACAAATACTTAATAAAGCTGCTGAAAGAATGCAGGGATATTCCATATCAACATACTTTACCTTTGGATATGCAGGAGATGAAATATTAAAGAAAGCAAAAGAAGATAAAACCAATGTAATAATAATGACGAAGTCAACTAAGAATGCATTAATAAGAATGATAGGATCAACAACATCACATGTAGTAAAAGGAGCTAAATGTGTAGTTATGATAGTACCAGAATAAAAAAGGTGGAGTGTATATTTATTTTAGATTTATAGTCAAAAGAGTTTAGTATATAAAATACTAGGCTCTTTTTTTATGTCTAGGAAAGTATAAAGATTATAGAAAAATTTCATAAAATGAAATTTTTAAATCTTTTTTCTGTAAGGTGATATATTATAGACATCCAAAGAAAACATTTACAGAAAAGAGGTATGGATATGAAGAAAAATGCAGTAGTTATAGTAGGTGCAGGAAGCACACACACACCAGGAATAATTCAAAGTTTATTACAAAAGAAGGATGAATTTCCTTTAAGAAAATTAGCTTTATTTGATATCGATGAAAAGAGATTACATTTAGTATATGATATCATGAAGCAATTCATTAATGAGACTTATCCAGGTCTTGAGGTTGTAGTTACAACAAATGAAGAAGAGGCTTATACAGATATAGACTTTGTATTTGCTCAAATTCGTCAAGGTGGATTAAAGTTAAGAAGTTCAGATGAAAAAATTCCATTAAAATATGGAGTAGTTGGACAAGAAACTTGTGGTCCTGGAGGATCAATTTCTTATGGAATGCGTTCCATTCCAGCTATAATTCATATCATAAAGATGGCAAAGAAGTATTCACCAAATTGTTGGATTTTAAATTATTCAAACCCAGCAGCAGTTGTTGCAGAGGCTACAAGAAGAGAGTTCAACAATGAAAGAATATTAAATATATGCGATATGCCAACAGCAATTCTTTTATCTTATTCTAAGATGTTAGGCTTAGATAGCTGGCAATCATTAGACCCATGTTATTTTGGATTAAATCACTTTGGGTGGTTTACAGCTTTATATGATAAAGAGGGGAAGGACCGTTTACCAGAATTAAGAGAAATGATATTAACTTCTGGTATGACAGCTTGTAGTGATAAGCATCATAAAGATAAGGATTGGCAAAAGACATGGAAGCAATATGCAGAGATAGTTAAGGATTACCCTGACTTCTTACCAAACAGCTATCTTCAATACTATTTATATTCTTCAGAAATGGTAGCCAAAATGGATATAAATCGTACAAGAGCAGATATGGTTATTGAAGGTCGTGAACAAGAAATGTTTGCAGAACACAAGAAATATTTAGAGTCACCAGAAAGCTATAAGAGTCCATTACAAGAATTCACAGTTTTTGGAGACTTCATAGTTGATGCAGCATCATCTATTGCATACAATAAGGGAGAACGTTTCTTAGTAATCGTAGAAAATAATGGAGCTATCCCTAATATGCCAGCAGATGCAATGGTAGAAGTACCAGCATATATACGTTCATGGGGACCAGAGCCAGTGTCAATCCCTGCAATACCAACTTTCCATAAAGGAATGATGGAAAATCAATTAGCTTCAGAAAAATTAGCTGTAGATGCTTATTTTGAAAATTCTTATGATAAAGCATTACAAGCTATAGCTATAAATAAAACAGTACCATCTACAACAGTTGCAAGAAAAATTTTAGATGATTTAATTGAGGCAAATGGTGACTATTGGCCAACATTAAAATAAGGAACAAAGGATAAGGGGGATTTTCATGGATAAGAAAAAAATATTTAGCTCATTTCAAAAATTAGGTAAAGTGCTAATGGCACCTGTATTACTGCTACCTATTTCAGGTATTCTTGTTGGTGTTGGTAGTGCATTTACAAATGCTAGTTTAGTTGAAGTTGCACCTTTTTTAGGGAATAGTTTCTTTTCTCTTATATTCCAATTAATGAAGGATGCAGGTAACGTTGTAAATAATAATATTTCAATTATTTTTGCTATATGTATTGCGTATGGATATGCTAAGTCTGAAAAAGCTACAGCAGCATTATCAGGTTTCTTAGGATATATGACAATGAATACAATAATGGGAAGTTTCTTAATTGCTAGAGGTGTTATAGATACAAGCAATTTAATAACTGGGCAAAAAGCAATTTTAGGTGTAACTACTTTAGATACTGGTGTATTTGGTGGTATCATAATTGGTCTTATAGTAAGTTATCTTTATAATAAATATTATAAGATACAATTACCTCCAGTATTAGGTATCTTTAATGGAACACGTTTTATACCTGCAATTACAATTATAGTTTCTAGTTTTGTAGGTATTGGGTTATCATTTATATTTCCTCCTATACAAAATGCTTTAGAGTTATCTTCTGAATTTATTAATTCAACAGGTGTGTTTGGAGCATTTGTATACGGATTTGCAGAGCGTATGTTATTACCTTTTGGTTTACATCACTTTATATATCTTCCATTCTTCTTTACATCTCTTGGGGGTGTAATGGAAATTGGAGGTCAAACAGTAGAAGGAGCTGTAAATATATATAATGCAATATTAAATACTCCTGGTGCTATGTTTGACATTAATATAAGTCGTTATGTAATGAATGGTAAAGTATTATTTGCTATGTTTGGTTTAACAGGTGCGGCACTTGCAATATATAAGACTGCAAAGAAGGAAAATAGAAAGAAAGTAGCATCCCTTATGATAGCAGCAGTTATACCTTGTGCTCTTATGGGAATTACTGAACCTCTAGAGTATAGTTTCCTTTTCGTAGCACCTATGTTGTTTGGAATTCATGCTTTATTATCAGGTGTAGCTTATATATTAACTTATATAGTTCAATTTAATGTAGCAGGACCATCAGCCTTTGGGGGACCATTATTATCATGGATATTCAATGGAATATTAAATGCTGATAAAGGTTCTAACTGGTATTGGTTACCTATACTTGGAATAGTTTATTTTGTAATCTACTATTACGTATTCAAATTTGTAATTATTAAATTCAATTTAAAAACCCCCGGAAGAGAAGTTGTAGATGTAGAAGAAAATGCAGTAAATGAAAGTAATACAGGAAATTTAATTCCTAAAATAGTAGAAGCCGTTGGTGGCAAAGATAATATTTTAAAAGTAGAAGCATGTTTTACTAGATTACGTTTAACACTAAAAGACACCTCAGTAATAGAAAAAGATGAGTATTTTAAGAATGAATTATCCGCTAATGGAATAGTTAAGGTTGCTCAAGGTGTACAAATTATTTATGGTAATAAAGCTTCTGTTTATAAAACTGAAATGAGAGAATATTTAGGTATTGAATAATTACATAAAGATATAGGGTAGTTTATGCTATCCTATATTTTTGTATTATAATATTTAATAGTTATAGATAAGTAAATGGAGGAAATTATGTATTCATTTTTTTCTAACCTAAAAAGATGTGTAGAAGAGATAACAGAGTATTCTTCTACAGATAGTTACATTGCACAGTATATTTTACATAACCATGAAAAAATCCCTGACATGACTATATTTGATATTGCAAAAGAATGCAACACCTCACCTTCTACAATAACAAGGTTTTGCAAAAGGGTTAATAATTCAAGCTTTAAGGAGTTAAAAGAGGATGTTATTGTTTATAATGAATTTCTTCAGGATGAAATAAACAATAGAAGTGTTAAAAGTGGTAAAGAAAATAGGAATAGTAATTCTATCTTGGATGGGTACTTTAAAGCGCTTAATAAGTCATTTGTTGAGACAAAAGAGCTTATTGATGAAAAGAAGCTGATTAAAGCCGTTCATTGGATTGAAGAGGCTAATGGAATTTATGTTTTCGGTAGTTCTTTTTATAATATTGTTGCTAAAAATTTCAGCGAAAAATTTACAAGGTTAAATAAGACTGCTTATTCTTTTCCAACTTTAAAAAGCCAGATACTTGCAATAGAAAGTATGAGTGAGGATGATATTGCAGTAATTGTATCATTTTCTGGAACAACACGACATATAAAGCAAATAAGTAAACTTTTAAAAGAAAAGAACATAAAGATAATTTGGATTACATCACAAAATGAAATTAAGAATTCCTTTAGAGAAATTAGATTGTTAGTAAGTACTTTAAAAATGGAGGAGTTTCAAACATCAATTATTCAAGATCATGCACTAAATAGCATCGTAGATATATTGTATATTTATTATGTATATCTATATACTAATTGATACAACTTAAAGTTTTTTAGCGATTTTATAAAATATGGTGAAATATAAGAATAATAGAAAAGAGGTTGTATAAATATGAAAATTAGCTAATATTACTTCATATATATTAAGATAGTGTAAAGTTTTGTATGAAAAAATAGCCTATGGCTAGTTCTGAATAATAAT
>OBZL01000052.1_pt1 | contig 49781 bp, 38 predicted proteins | sample 1476921 | NCBI WGS metagenome assembly OBZL01 (sample SAMEA2580239, study PRJEB22360) | human gut metagenome | biome: human gut; feature: human-associated habitat; material: faeces | place: Denmark | collected 2008/2010
ACCTTGATATATAAAGATTTAAAAAGAAAAGTAGTGTAAAAAACTTTACACTAACGAAAATAAATTGGGGGTATAAATATGAGTTTAAAAAAAATAGTTAAAAAAGGTTTGTTACTTACAATGATAGGGGCTATGGCTTTAGGGCTAGTGGCTTGTGGCGATAATAAGGAAAGTGAAACAAGTTCCTTAGATAAGGAAGAATTAGTATTGGGATTTGATGATACTTTTGTTCCAATGGGATTTAAGGATAATAATGGGGAATATACAGGTTTTGATATTGAAATGGCAAAGGAAATATCAAATGTTATGGGTAAAAAAATAAAGTTCCAACCTATAAATTGGAATATGAAAGAATCAGAACTTAACAATGGTAATATAGATTTTATATGGAATGGTTTTTCTATTACTGATGAAAGAAAGGAACAAGTTGAATTTTCAAAACCTTATTTAAGAAATAGACAAGTTATTGTAACTTTAGTTGGATCATCTATAAAAACTAAGGAGGATTTAAAGGGTAAGGTTGTTGTAGCTCAAAGTGAATCTAGTGCTATTAATGCTATTGGAGATTATAAGAACAATTTTAAGGAGTTAGTTACATTTGATACTAATGAGCAAGCTTTAAGAGACCTAGAGGCGGGAAGAGCTGATGCTATTGTAGCAGATGAAATTTTATTGAAATATTATACAAATAAAAAAGGTTCAGATAAATTTAATTTTCTAGAAGACAACTTTGGTGAAGAAGATTATGCGGTAGGTATGAAAAAAGGCGACACAAAGCTTGTGGAAGCATTTAATAAGGCTTATGACCAAGTTGTAGAGTCTGGAAAGGCATCAGAAATTTCAAAGAAATGGTTTGGTGATGATATAGTGGTAAAATAATTAATTTAAGGAGGAGTACTCTATGGAGACTATGATAGTAGAACTTATGCCACAGTTAGTTCAAGGCTTTGGAACGACATTAAAAATATTTATATTAACCTTAATTATGTCTATTCCGTTAGGGTTAATAATTGCATTAGGAAGAATATCAAAGTTAGGTTTTATAAGATGGATAACTGGAATTTACGTTCTTATAATGAGAGGTACTCCTCTAATGCTTCAAATTATATTTATATTTTTTGGATTACCTTTATTAGATATAGGAATATCAAGGTTTCCAGCAGCTATATTAGCATTAGTATTAAATTATGGGGCATACTTTGCAGAAATATTTAGATCTGGAATTCAATCTATAGATAAAGGACAGTATGAAGGAGCATATGTATTAGGATTATCAAATAAACATATATTTTTTAGGATAATACTTCCTCAAGCTTTTAAGCGAATATTACCGCCAGTGTCAAATGAGATAATTACTTTAGTTAAGGATACTGCTTTAATTTATGTTGTAGGATTGGACGAGCTATTAAAGGTAGGGACTATAGCCTTAAATAGAACAGCATCATTATTTCCACTAGTAATGGTAGGGGCAATTTATCTATTATTTATTGGATTATTAACTAAGATATTATCAAATGTAGAAAAGAAATTTAGTTATTATGAATAGAGGTGGTATTTATGCTAAAAGTTAGTGGGTTAACTAAGAGCTTTGGGAAAGTAGAGGTTTTAAAAGGGGTAGACTTAGAAATTAAATCAGGAGAAATATTAGTTGTTGTGGGGCCTTCTGGTGGAGGTAAAACTACTCTTTTAAGGTGCATTAATGCATTAGAGGAAGCAGATTCTGGAGACATAGAAATTAATGGGAAAGAGTTGTGTCATAGTGGTAAGTATATAGATAAAAAGGGGCTTAAAGATATAAGAAGAGATATAGGGCTGGTTTTTCAGGGGTTTAATTTATTTCCTCATATGAGTGTTTTAGAAAATTTAATAGAGGCACCTCAAAAGGTATTGGGGATAAAAAGAGAGGTTGCCATAAATAAGGCTACGGAAATTTTAGGATTTTTAGGCCTTGAGGATAAAATTAATAGTTATCCATTTCAATTATCAGGTGGGCAAAAGCAGAGGGTTGCAATAGGAAGAGCATTAGCATTAGAACCTAAGCTTATATGTTTTGATGAACCCACATCAGCTTTAGATCCAGGGTTAACAGATGAGGTGGCAAAGCTTATAAAAAGTTTAAGTTTGACTGGAATGGCTACCCTTATAATAACACATGATATGGATTTTGCTAAAAAGGTAGCAGACAGGATTGTATCTATGGATAAAGGAAAGTTAATTGAAGGGTTAATTTTTGAACAAATTAATTAGAGTTGAAGAGAGGAGTTATAATATAATCCTCTCTTTTTTTATAACGTAAACTTTAAGTAACAACTTATTAATAAAGGTAAGTTGGTATAAAAAAGTAAGAAAAATATACGAAAAATCGACAAAATGATATGTAATTTCAGGATTTATTTATAAAATGAGAATTATAATCGTGGAAAAAAGTCGAAAAATTAGTTATAATAAATTAAATTAAGCTTGTACAAAAGAGAAGGGATTGATTAAAAGTGGCTTTAATTGGAATATTAATTATTATTGTTGGGTTCGCATTAAAACTTAACACAATTGCAGTAGTTATATCGGCAGGTGTTGTAACAGGTTTAGTAGCTGATATGAGTATTGTAGAAATACTTAGAACTTTAGGTGAAACTTTTGTAGCAAAAAGAGAAATGTGTTTATTTCTTTTAACATTGCCAGTAATAGGTCTGTGTGAAAGATATGGATTAAAAGAAAAGGCAATTATGTTAATTAAAAAAGCGAAAGGATTATCTACTGGTAAGATAATAAGTGGATATTTATTTGTAAGAGAAATAGCTATTACACTATCAGTTAAATTAGGTGGACATCCTCAGTTTGTAAGACCTCTTATAAATCCAATGGCTCAAGGAGCAGCTATAGCAGAGTACGGAGAAATTGATAAAAAGGACGAAGATAAGATAAAAGCTTATTCTGCAGCATCAGATAATATAGCTAACTTTTTTGGACAAAACGTATTTATGGCTAACTCAGGAGTTTTATTAATTGCAAGTACACTTGGTACTTTGAATTTACCAGGACTTGGAGAAACTGTTGATACACTAGCAATAGCTAAGGCATCTATTCCGGTTGCAATAATAGCCTTTATATTAGGTGTATTACAAAATTATTTATTAGATAGAAGCTTAAAGAGAAAGTACGGAATAAAGAAATAAACTAAGGAGGAAAATCTAAATGGATATAAAAGCACTTTCAGATATATTATTGAACATATTCTATGTCATGGTTGGATTAATGATGACATTAACTATGATATATACATTAAAAGATAAAAAACATAAAACTAGATATGGTACAGCGGCATTTTGGGGAATATTAGCAGTTATATTTATATTTGGACAGTTTATACCAGCTGAAGTAGTTGGAGGGTTGATAATAGTTATAGCTGTATTATCAGGATTTAATCAAGTTAATATGGGTACAATTAAGCAGTTAGATAATACTTTTTCTAGGATTAAAGCTGAAAAGATAGGGTTAAAAATATTCTTACCATCATTAGTTATAGCTTTCGTTGCACTTGCAATTGCTCAATTTACACCTATATCTGGGGTGGCAGCTATAGGTATTTCAGCAGTAGCAGCTCTTATATTAACGCTTATAATTACTAAATGTTCAGTTTCTGAAGTAGTGGAAGATAGTGATAGAATGCTTCAATCAGTAAGCTCTACAGCAATTTTACCTCAATTACTAGCAGCATTAGGTGCATTATTTACAGCAGCAGGTGTTGGAGATATTATATCTAATATGATTTCAAATGTTATTCCGGAAGGTAATATCTGGCTTGGTATTACAGCTTACTGTGTAGGTATGGCATTATTTACAGCAATAATGGGAAATGCTTTTGCAGCATTTACAGTAATAACAGTTGGTATAGGTGTTCCTTTTGTATTTATGCAAGGTGGAGATCCAATAGTAGCTTCAGCTCTTGCAATGACAGCAGGATTCTGTGGTACATTAATGACTCCTATGGCAGCAAACTTTAATGTTTTACCAGTGGCACTATTAGAAATAGAAGATAAAAATGCAGTAATAAAAGTACAATCTGTATATGCTATAGTTTTACTTGCAATACATATTCCATTAATGTATTTCTTAGCATTCTAAAGATAAAGGAGAGATAGATATGAAAGTTTTAATAACAGGATTTGATCCATTTGGTGGAGAAAAAATAAACCCTGCCTTAGAAGCAGTTAAAAAGTTACCTAATGAAATTTCAGGAGCTGAAGTTATTAAGTTAGAAATACCTACAGTTTTTAGAAAGGCATTAGAAAAGATAGAAGAAGCGGTGCAAAAACATAATCCAGATATAATAATATCTATAGGTCAAGCTGGTGGAAGATTTGGAGTTACTCCTGAAAGAGTAGCAATTAATATGGATGATGCTAGAATAGAGGATAACGAAGGAAATCAACCAATTGATATAGCTATATTTGAAGATGGAGAAAATGCTTATTTTTCTAACTTACCTATTAAGGCCATGGTTAAGGAGATGCAAGAAGGTGGAATTCCATCATCTGTTTCAAACTCAGCAGGAACATTTGTATGTAACCATGTAATGTATGGTGTATTATATATGATTCATAAGAAGTATGCAGGTAAGAAGGGTGGATTTATACATGTACCATATATTCCATCACAAGTAGTTACAAAGCCAAATACTCCAGCAATGTCCTTAGATGATATAGCTAAGGGATTAGAATTATGCATTAAGGCAGCTGTTGAAAATGACACAGATGTAAAGGCTGTTGGAGGGACTATCTGCTAATGAGTCAAATAAAAATGTTTGCTTATGGAAGTTTAAGAGAAGGTTTTTTCAATTATGATAAATACTTAAAAGGTAATGTTATATCTAATAGAAGGGCTAAGATTAAGGATGTAGTACTATATCATATGCCTTATAAAGGATATCCAGCTGTTTTAAGTGGGTTAGGTGAAGTAGTTGGGGAAGTTATGGAACTTTCTAATTATGATGAAGTAATGGCAGCAGTTGACAAGATGGAGGGAGTTCTTGGAGAAGGAAACCCTAACAATGAATATAATAAAGTCTTGGTTGAAGTAGAATTTGAAGATGGTACAAAAGAAAAGTGTTATTCATATTTTTATAATAAAAGTATTGATACAAGATTCCATGATGAAGCAGTTCTAGTTGAACATGGAGATTGGAAAAAACATATGACAGAATAGAAAGAACTTTAAAAAAGGTCTTTCTTTACTAAGAATATTCGTAAGAAAAAAATCTTACGAATATTCTTTTTTTATAATAATTTAGTTAAATACTAAATTCATATATAATTTACAACAATAAAATGAAAAAAAATACAAAATAGTATAAAATGTATAGTGGACTGTTGTAACGGCTTAGGAGGAAACAAAATGAGTAATAAAAAAAATGGAATATCAGAAATAATTAATCACAGAAATAGTTTAAGATTTAAGTTGGTTGGAGAAGCCACCATTATAGGAGCTTTAGTTGGAATAGTAATTGTATTAAATAGAATATTAATTACTAAATTATCTCCTTTATTCAAAAATTTATATAGTGATGCTAGTGGTAGTTTTTTGAATGTATTAAAAGTTCTTTGCGTTGTAACGGTAGTTGGAATAATAGTAGGAATTATGGTGAAGAAGGAGCCTATGATATCTGGAAGTGGGATACCACAATTAGAAGGTGTTTTAGGGAGAAAAATAAAGATAAATTGGTTGAAGGTATTAGTTTATAAATTCTTAGGAGGAATTCTTAGTTTGTCTGCTGGACTTTCAGTAGGAAGAGAAGGTCCATCTGTGCAAATGGGGGGAGCTGTAGGAGAAGGATTTTCTAAAGTTTTTAAAAGAATAAATATTGAAGAAAAGTTTTTAATAACAAGTGGTGCAAGTGCAGGACTATCAGCAGCATTTAATGCTCCACTATCAGGAGTAATATTTGCATTAGAAGAGGTGCATAAAAATTTTTCTCCATTAGTTTTATTGTCAGCTATGGCATCATCTCTAGCAGCAGATTTTGTTTGTAAACAGTTCTTAGGATTAGAACCAGCTATGAGTTTTAAAAATGTAGATGTTTTTCCATTGAAATATTATTGGCTTTTATTGATTATGGGAGTTTTTGTAGGTATTTCAGGAATGATATTTAATAAGGGATTGCTTAAATCTCAAGATATATATGGAAAACTAAAAAAAGTACCTGTAGAAGTTAAGGTTGCTATTCCTTTTCTTTGTGCAGCAGTGGTTGGAATAATATCCCCTATATTATTAGGTGGAGGACATGATTTAATAATGTCTTTAGTTAATGAAGGTTTTACACTTAAAATTTTAATTATATTTCTTTTGGTAAAGTTTATTTTTACCTTTGTTAGTTTTGGATCAGGAGCACCTGGAGGAATTTTCTTTCCATTATTAGTATTAGGGGCCTTGGTAGGAAATATATTTGGAGTTATTGTTTGTAATGTCTTTGGATTACCAAGTGAATATATTGTAAATTTTATTATATTAGCTATGGCTGGGCACTTTGCTGCAATAGTTAAAGCACCAATAACAGGGATAATTTTAATTACAGAAATGACAGGCTCTTTTGAGCATATGTTAGCGCTAGCTTTTGTAGTTATTATTTCTTATTTAACAGCTGATATACTTAAATCAGAACCAATATACGAAAGTCTTTTAGAAAGAGTATTAAAAAATAATAAAAGAGAAGCAGTTCTTCAAAAAGGAAATAAAACGCTAATAGAAGTGGCTGTATTCATGGGAAGTATTATTGAAGGTAAATATTTAAAAGAGGTAGATTGGCCTGCAGATTGTTTATTAGTGGCTATTAAACGAGGTGATAAAGAAATAATACCTAAAGGTAATACAAAGATAGAAAGTGGAGATTTTCTTGTGGTTTTAGTTGCTGAAGATAGAGTTAGTCAAGTTTTAGAGGAAATAGAAAGAATAGCTACTAAGGTGGTTGGCTAAAGAGTGGAGAGAGATATGGGTAGTGTGCTTAGGTTAGAAGGTATTAGTAGAGAATTTAATAATAAGGAAGTATTAAATAATATCAATTTAAATATTAAAGCTGGAGAAGTATATGGATTAGTTGGAATTAATGGCTCTGGAAAGAGTACATTGATGAAAATTATCATGAATACTTTAAAAGCAACTAAAGGAAATGTTTATTTATTTGGTAATAAGGTTACTGGATACGATAAAGATGTTTACAAAAGGATAAGTGCAATTATTGAAACACCAATATTTTATGAGGAGCTTACCATAGAAAAAAATCTTGAAATAGTATGTAGATATATGGACTTAAATCATAAAGAAAGAATTGAAGAAGTTAAAAAGCTTGTTGGATTACATGGAGTATTAAAGAAGAAACCAAAGGAGCTTTCTTTAGGTATGAGAGAAAGGGTAGCAATAGGAAGAGGTTTATTAAATAGACCTGATTTATTTATTTTAGATGAGCCTACTAATGGGTTGGATATTATCAAAATTAAAGAAATTATAGATTTAATAACTAATTTAAAAAGAGAAAATGAAACCTCATTTTTAATATCTACACATATGCTTGATAAATTAGAGGTTGTAGCTGATAGGGTGGGCTTCTTATATAATGGCTCTATTGGCTATGAGTTAGGTGGATATGATTTAATTGATGAAAAGAGAGATTATGTAAAGATTGTTTGTGACGATGTATCTAAAGCTGCATTTGTAATTGAAGGAAAGTTGGGGATAAAAGGATATAAGGTTATAAATAATAATGTTATTAGGCTGTATGATTTAAAGGAAGATTATAATAAAGTAATTTTTGAATTAATAAAATCTGGCGTTTTTGTTGAGAGCTTCAATAGGAATAAAAGAAAATTACAAGAATTTTTTATGGATATTATATCGGGGGGGCAATATTCATGATTAAGTATATAAGAATTGAACTGGGAAAAATAGAAAAGAAGAAGTATACATATGTAATGCTGGCTATTGCATTAGTAATAACAATATTAGGGATATACTTTTATCATAGTATAAATAAGTCTAATAACGCTTTAGGAATTAGTGTTAATCCTTTTTCTTATGATGGAGTGCCGGGAATAATTGATGTTTTGTATAGAGGTGTAATGATAATAATTGGGGGACAATTATTAAATAAAACTATTATAGATGAATATGAAAATGGAACAATCAACATACCATTTACCTGTGGAGTTAATAAAATAAAGTTTTTGGTAAGTAAGATTATATTGGCTTGGTTTTCTATTTTAATGGCAACTATTTTAGGACAAGTAATATCAACAATTATATCTTCATTTATAGCTATAACTTTTAATTTTGCAAGTGCTTCTTTAATGTTTTCAGAATTAAAAGAATGTATTGTTATGACTATTTATAATGATTTGTGTTTTTCCTTTATAACATTTATTCCACTATATGTAGGAATGGTTAAAAAATCTTCAAAGGCTTTAACTGGATTTTCAATATTAATATTTTTAGTTACAACAACAGGGTATGAACAAGATTATTTCAAGATGTTTTCTATAGGAATACCTGCTATTCCTTTAATAATAGGTATAATTGGTATTGTATCCATAATATTATCAGTAAGAAGAGGAATAAAAATATAAAAATATATAGGGCAGTCAGAAATGACTGGCCTTTTTTGTATTATTTTTATTTAAATATCCATACTAAGTGGGTAAGGATGGTGTATATAATGGGAAAGAAAAATTTAAAAGAATGTAAATGGGGAGAAAAAATAGAAGTTTCCCTTATGATAAACAAAATTTTAGATAGAAATGAGAATATGCTTTGGGCCTATGCAGGTGATAAATTTAAAGAGATAAAATGTTTGTTTTCTTCAGATGTGTTATTAAAGGAAGGGGATGTTGTTCTATTAAAGGGTCATTACGGAGAGCCTTTTAAACCTGATAAAGTTGAATATGTTAAGGAGTATAACATAGAAGATTATTTACCTACAGTAAAAAGACCTATTAATGACATAATGAGTGAATTAGAAAGTATGACAAAAGAAGAAGTAACTTCAGAGGAAGGCAAGGCCTTAAATGACTATTTCTTTAAGAATGAGAATTTTGTAAGTAAATTTAAAAAAGCAATAGGAGGAGTATATAATCATCATAACTATTTAGGTGGTTTAGCTGAACATACATTAAATGTTATGTATTTAGCTAAAACCTTAGCTTATAGATATGATATAAGATACAAAGAGATTGCAATACTAGGGGCAAAGCTACATGATATAGGGAAAGTGTATGAGATGAGTTATAATGGACCATTTTCATATACAACAGTAGGAAGCCTTCAAGGACATATTGTAATGGGAGTAACAATGATTGAAAAAGCTTTTATAGAAAGCGGATTAGATTTTAGTGAGGATTTTAAGAATAGAATAAAAGGAATTATTGTACAACATCATGGTAAGTTGGAGTATGGTTCCCCTATTCAACCAAGAACTGTAGAATCTTATGTTGTACATTATGCTGATTATGTTGATGCAACTATGAATAAGTTAGATATAATTGGAGAAGGAATTGGAAAAGGGGAATGGAGTAGGTTTGACAAGAGGATTGAGGGAAGAGTGCTTTATTAATAATCTATTTTTAAATATACAATAACTTTTAGTAAAATAAATAAAAGGAGCTATCGCTAGCTAATTTTTTTATCTGCTAATGCGATAGCTCCAATGTTATTTCAATAACTCTTTAACGTAGTTTGGTAAAGCAAAGGATGCTTTATGTACGTCTTTGTTATAATATCTATCATTTAAGTTTAAGCTGTTATAAAATCCTTCATCAAAATCATTAACTGGATGAAGCTTTTTTGAAGCAAATCCAAAGAACCAATAGCCAGAAGGATAAGTTGGAATCATATATTGATATACTTCACAGATTGGAAATATATCTTTCAACTTCTCGTTGGATCTTTTCATTTCCTTCTTATTCATATCATAATATGGACTTTCTCCTTGATTAACAAGAATACCTTTATCTGTTAATGACTCATAGCAATTTTTATAGAATTCTCTTGTAAACAAACCTTCACCAGGTCCTATAGGGTCTGTAGAATCAACTATTATTAAGTCATAAAGATTTTTTTTGTTTTCTACAAACTTTATTCCATCTTGAAAATATAGGTTAACTCTAGGATCATCTAATTTACAAGAAGTAAAAGGTAAATATTCCCTTGCTGCTTTAACCACTTCTTCATCAAGTTCAACCATATCTATTCTTTCGATTGAATTAAACCTAGTAAGTTCACGAACTGTACCACCATCTCCAGCTCCTATTACTAAAACATTTTTTATATCTTTATTCACCATCATAGGAACATGAGTTATCATTTCGTGATATATAAATTCGTCTTTTTCAGTAATCATAGTCCATCCATCAATTACAAGGACTCTTCCAAAATCATAGGTGTCTATTACATCTATTTGTTGAAATTGACTCTTTTTAGAATAAAGAGTTTTCTTTACTCTCATTGAAAATTTAACATTATCTGTTTGATTCTCTGTGTACCAAAGTTCCATATTGTTCTCCTTTCTAAGCTGTTGGTTTATGAGTTACTTGTTCAAAAGTTGTGTGGGAAAAATTTTTGATTTTTTCTACCATGCCTCTTGCAACTTCTGTTGACTCACTTCTCTCAGAGCATAATTCTTTTTCGAGATAGTCAAAGCCTATCCATGGATTAACTGAATCTCCACAAGTGTATAGATCTACTGATGCATATCCATATTCAGGCCATGTATGGATTGTTAAGTGTGACTCTTGTATAATTACAGCTCCACTTACTCCCCAAGGATTAAATTTGTGAAAACAACTAGTTACTATGGTTGCGTTTGACTTAATTGCTGCTTCACACATAATTTTTTCAATTTTTTCGTGATTCCCTAAAATATCAGTATCACAATTATAAAACTCTACTAAGATATGTCTTCCTAACTGTTCAAGTTTCAATTTAAAACCCCCTTAATTTTATATTTCCCTTAGAATAGGTAAGAAAAATTATGAAAAAATTTTGCAAAAGTTTAGTTAAACTAAACTTAAAGTTAAACAATATTAAACTTCACAAGATATAGTATACATAGATGGTTTGTTTTGTCAATAAAAAATTTTGGTCACATTTAACAGATTGGAAGGATTTAAGTAATGTTTAATTTAAACTTTGATAAGTAGAATATTATTTATTTAATCAATCAACAAGAATTGGAAATAAAAAATAAGAGAGAATTTTCTATAAAAGTTTTAAGTAAGGTTGGAGTGAGAGATTATAATAATATTTATTAATAATGTGAATATGTATCGGATTCTTAGATAATAATATAAATGACCTTTTAGGTTGCGTAGGTTTCTTTGCCGGTAGTTTTATCTATCGGTATTTTTTTGTGCATAAAAGTTATGCTTTTATAAAAATCTATAAGTAAATATTCGTTAGTGCGTATATTTAAAGGATAATTGCATATTAATATACGGATATATACGAATGTTATTACTTATAATTATAGTTAATATTGACAATGAATACAATGAGTGTTAATCTTAAAATATAAATACGAAGTATAAAATTAAATATAGATATAATATTCGATATGACAATTAATGGGTGGAGGTATTTAAATGATGAATATCAGATGTGTATTCGTTGAAAAGAAAAAAGGTTTTGACGTAGAAGCACAAAGTTTATTAAATGACTTTAAGAGCAATTTAAGAATGGACAACCTACAAGAAGTAAGAGTTATTAACAAATATATTTTAGGGGCAGTTTCAGAAGAGCATTATAAAAAAGCACTAAATACTATATTTTCTGAATTAACTGTAGATAGGGTATATGAAGAAACATTACCACTTGAAAAAGGAGATATTGCTTTTGGAGTAGAGTACCTACCAGGTCAATACGATCAAAGAGCAGATTCAGCATCTCAGTGTTTTCAATTATTAACTAGTGGAGATAGAGTAGAAGTAAAATCTTCAAAGGTTATAATTTTAAAGGGAGATTTATCAGATAATGATGTAGAGAGAGTTAAAAACTATTATATAAATTCTGTTGATTCTAAAGAAGTTGCTATAGATGATAGAACTATAGATACACAACTTAGCATTCCTAATGATGTTCAAATCTTAGAAGGGTTTAATGAAAAGAGTCTTGAAGCTTTAAAAGAGTTCCACAGGGAACAAGGCCTTGCAATGAGCATTGATGATTTAAAGATGATTCAAGAATACTTTAAAAATGAAGAAAAGAGAGACCCTAGCATTACTGAAGTAAAGGTTATTGATACTTATTGGTCAGACCATTGCAGACATACAACATTCTCAACAAAAATAGAAAAAGTAGAAATTGAAGAAAATAAATATACAACTCCTATAGTAAAAGCTTATGACGCCTACATTAAGTCAAGAAATTTTGTATATGGAGAAAATACAGATAGAAATGAAACCCTTATGGATATAGCTTGTATCCTAGTTAAAGAAATGAGAAAGAAGGGCATGTTAGAGGATTTAGATGTATCTGAAGAAATAAATGCATGCTCAATAAACATAGATGTTGAAACAGATAAAGGAATTGAAAAATATCTTTTAATGTTTAAAAACGAAACACATAACCATCCAACTGAAATAGAGCCTTTTGGTGGAGCTGCTACTTGTTTAGGTGGAGCAATAAGAGATCCACTATCAGGAAGAACTTATGTATACCAAGCAATGAGAGTTACAGGTTCAGCAGATCCAACAGTTCCTGTAGAAAAAACTTTAAAGGGAAAATTACCACAAAGAACTATTACCCTGGGAGCAGCACATGGATATAGCTCATATGGTAACCAAATAGGTCTTGCTACTGGACAAGTTACAGAGGTTTATCATCCAAACTATGTAGCAAAGAGAATGGAAGTTGGTGCAGTAATTGCAGCAGCACCTAAGGAAAATGTAGTTAGAGAAGAACCTAGCTTAGGCGATGTTGTTATCTTATTAGGTGGTAGAACTGGTAGAGATGGTGTTGGTGGAGCAACAGGTTCATCAAAGGAACATACTACAGAATCAATAAATACATGCGGTGCAGAGGTTCAAAAGGGTAATGCACCTACAGAAAGAAAGCTTCAAAGATTGTTTAGAATTCCAGAAGCAGCAAAGATGATTAAGAGATGTAATGACTTTGGTGCAGGTGGAGTATCAGTTGCAATTGGAGAATTATGCAGAGGATTAGATATAGATTTAGATAAGGTTCCAAAGAAGTATGAAGGGTTAGATGGAACAGAACTTGCAGTATCAGAATCTCAAGAAAGAATGGCTGTTGTAGTAGAAGCTAAGGATGTAGAAAGATTTATAAAGTTTGCTGAAGAGGAAAACTTAGAATCTACAGTTGTTGCAGAGGTTACTGATAATGAAAGATTAAGAATGTACTGGAGAGGCAATAAAATAGTAGATATTCATAGAAGCTTCTTAGACACAAATGGAGCAACTCAAGTTACAGATGTAAAGGTAGTAGCACCAGAAAACTTCCCATATAATGTTGGAACAGTTAACGTCAGGGATAAGTGGGTTGAAAACTTAAAGGATTTAAATATTGCATCACAACAAGGATTAGTTGAAAGATTTGACTCAACAATAGGGGCAAGATCAGTACTTATGCCATTTGGAGGTAAGTATTCAAAGACTCCTTCAGAAGGTATGGCAGCTAAGATTCCAGTTATGAATGGAGAGTCAAAGGATGCTTCACTTATGACATTTGGATATAATCCTAACTTAGGTACTTGGAGTCCTTTCCACATGGCATTCTATTCAGTAATTGAATCAATTACTAAGATAGCAGCTATGGGTGGAGATTACAGAAAAGTTAGACTTACATTCCAAGAGTATTTTGAAAGATTAGGTAAGAAGGCTGAAAGATGGGGAAAACCATTTGCAGCATTATTAGGTGCATATAAAGCACAAGTAGATTTAGGAATACCAGCAATAGGTGGTAAGGACTCAATGTCAGGAACATTTGATGATATTGATGTACCACCAACATTAGTGTCTTTCGCTGTGGGTTATGAAAAGGCGGAGAGAATTATTTCACCAGAATTTAAGAAGGTTGGGTCAAAATTAGTTCTTCTTATGAGTGAAAAATTAAGTGATGGAACAATAGATATGGACAAGTTCAAAAAGAACTTAGAAGTATTATATTCACTAATAGGAGATAAAAAGGTTATATCAGCTTCTTCATTGAAATTTGGTGGAGCAGCAGAAGCGCTTACAAAGATGTCTTTAGGAAACAGAATAGGTGCTCAATTCTCTAATTTAACTTTAGAAGAGTTGTTTGGATTAAACTATGGAACACTTTTACTAGAAGTAGAAGGAAATGTTGATGTACCAACTGAATTTGCTGGTACAAGCTTTAAGGTAGTAGGTGTAACAATTAGTGAAGAAAGAATAATTTCAGGAGATTATGATATAGACTTCTCCATTGAGGAACTAGAAAATGCTATAGAAGGAAAATTAAATGGAGTATTTAAGATAGGCACTGAGAAGAAGGAAGAAAAGGTTGAATCAAAGCTTTATACTGAAAGAAATACATCTAAACCAAGGGAAAGAATAGAACATCCAAAGGTTGTTATTCCAGTATTCCCAGGAACAAACTGTGAAGATGATTGTACAAGAGCCTTTAGAAAAGAAGGAGCAGAAGTTGTACAAGTTCTAATTAGAAATTTAAATAAAGAAGCATTAATAGAATCAGTTGATAGATTAGAAAAAGAAATTAGAACAGCTCAAATAATTATGCTTCCAGGTGGATTCTCAGCAGGGGATGAGCCAGATGGATCAGCTAAATTTATAGCTACAGTATTTAGAAATGAAAAGATAAAGGATGCTGTAATGGATCTTTTAAATAATAGAGATGGATTAATGTTAGGTATCTGCAATGGCTTCCAAGCATTAATTAAGCTAGGTTTAGTACCTTATGGTGAAATCAGAGATATCGAAGAAGATATGGCCACATTAACTTATAACAATATTAATAGACATATGTCTTCAATAATAAGAACAAGAATTTCTTCAGTTAAATCACCTTGGTTCAGTGAAGTAAATGCAGGTGATATTCATAATGTAGCAATTTCTCATGGCGAAGGAAGATTCGTAGCACCAGAAAGTTTATTAAAGGAACTTGAAGAGAATGGACAAATAGCAACTCAATATGTTGACTTTAATGGAGAAGTATCATTAGATATGCCATACAATCCAAATGGATCAATGTTAGGTGTTGAAGGTATTACAAGCAGAGATGGAAGAGTCTTAGGTAAGATGGGTCACTCTGAAAGAATTGGAGAAAACTTATATAGAAATGTTCCAGGAGAATTTGATCAAAAGATATTTAAATCAGGAGTTAATTACTTTAGAAAATAAAGTAGTTAAAAATATATAAATATAAAAATAAAACAATATATAAATATACCAATATATAAATATAACAATATGTATTTATATAAATATGTAGGAAAAATGCTGGTTGAAGGTAATAGATTATTAATTAACTTAAGGAGGGAATTTTAAATGAAGGTAGCAATATTTTTTGGTAGCAAGTCAGATACCGATGTGATGAAGGGCGCAGCAAATGCCTTAAAAGAATTTGGAGTAGATTACAAGGCTTATATTTTATCAGCTCATAGAGTTCCAGAAAAGTTAGCAGAAACAATTGAAAAGATTGAAAAGGATGGTTGCGAAGTAATAATAGCAGGAGCAGGTCTTGCAGCACATTTACCAGGAGTTATAGCATCACAAACTACTTTACCTGTAATAGGAGTTCCTGTTAAAGCAGCAGTTGAAGGGATGGATGCATTATTATCAATTGTACAAATGCCTAAATCAATTCCAGTAGCAACTGTTGGAATTAATAATAGCTACAATGCAGGGATGCTTGCAGTACAAATATTATCATTAAAATATCCAGAGATTAAAGAAAAATTAGTTGATTTTAGAATTAACATGAAAAGAAAGTTTATAGAAGAAAATGGAGAAGGAGTGGAACTATAATGGAAAAGTTAGAAATGATGTATGAAGGAAAAGCAAAGAAGATTTATGCTACAGAAAATGCAGAAGAGGTTATCGTATATTACAAAGATGATGCAACAGCATTTAATGGAGAAAAGAAAGATCAAATAAATAACAAAGGTATCTTAAACAATGCAATAACTTCAATGATATTTGAAATGTTAAATGAAAATGGTATAAAGACTCACTTTGTTAAGAAGCTAAATGACAGAGAACAACTTTGTAAGAAAGTTGAAATAGTACCACTAGAAGTTATAGTAAGAAATGTAGCAGCAGGAAGCATGGCTAAGAGATTAGGACTTGAAGAAGGGTACAAGCTAAAGACTACAGTATTTGAATTCTCTTATAAAGATGATGAGTTAGGAGATCCACTAATAAATTCTTATCATGCAGTAGCAATTGGAGCTGCAACTTTTGAAGAAATCAAAACAATATTAGATATGACAGCTAAGATAAATGACTTATTAAAGGAATTCTTCTCTAAGTTAAATATTAACTTAATAGACTTTAAGATTGAATTTGGTAAACTTCCAAATGGAGAAATTGTTTTAGCAGATGAAATTTCACCAGACACATGTAGATTCTGGGATGCAACTACAGGAGAAAAGTTAGACAAAGATAGATTCAGAAGAGATATGGGTAACGTAGAAGAAGCTTACATTGAAATTTTAAACAGAATTAAAGGGGAATAGTTAGGATGAAAAAAGCTGACTTTCAATTAATACTAGATCCAAGTCTTGATAAATTTAAGGATGAATGTGGTGTGTTTGGGGTTTATTCAAACTCACCTATGGATGTATCAGGTATGACATATTATGGATTATATGCACTTCAGCATAGAGGACAAGAGTCTGCAGGTATTGCAGTAGGAAATGGGACAGAAGTAGATATTCATAAGGGATTAGGTTTAATAACTGAGGCTTTTACAAAAGATGACTTAAATAGATTAAAGGGACATATAGCAATTGGTCATGTTAGATATTCAACAACAGGGTCAACTAAGGTTGAAAATGCACAACCGCTTCTAGCATCATCAAAGCTTGGTCATATAGCAATGGCTCATAATGGTAACCTAGTTAATGCGGATGTTATAAGAGATTTATTAGAAGATGGTGGACATGTATTCCACACAACAATAGATTCAGAGGTTATAGCAACATTAATAGCAAGAGGTGCTAAGAGAGGTATTGAAAGAGCTGTTGTAGATGCTATACAAGCAGTTAGAGGAAGCTTTGCTATGGTTATAGCAACAAAGGATAAGCTTATTGGAGCTAGAGATCCACATGGTATAAGACCTCTTTGCATAGGTAAGGTTGATGACGCATATGTAATGTCATCAGAAAGCTGTGCATTAGATGCAGTAGGAGCTGAATTTGTTAGAGATGTTGAACCAGGGGAAGTTGTGGTTATTGATGAAGATGGAATAAAATCTATAAAGTACTCAGAAAACACATTGTGCCACACTTGTGCATTTGAATATATTTATTTTGCAAGACCTGATTCAGTAATTGATGGACTAGATGTTCAGGTTACAAGAGTTAAGGCAGGGGAAGAGTTATATAAGGAACATCCTATTGAAGCAGATATAGTATCAGCAGTACCAGATTCAGGTATACCTGCAGCTATAGGATATGCAAGAGCATCAGGAATTCCATATGACACAGCCTTTGTAAAGAATAGATATGTAGGAAGAACATTTATTACACCTTCTCAAGAAATAAGAGAGAAGGCTGTAGCAGTTAAGTTAAATCCTTTAAAGGTAAATGTAAAAGGTAAGAGAGTTATCTTAATAGATGACTCAATAGTTAGAGGAACTACTTCAAAGCATTTAGTTGATTCTTTAAGAAGAGCAGGGGCTAAAGAAGTACATTTCCTTGTAGCGTCACCAGTAGTTAAGTTCCCTTGTTACTTTGGAATTGATACTCCATATAGAAGTGAACTTATAGGTGCAAATCACTCTATAGAAGAAATGGCAGATATGATAGGGGCAGATTCTTTAGGATATTTAAGCATGAATGGAATGTACAATACATTCAAAGGTAAAGAAGGATTCTGCGTTGGATGCTTCAATGGAGTATATCCAGTATCAACACCAATAGAAACTTCAAAAGATCATCTTGAAAGGTAGTGGAGAGAAAATGATAACTTACAAAGATTCAGGGGTTAATATAGAAGAAGGTTATAAATCAGTTAAGCTTATAAAAGACTATGCAGCAAGAACAATGAGCAATTATGTTTTAAATGGTCTTGGAAGCTTTGCAGGAATGGTTGAACTTCCAGAAGGGTACAAGAAACCAGTTTTAGTTTCTGGAACTGATGGGGTTGGAACAAAGCTTGATATAGCTTGCAAAAAGAAAAAGTATGATACAGTTGGAATTGACTGTGTTGCAATGTGTGTTAATGATATTCTTTGTCATGGAGCAAAGCCACTATTTTTCTTAGATTATATAGCTTGTGGAAAGCTTGAAGCAGAAGTAGCTGCAGATTTAGTTAAAGGTGTATCAGAAGGATGCCTTCAATCAGATTGCGCTTTAGTAGGTGGAGAAACAGCAGAAATGCCAGGTTTCTATAAAGAGGGGGACTACGATATAGCAGGATTTGCTGTGGGGATAGCAGATAAGAACGAAATAATAGATGGTTCAAAAATTGAAGATGGAGATGCTTTAGTGGGGATAGCATCTTCAGGAATTCATTCAAATGGTTTTTCTTTAGTTAGAAAGCTGTTTACAAACTTAGATGAAGAATTTAATGGAGAAGAAGTTTGGAAAACATTAATTACTCCAACTAAGATTTATGTTAAACCAGTTTTAAAGCTTATGGAAAGTTTTGAAGTTAGAGGAATGGCTCATGTAACTGGTGGAGGATTTATAGAAAATGTTCCAAGAATGTTTAATGGCAGAGAGTTAACAGCTGTTATTAACAAGGGTAGTTATCCAATACCAGCTATTTTTGATAGAATGGTTGAACTTGGAGTTGATAAAGACCATATGTATAACACATTTAATATGGGAATTGGATTTGTTTTATGTGTTAAAAAAGAGGATGCTGAATCAGTAACAAAAGCTCTTATAGAAATGGGAGAAAAGGCTTATGTAATTGGTCATGTAACCTCTGGAGGTGAAGGTATTTGTTTAAGATAGCAGTTCTTGTATCAGGGGGAGGAACAAACCTTCAGTCCATAATAGATGCAGTTAAAGTTGGGGAATTAGACTGCAAAATAGAAATGGTCATAAGTAGTAAAAGTTATGTCTATGCCTTAGAGAGAGCAAAGGAAGCAGGTATAGATACATATGTAGTTAGTAAGAAAGAATATGGGGAAAATCAATCAAATAGAATTTTAGAATTAACTGAAGGAAAGGTAGATTTAATAGTCCTTGCAGGGTATTTATCAATACTAGATGGGGAAATTTTAGATAAGTTTAAAAATAGGATTATTAATATACACCCTTCCTTAATACCTTCATTTTGTGGCCCTAAAATGTATGGACTTCATGTACATGAAGCTGCAATTAAGAAGGGAGTTAAGGTTTCTGGCTGTACAGTTCATTTTGTAAATAATGAAGTAGATGGGGGAGCAATTATTTTACAAGAAGCTGTACCAGTATATTTTGAAGATAGTGCGGAAGATCTTCAAAAAAGAATATTAGTAAAAGAGCACCTGTTACTACCAAAAGCAATAAAGTTGATTTCAGAAGGTAAAGTTAATGTTATAGATGGAAGAAGTAAAATTTATTAAATTGGAGGCCAAGTTAATGAAAAAGAGAGCGTTAATTAGCGTATTTTACAAAGATGGAGTATTAGAATTTGCTAAGTTTTTAGAAAAAAGAGGAGTTGAAATTCTTTCAACTGGTGGAACTTACAAGCATTTAAAAGAAAATGGAGTTAATGTTATTGAAGTAAATGAAGTTACTAACTTCCCAGAAATGTTAGATGGAAGAGTAAAAACATTACATCCACTAGTTCATGCAGGAATCTTAGCAATAAGAGATAATGAAGAACATATGAACACTTTAAAGGAAAGAAACATAAACACAATAGATTACGTTGTAGTTAATTTATACCCATTCTTTGAAAAGGTTAAAGAAGACTTAACATTTGAAGAAAAGGTTGAGTTTATTGATATTGGTGGTCCAACAATGTTAAGAGCAGCAGCTAAGAACTTCCAAGACGTAGTTGTAATTTCAGATAAGAATGACTATGGAAAGGTAATGGAAGAAATAGAGGCAGAAGGTGAAGTTTCTTATAATACAAAGAAGAGATTAGCTGGTAAAGTATTTAACTTAATGGGAGCATATGATGCTGCTATTGCTAACTTTATGTTAGAAGGAGTTGAAGAATATCCAGAATATCTATCAGTTTCATTTAAGAAAAAGCAAGGTTTAAGATATGGTGAAAACTCTCATCAAAGTGCAGCTTTCTATGAATCTACAACAGTAGAAGGTGCTATGAATACATTTGATGTATTAAATGGTAAGGAGTTATCATACAACAATTTTAAGGATATGGATATTGCTTGGAAATGTGTAAATGAATTTGATGAACCAACTTGTTGTGCATTAAAGCATAATACTCCATGTGGTGTTGCAACTGGTAAGGATGCTTATGAAGCATATATGAAGGCTTATGAAGTTGACCCTACATCAATCTTTGGTGGAATAGTTGCTTTCAATAGAAAAGTAGATAAGAAAACTGCTGAAGAAATGGTTAAAATATTCTTAGAAGTAATAGCAGCTCCAGAATATGATGAAGATGCTTTAGAAGTATTAAAAACTAAGAAGAATTTAAGAGTTCTTAGAATGCATAACACTCCAAAGGATGAAAGATACATGGTTACAGTTGATGGTGGTATCTTAGTTCAAGAAGAAGATAAAAAGTTAATTGAGGAAATAAAAGTTGTTACAGAAAAGGCTCCTACTGAAGAAGAAATGAAGGATTTAATTTTTGGTATGAAGGTAGTTAAGTATGTTAAGTCTAATGCTATAGTGGTAGCACATGATGGAATTGCACTAGGAATTGGTGGTGGACAAGTTAATAGAATTTGGCCAACAGAAGATGCATTAAAGAGAGGTAAGGGAGCTACAATATTAGCTTCAGATGCATTCTTCCCATTTAGAGATGTAGTTGATCAAGCAGCTAAAGCTGGAATTAAGGCTATAATTCAACCAGGTGGATCTTTAAGAGACCAAGAATCAATAGATGCATGTAATGAACATGGAATAGCTATGGTATTTACAGGGCTAAGACACTTCAAACACTAATTAGTGAAGAATTAATAGTTTTTGGGAGGATAAATATGAAGTTATTATTAGTTGGGTCAGGTGGAAGAGAACATGCTATTGCTTGGAAGCTTGCACAAAGTCCAAAGGTAGATAAAATATATGTAGCGCCAGGTAATGGTGGAACAGCTTTAGAAAATAAATGTGAAAATATCAATATAACAGATATAGATAAATTAGTAGAGTTTGCAAAAAATAATGATATACATCTAACAGTGGTTGGACCTGAGGACCCTCTTACTAAAGGAATAACTGATAAGTTTAAGGCAGAAGGATTAAGATGTTTTGGACCAGATTCTGAAGGTGCAAAACTTGAAGGAAGTAAGAGTTTTTCAAAGTTCTTTATGAAGAAATATGGAGTTAAAACTGCTGAATATGAAGTATTTACAAACCCAGAAGAGGCTCTATCATATCTTTATGATTGCCAATATCCAATAGTTATAAAGGCAGATGGACTTGCAGCTGGAAAGGGTGTAGTTATTTGCGAAAGCAAAAAAGATGCTATGAAGGCTGTACAAAACCTTATGATTGATGATGCTTTTAATGGAGCAGGACAAAAGATAGTAGTGGAAGAATTCTTAGAAGGTGTTGAAGCTTCAATCCTTTCTATATGTGATGGAAAAAGAATAATCCCATTTATATCTGCTAAAGATCATAAGCAAATATATGATGGTGGTAAGGGACCTAATACTGGTGGTATGGGAGTTCTTGCACCAAATCCATATGTTACTAGTGAAGTAATGAGAGACTTTGAAGATAACATTATGGCTAATACTTTAAGGGGAATACAAGAAGAAGGCTTTGACTTTAAGGGGATTATTTTCTTTGGTCTTATGATAACTAAAAAGGGAGTATATCTACTAGAGTACAATGTTAGAATGGGTGACCCAGAAACTCAATCAGTTCTTCATTTAATGGAAAGTGATTTATATGAAGTTATTGAGGCTGCAATGGATGAAAGATTAAATGAAATTCAAGTAGAGTGGAAGGATGAAGTTTGCATAAATGTAGTTCTTGCATCTAGTGGATATCCAGGAAGTTTCCCAAAAGGATTTCCAATTACAATAGATGAAAGCATAAAGGATAATGTCTTTTTAGCAGGAGTAAAGCTTGAAAAGGGAGTTTTAAAGACTAGTGGAGGAAGAGTTCTTTCTGTAATTGGTACAGGTAAGACTTTAGAGGAAGCTAGGGAAGAGGCTTATAGAAATGTTGAGCTTGTTGACTTTATGGGAGCTTATTGTAGAAAAGATATAGGGATATTTGAATAGGTAAGAAGGTACTAGGTACGAGGTAAGAAGAGTAATAGGGATAAGAAAGATAATGAGGTTAAGAGAGATAATAAAGATAATAAGGGTAAGAAGAATAAAAGAGATAATAAGGATAATAAGGGGAAAGAAGATTAGGAGGACATTCAGTGGCCTGAATGTCTTTTTTTTTATGTGTGGAAATATGAAGGGGGTAAGATACGAGGTGAGAAAGAGGTACGAGGTACAAGGTACTAGGTAAAGAGAGTAGTAGTGGTTAGATAATAAGGATAAACAGGATAATAATGGTGCTTGAATATCTGAATCTTTGATTCAGCTATATGAAGGCACTCTGTGAGTAATAGAGATGAGGTGGAAATCTAGCGATTGATGGATTTCTTTTTTTATTTAAATAAGAGTGGCAAAAGGGTGATGGAGTGAATAGAGTTTTATATTTATAGAAAAGGATGGATGTAGTGTACGCTTCGCCTCCACCAATAAACCCACGATAGAGATGTCGTGGATTTTTTAGACTACAAAGAACCAATTGTTAGAATGGTGGTTCTAAAAATTTAAATTTACTCAATAAGAGAATATAAAAAACAAATAAAATTATGTAAAAGATACAAAAAAATACTTTATTGAAATATATTGACTGAAACCTAAAAAGATAATAAAATATTAATATATAAATATAATCAATATATGTAGAAAAATGTAAAATGATTATATTAAAAATAGGGAGGGTTAAAAGATGAAACTAGAAATATCATGGGAAGTTAAAAATAATGATAAAGTTAAGGCTAAAAAAGGGGTACCTTGCTTTGCAACATGTAAAGTTGTACAAAATGGATAATATAAAATAATAGGAAGGGTTGCGTAAGCAGCCCTTTTATGCTATGGAGGAAGAAATGAGTGATATTAAAAATGTAAAAAAAGTTAATATAGATACGAAAAAAATATATAGAATGCCAGAATTTAAAGTGATAGAGATTCAAAATAAATATTTAATAATAGCATATGAAACAGGCAATTGGATAGTTTTAGAAAGTTATATACAGATGGAGATTTTTAAATATTTAGCATTAGAGAAAACTATTGAAGAAACTGTTAACAAGTATAGTGATAATATGGACGCAATATATAAAGTTCTGATTCAATTAGAAGCTAAGCAATTTGAGAATGTTTATAGAGATAACATTGAGAATGCTGAAACAATGCAAATTTATTTAACTAATGGGTGTAATTTAAGATGCAAACATTGTTATATGTATTCGGAACATAAGAAAGAAAAAGAACTTACGTTAGAAGAAATAAAAGATTTATGCAATAAATTTAAGAGGATAGGAGGTAAATTTGTTACACTAACAGGAGGGGAAGTCAGCACTAGAGAAGATTTTTCAAAAATATTGTTAGAAATAGATAAGATAGGATTAGCTATGCACATATTAACTAATGGAGTTAATATAAGTGATGAAATTATTGAGATTATCCATAATTCTAATGTAGAGAGGGTTCAGATAAGTTTAGATGGTGTTAATGAAGATACAAATGCATTGGTAAGAGGTAAGGGAGCATTTGAACGTGCAATCAAAACTATAGATAAGATGGTTAGAAGAGGAATAAATGTAGAGGTAGCAGTAACACCATTATATGAAGTAGCTTTTGAAAATAAACAAGCATATATAGACTTTGCAAATGAACTAATAGAAAAATATAAGGAGTTTAATTTTACATTAAATTTTTCTTTAGAACTTTTAGAAGGTAGGGAACTAAGTAAAGAAGAAGTTAAAAGACATAAAAGAAACTATATGGAGTTAATGTCTGATATAAATCGAAGAGTATTTGGAGATTCTGAAGAAGAGAGTTTTATAAGCAATCATAAGGATTTTAAAATTTTTAATAACTGTGGTTATGGAAGAATTAATGTTTCTGCAATAGGAGATATATATTTTTGCTCAAGAGTTACTGAAGTGAAAAAATATGCAAATATCAGGGAAAATTCATTTGAAGAGATTATAGGACTAATGAAAAAAGCTAGAGAAATATCAGATATTAGTAATTTACGACCATGCAATCAGTGTGAGCTGAAATATATATGTGGTGGAGGGTGCAGAGTTACAGAATTTTTTGAAGTAACTCAAGTAGAATTATTTAATAATAAGATTTCAATAAAGCCAAGAAAATGTACGATTGAAAATAAAAACAAGTTATATGAATTAATGATTAAATGCAATGAAAGGTTATATAGATAAGCGAATGTTAGATTTAATTTTAGTAATTAATCCAAAAGAAAGTAAAAAAACATCATTTGCCATAATTGAATCCTATTTATGTAACAACATAATAAATAAAAAGGGGAAGTACGGAGGCGGTGTAGTAGAAAAAGTTAATATTATTAATTTAGATCGAGTTAATAATTTCAATCAAGAAACACTAAAAGAGTTAAAAGAGTATATTGAAGAAAAATCCCAGAATATTTCAATGTATCAGTATGCTATGAGTTTTTTAGATTTAAGAATACTATATGAAAAGATATATAAAAAGATATATAAAAAGAATATTTTCTATTATTGGAACCGTAAAAATGAAATTTTTAAGGTTTCTAATATTGAGTTGATAAGTGAATATCATAAAAACCTAAGAGATGAAATTACAGCAATAAATGATATAGAAATGATTTATAGGTATAAAGCGTTTGAATTATATTTATATTCTAAATCTAATAATTTTGAAGAGTTTGAAGTGTTAAAGATAAAACCTAAAGCAAGACTTATTTTTACATCTGAAAACCTACAGGAATGTACTTTAAGATTTGAGTATGACGTAGTTGAAATCAATGATAATTTTAAATCTAAAATTATCACATATAATAATAAAATAATTCCAAGAGATTATAGCAATGAAAATAAATATATTAATTCATTGAAGGATATTAATTACAAAAGAGGTAATGCTAATTTTTATTATTATAATGGTAGAGAAGATATAGAGAAAATTAAGAGTAGTATAAAAAAAATTGGATTTGAAATATTATTTTTACAAGCTGATAATAGCAAAAAAATTATAAAGCCAACAGTTAATATTATAGAACAAGGGTATGATTGGTTTGGATTAGAAGTTTATTGTAAAATAGATGATAAAATATATAATTTAGTAGATAGAATTGACTTATCATCTAATAGAAATTATATTACTATAGATAATAAGGTTATTGAGATTCCTAAAAGTTTATCAAATCAATATGATAAATTAGAAATTTCGGAAGATAAACAACTAATATTACCGAAAAAAAATTTTTGGTCGTTTTTACAGATTGCTAAAGAGAGCGACTATGATTTAGAGGAATTTATTGATTATAATAAAGTTAAAATAGAATTGAGTGATTTAATTACTGAAAAAATTAAGCACTATCAAATTAAAGGAGTTAAATGGTTAAAATGGTTATTTTTAAATAAAATAGGTGGTTGTTTGTCTGATGATATGGGATTAGGAAAAACATTTCAGGTAATAGCTATGATATCAGATATTCAATTAAAAGAAAGGATTAATAAAATACTAATAGTTGTTCCTAAGAGCTTGATTACTAATTGGTGCAGAGAATTTGAAAGTTTTAGCAATGAAAAAAATATATGTGTTTATCATGGGAACAATAGAAGGGGGTTATTGAAGGGAGATTATAAAATATATATTACTACGTATAATACTGCGGCTAATGATATAGATGATTTAAGTGAAATAGATTTTGATTTAACTATATTTGATGAGATACAATATATTAAGAATTTTAATACTAAAACTTATAAAAAATTACTAGATTTAAACACTACAGTCAGAATAGGGTTATCGGGAACACCTCTGGAAAATAATAAAGAGGAAATTTGGAATATATTAAATATTCTTAATCCAGGAATGCTAGGTAGTAAGGTGAAGTTCAAAAAACGTTATAGTAATACGGAAAATAATGAAGAGTTGCATTACCTGTTAAATCCATTTTTGTTAAGAAGGACAAAATTAGAAGTATTAAATGAGCTCCCAGAGAAAAGAGAGAGGATATTATATTGTGATTTTGAAGAAGAGCAGAAGTCTGTATACGAAAGTATTAGAGAAGCTTTAAAAACTGAGATAAATAATCCTAGAACATATAATAGTGCAATGATACTTAAAGGACTTTTGCTTTTAAGGGAAACTTGCTGTCATCCTAGATTACTGCCTGAGAATATTAATGTAAGTAAGTCTATAGAGTCTTGCAAATTTGAAGTTTTAAAGTTTAAAGTAAATAGTTTATATAATAGTGGAGAAAAAATATTGATATTTAGTCAATTTACTAAAATGCTTAAGATAATAGAAGAATGGTTAAAAAGTGAGGATATAAATTATTTCTATCTAGATGGACAAACGAAAGATAGACAAAGAGTCATAGATGATTTTCAAAATAGTGATAAAAGCGTTTTTTTAATGAGTTTAAAAGCCGGGGGAGTTGGATTAAATTTAACAAGTGCTCAGAATGTTATAATATATGATCCATGGTGGAATCCTTTTGCTGAAGAACAAGCAGCAGATAGAGTGTTTAGAATTGGTCAAAAAAATAATGTTACTATTTATAAAATGATAGTTACAGATAGTATTGAAGAGAAGATATTATCTTTACAAACTGATAAAAAAGAGGTGTTTGAATCAATATTTTCAGGTATTTCAGAAGAGAAAAATATTGATTTAAAAGAAATTATAAAGTTGATATAGATGTAAAAATAATCAAAGATATTAGTAATTTAACTCAGAGAATCTTTATTATAAGTTTTATAGGATACCAATGAATTATCAAGTACAAGTTATTGTGGATATTATAAGGTAACTTATTCCATCCACCATAAAGAAGGTTGTATTTAAATAATATTAAAATAAAGTAGGTATGGAGTTCATATAAAAATATGTAGCTCTATACCTTTTTTGTATGTGCAATTATGAACTTAATTATATACAACAGAATCATACTGAAGTTATAGAAATGTATAAAAAGGATAATAGGGATTCCTAAATATTGATATATATGAAGGGACTCTGTGAGTAATAAAAATTAAGGTGGAAATCCAGTGTTGCTGGATTTCTTTTTTTAAAGTTGAAATGTATAAAAACAATGATAATAAGTATAAAGATTGTAAAAGTATCAAATGGGATAATGGTAAATAATGGGGTAGATTTTATTAAATTAAAATCTATTATTTTTAGAAAGGGTAATTTTATATAAAAGGAGGGATGTATTAAATTATAATCAAATTTATAGATTTTAAAAGAAAGGAGAAATTATGAGAAAGAGATTTTTTAAGATTTCAATTGGATTACTTGTTACATTTATCATGAGCATAATGCCAGTAAATATACAATATATATTTGCTGCAGAGAATGAAATGCTTGTTGATGACACTGTAACAACTGGTGTACATTATTTTACGTATACTGAAGAAACAGATACTAGCGGAAAAAATGGATGGGCATCAGATAAGAAATCATCAATTAAAGGTGAAGAGTATGCGCAGACACAGCACTGGGTATGGAATAATGATTCTAAAGAGGCTGCAAAGCATACTTATGCATTTACCTTTGAGGGGACTGGAGTAGAGTTATGGGGTGTAAAAAGTGATGAATACAACATGTTCCAGTTAGATAATGGTCAAATAGAGAAGGTAAAAATTGAAGGTGAAGCTGATACACCAACAAGATTATATAGTAAGACTGGATTAACAAAAGGGAAGCATACAGTAAAGGTTACTTTAGCAGAAGAGGGTAAAGGTTTACAAGTAAGTTATGCAAAAGTAATTGGAGCATCTCAAGATAATCCTGATAATCAAATAGAGAAAATAATACCTACTAAAGTAGATGGAACAACAAATAAGTTTACTTATAATAACCCAAATGGTTTTAAGTGGAGCTTTTCTAGCAGTGAAGCATATATAGATACAAATGGTGATGTATCTAAGGCAGAAGAATGTTACTATGAGATTCCGTTTTATGGAAATGGAATTGAGATATTTGCGAATAAAAATCATAACCATGGTATTGTGAAATTTACTATAGATGGTAAATACGATAAAGAAGTAGATCTTTATAATTCTACTAGAACAAATCCTCAATCTGTATATAAAATTAGTGGTTTAGAAGAAGGAAATCATACATTAAAAGCTGTTATGTAAAATAAAAAGAATTCAGGTAGTAGTAACTATGTTAATCAAGTAGCATATGCAGAGATTTCTCATGCTCCTTATGTTATAAAAGATATTATATTAGCAGAAAACAGCTATGAAGTGTCAGAAGGAGCAATGCAACAAATAGAGTATACATTAACTCCAGAGTATGTAACAGTAAATGATATAGTTTTTGAAAGCCAAAATAAAGATATTGCAACAGTTAACAGTAAAGGCGTTATTACAGCTGTAAAAGAAGGAACTGCAAAAATAACTGTATCTAGTGAAAAGGCAAATATTAAGAAAGAAATAACAGTAAATGTAAAGAAAGCTGTTCCAAGAATTGGAGGAAGTATTGTTGATGTAAATACTCAGTATACACAAGATCGCTATGAAGAGGTTAAGAAACTAGGAACTACATCTGCAACTCTTACAGCATGGAAAAATGATAAGGCAATTAGTGAAATATCATTATATTCAAAAGACAGCAAATTAAGTAATGTAAGTGTTTCAATTAGTGATTTTAAAAATGGTGAAAATGTTTTAAAGTCAGATAATATAAAAGCTACATTTATTAAGTCTGTAAAAGCGTATAATGGTGAATATTTAGGATATGGTGATAAAAATCGTGAGGTACCAGCAGAAACTGAAACAAATCGTAGTGAATCTAATGATGTGTTATACCAAACAACACCAATAGAAATTGGATTTAATAAATTACAAAATGTTTGGGTTGAAGTTAATGTACCAAAAGGAACAGAACCAGGAACATATACTGGAAAATTAAAAGTAACTGCAGATGGAATTAAAGAACCATTAGAATTTACTTATACATTAGATGTACAAGATTCAGAACTTCCTGATGCAAAAGAGTTTGAAAATGGATTTGATATTGAATTATGGCAATATCCATATAGTAGTGCAGAGTACTATAATGTAGAACCATTTTCAGAAAAACATTTAGAAATAATGAAATCAAGTATGTTAAAATACAAAGAAATTGGTGGACATGCTATTACAACATCAATTGTAGAAGATGCATGGAATGCGCAAACATATAGTAAAAATGATGTGCATTATCCATCAATGATAAAGTGGACTAAAAAGGCAGATGGAACATTTGAATATGACTATACTCATTTCGATAAATGGGTAAAATTTAATAAAGAGCTTGGAATTGGAGATAAAATTGTATTATATAGTATTGCTCCATGGCATAATAGCTTTGCTTATTGGGAAGGTGATAAGCTAGTATATGAAAAATATAATGTTGGAGATGCTAGATATACAAAGGTTTGGAAAGATTTTTTGCAAGATTTAGTGGATCATTTAACTGATATGGGATGGTTTGAAGACTCATATATTGGTATTGATGAAAGAGGATTTAGTAATGCGGCTTTTGATATTGTTGACTCTGTAAAAAATATTCATGGAAAATCTTTAAAGACAGCAGGAGCAATGGATGGATTTGTTGATAAGCCAGATTTAGCACTTAGAGTATATGACTTAAATGTTGGAGATACAGCTGCTGCAGCCCATCCACAAGAGTTTGAAAAATTACTAGAAACTCGTAATGAATTAGGATTACGTACAACTTTATATTCTTGTACAGAGCATCAACCAGGAAACTTCTCATTAAGTGCACCAGTAGAAAGTTATTGGTCAATTATCAATGCTGGAAAAAGTGAAACAGCAGGATTCTTAAGATGGGCATATGATGCATGGGTAGAAGATCCTTTACGTGACACAACTCATAATGCATTTGAACCAGGAGATTGTTTCTTAATTTATCCAGATGAAAAAGATGTAAAAAATCCTACAAGTAAAAGTTCAGTTCGTTTAGAAATTATGGCAAAGGGTGTTCGTGATGTAAACAAACTTCTAATTATGGAGAAAGAAGTTGCTTCTTTAGAAAGTGAAATTGATGCTTTATATAATAATATAACAATTACTCCAGTTACAAGTCGTTCATATTTAAGTGAAGATAAAGTAAATCAATTATCACAACAAGTAGAAAAATTTACTGAAGGAATTAATAAATTAACAGAACGTTATATTAACTTAAAGGAAAATGGAACTAATGAAGTTGAATCTGTTACAATTGATGGCAATGAAAAAGAAATCATGTTAGGTAGTACAGTTCAATTAAAAGCAGTTGTAAAACCAGATAACCTATTAAATAATCGTGTAACTTGGACATCTTCTAATGAAGGAATTGCATCTGTTAATGATAAAGGTGTAGTTACAGCAAATAAGCTAGGTAGTGTAACTATTACTGCTACATCAGTTCAAGATGAAAGCAAAAAAGCAACTATTAAAGTTACAGTATCACCAGTTACAATTGATAAATCAGCACAAGTTTCTTACTATTCTTTTGATAAGGATAAAGATGGAGAAGTATTTGATGAATGGGGGGCTAGAAATGGAATTAATGAAGGAACTATTGGAGAGGGTAAGTCTAATAATGCATTAAAAGTAACAGAAGATGGAAAGAGTGTGACTTTAGAAGGAGATTCTAAAATTGCTGCTGATGATGCATGGAGTATTGCTTATTGGGTAAATACAGATGCTGAATTTAATAAAGAAATATCTGTTATTAGTGATAAGGATAAGGCTTTTGCAGCGTCATTAAAAATGTCAGAGAATCGTGATAGTGGATTCCGTGTAGGAAAAGGAGATGGGGATGTATTAACATTCCAATATGATTTTAAGCCTGATAATTGGTATCATATAGCATGGACCCAAAGTAAAACAGATGGTTTAAGCATGTATGTAAATGGTCAATTAATACAAAAAAATGACTGGACGAAAAATAATACAGTAAAATTCCCAATGGATATTATAGGTAGTACAGGATTTACTGGATTAATTGATGAGGTTAAGGTTTATAACAAGGTATTAAATCCTAGTGAAATAGCTTCTACAATGTTAGTTAAAGGATTAAATATTACAGAAAACTATAAGAGGTTGTATATTGGTGAAACTTATACAATTGAAACAAATCTACTTAGTGATAATGAGAATAAAACAATTACTTACACATCTAGTAATCCCAATATTGCAAGTGTAGATAAAAATGGTGTAGTAACAGCTAAAGATCGTGGATTAACTACTATTACAGTAGAGAATAAAGCAGGTGGATATAAGGAAGAAGTAACTATTGAAGTAAGTAAGAAATTAACTATTTCAAATACTTTAGAAACTTATGAATTACCAGCAAATAGAGTAACTGATATTGAAAGATCACCTGGTGGAGATCGTCAATATCTTGGACAACCAGATATGGTACGCACTAGCACTGGTCGTTTAATTACTGCATATCCAAAAGGACATGGAAAAGGTCCAATTATAATGAAAATTAGTGATGACAATGGAGAAACATGGACCGAAAAGAATAATACTCCTAGTAGCTGGATAGGTTCTCAAGAAACTCCTACATTATATGTTTTACCATTAGAAAATGGAAAAGAACGTATTATGATGATTACAGCATGTCCTGGATGGGGAACAGATTCAAATGGAAATAAAACTGGATGGAATACTTCATATTCTGATGATAATGGAGAAACATGGACAGAATACAAGCATTGGTACTCTAATCATGAAAATGGAAAAGAAAATAATGTTATTGTAGGTATGGCATCTTTAGTACAATTAAAAGATGAAAGTGGAAATTACATTCAAAAGTGGATGGGAGTATACCATGACTATGATTATGTAAACTATAGAACATACCTAACATTTAATGAAAATGGTGAAGAACAATGGAGTGAGCCAGAACCATATTTAAGTGATTATCGTAATATTGAAAGTACGTATAAAATGTGTGAAATTGGTATGTTCAGATCACCAGATGGAAAACGTATTGTTGGATTAGCACGTAGCCAATCTCATAATAATCCTGCAACTATGATTTATTCTGATGATGAAGGAAAGACATGGAGTAAACCAATGGATTTACCAGGTTCTCTTGCAGGAGAGCGTCATAAAGCAGCATATGACCCAATTAGTGGTCGTTTAGTGATATCATTCCGTGAAATTCAATATGATTTAAACGGAAATAACACTTTTGATGGTGATGCTGATTGGACTGCTGGAGAATGGGTTGCATGGGTTGGAACTTATGAAGATCTTATGGAACAAAGAGATGGACAATACCGTATTGAAATAAGTAAAGATTATTCTAAGAGTGCTAAATCAGGAGATACTGGATATGCAGGTATTGTTGTTTTAGATGATGGTACATTTATTATGGATTCTTATGGACATTGGGATGAAGAGTTCTCTAATAGTTGGACAGGTGGAGTAACTACAGACTTATGTTATATAAAACAAGCAAAATTCAAGCTAAGTGAAATTGATAATATGGCTGGATTAATTGATAGAAGTGAACTAGAAGAATTAATTGATAAAGTATCAGGTCTTAATAAGGATGAATATACATCTGAAAGTTGGAGTGACTTTGAAATAGCATTAAATGAAGCAATTAATGTAAAAGATAATGTGGAAAGTACTCAAGATGAAATTGATGAAGCAAAGGAAAAATTAAGTAAGTCTTTTGATAATTTAAAGAAAAACAAAACTGATATTGGAGGATCTGAAGATACATCAGATAATGATGTAGATGATTCTAACAGTGTTAAAACTGGTGATATAACAAATACAGCAATACTATATTTAGTAGCACTAATGAGTTTATCAGCAATGTTCATATTTAAAAGAAAAAGAAGAAGTATTTAATATTATTTGAAAAGATAGAAGGTATAGAGTTTATATAAAAATATGTAACTCTATACCTTTTTTTGTATGTGCAATTATTAGCTGAATTATATATAATAGAATCATACTGAAGTTATGGAAAGGTATAAAGTATTATGAAAAGGATAAATGAAGTTTTTAGTGATTTTAATACTGGAAGCAACATAAGTACTGCCTTGGTTGAAAGTGCAGTTTTAAAGAAAAAATCTAAAACTTTAGAGTTAGCAATAAGTTCAGATAGATACATAGAAATACAGGAAATTGAAGAACTTAATAACTTCATTAAAAGAAGGTTTTATTTAGAGCATTCAAAGATTGCTGTAAATTATACTGAAGAAGTTAAGATGAAGCCTATAGAAGAGGAAATTAAGAATATAATATCTTATGTTTCTAATAAACATCCTTTTCTTAGGGTGGCTGTTAACAATTGTGATTATGAAATAAGTGGTAATACAATAACATTAAAGTTTAGAGTGCCTGTATCAACAATGTTTAGAGACTTAAAATATGATAGGGAAATTAGGGAAGGTATAAAAAGCTTCTATGGTAAATCCTATAATATAAAGTTTGTTGATAATGTAGATGCAGATGAATTAATTAGGCTTCAAGTAGAAGAAGAGAAGAAGAGAATGTCAATGATTAGGAATGAAATTAGGTCTACTGGACCATCTATTCCTAAGGATACTACCCCAACTGTTCCTAGTGAAGGGGAAAAGGGTAAAGATGATAAGAAGTCTGGAAAGATGAATAATCCTTTCTTAATATTAGGTAGAAATTCTAATATTAAAGAATCCTTAATAAGAATATCTGATGCCTCTCCTGAAGAGGGAAGAGTTGCTTTATATGGTGAACTATCTAATATGGAAACAAAGGAATTAAGAAGTGGTAAGATATTAGTTTCTTTTGATTTATATGATGGAACAGGTTCTCTTACTTGTAAGTCCTTCCTTAAGCCAGAGCAAGCTGATGACGTAATATCTAAGCTTAAAAAGGCTAGGGGAGTTAAGCTTTGTGGTAACTTAGGTTTTAGTAATTTCTCTGGGGAAGTTGAGATGATTGCAAATACTATTGTTGAAACAAAGGGACTTGAAAGGGTAGTAAGAAGAGATGAGTCAGAAGTTAAGAGAGTTGAACTTCATCTTCATACTAAAATGAGCCAAATGGATGGTATGAGCAGTGCAGCTGACTTAATAAAGAGAGCAATGAGCTGGGGAATGAAGTCTATAGCTATAACTGACCATGGTGTTGTTCAATCTTTCCCAGAAGCACATAAATTATTAGGAAGAAATAATCCTGATATGAAGGTTATTTATGGGGTGGAGGCTTACCTTGCTCCAGATAAAAAGCCTTCTGTGAGAAATATTAAGGGGCAAAGTCTTGATACTACTTATTGTGTATTAGATTTAGAAACTACAGGTTTTTCACCTAGATTAGAAAAAATAACTGAAATAGGTGTAATGAAGTACCAAGATGGCAAGGTAATCGACAAGTTTAGTTGTTTTGTTAATCCAGAGAAATCAATACCTCCAAGAGTTGTTGAAGTAACTGGCATAACTGATGATATGGTTAGAAATGCTGAAACTATAGATAAGGTTTTTCCTAAACTTTTAGAGTTTATAAAAGATAGCGTTTTAGTTGCCCATAATGCTGAGTTTGATGTTGGGTTCTTAAGACATTTTGCAAGAGAGTTAGGTTATGAATTTGACTTTACATATTTAGATACCTTATCACTAGCTTATGAGTTATTCCCAGAGTATAAAACTTATAAGTTAGGAAGAATAGCTAAAAACCTTGGAATAAAGGTTGATGTTGCTCATAGAGCCTTAGATGATGTTGATACAACAGTTAAAGTGTTTAAGGTAATGCTTGATATGTTAAGGGAAAGAGGAGTAAAGACCTTAGAGGATATAGAAATTTATGCATCTGATGAAACTGCTAAAAAGGAAGCTTTTAAGAAGTTAAGAACTCATCATGCTATTATTCTTGCTAAGGATTATGTGGGCTTAAAGAATTTATATAAGTTGGTATCTTATTCTCATTTAGATTATTTCTATAAAAAACCTCGTATATTAAGAAGTATGTTTAAGAAGTATTCTGAAGGTCTAATTATAGGTAGTGCTTGTAGTGATGGAGAGCTTTATCAATCAATTCTACTTGGAAAGTCTGATGAAGAAATTGAAGCTATAGCAAGAGAATATGATTATTTAGAAATTCAACCTTTAAGTAACAACGATTATCTTATAAGAAATGGAGAAGTTCCTGATAAAGAATACTTAAAAGAGATAAACAGAACCATAGTTAAACTTGCTGAAAAGCTAAATAAACCTGTTGTAGCAACTGGGGATGTTCATTTTATGGACCCAGAGGATGAAATCTACAGACGTATTTTAGAAGCAGGTCAAGGTTTTAAGGATGCAGATAATCAAGCACCTTTATATTTAAGAACTACTGAAGAGATGCTTGAAGAATTCTCTTATTTAGGAAGAGATAAGGCTTATGAAGTAGTAGTAACAAACACAAATTTAATTGCAGATATGTGTGAGCAAATAAGTCCAATATCTCCTGAAAAGTGTCCTCCTCACATTGAGGGATGTGAGCAGGAAATAAAGGATATAGCTTATGGTAAGGCACATGAGTTATATGGAGAAGAACTACCTGATATTGTACAGGAAAGATTAGATAAGGAACTTAATTCTATTATTCAAAATGGGTTTTCAGTAATGTATATAATTGCTCAAAAGCTAGTATGGAAATCTAATGATGATGGATACTTAGTTGGTTCAAGAGGATCTGTTGGGTCTTCTGTTGTTGCTTATATGACTGGTATAACAGAGGTTAATGCATTACCTCCACATTATAGGTGTCATAAATGCAAACATTCAGATTTTAATGATTATGGAGCTAAGAATGGTTTTGACTTACCTGATAGAGCTTGTCCTGTTTGCGGAGAAATGATGGATAAGGATGGAATGGATATACCTTTTGAAACCTTCCTTGGATTTAATGGGGATAAGGAGCCTGATATTGACTTGAATTTCTCTGGAGAATATCAAGCAAAGGCCCATAGATATACTGAAGTTATATTTGGTAAGGGTACAACATTTAAAGCTGGGACAATAGGTACAATAGCTGAAAAAACAGCCTTCGGATATGTTAAAAAGTATTTTGAAGAGAGAAATACTTCAGCTAATAAAGCAGAGATTACTAGAATATCAAAGGGATGTACTGGAATAAAAAGAACAACTGGTCAGCACCCTGGTGGAATAATAGTTGTTCCTAAGGGAAGAGAGATATTTGAGTTTTGTCCAGTTCAGCATCCAGCTGATGATCCTAATTCAGATATTATAACAACACATTTTGATTATCACTCAATAGATTCAAACTTACTTAAGCTTGATATACTAGGACACGATGATCCTACAGTAATTAGAATGCTTCAAGATATTACAGGGGTAGACCCTCAAAAAATACCTTTAGATGATAAAGAAACTATGTCTATTTTCTCATCGACTAAAGCCCTTGGAGTAACACCTGAACAAATAAATTCTAAGGTTGGTACCTTTGGTATACCTGAGTTTGGTACAAAGTTTGTTAGAGGAATGCTTTTAGATACACTTCCTAAGAGTTTCTCAGATTTATTATGTATATCTGGATTATCTCACGGTACTGATGTATGGCTTGGAAATGCTAAGGATTTAATTGATGGAGGAGTAATTACAAGTATAAGTGATGCCGTATGTTGTAGAGATGATATTATGGTTTACTTAATTAAAATGGGGCTTGAACCTAATACATCCTTTAAGATAATGGAGCTTGTTCGTAAAGGTAAGGCTTTAAAGGATCCTGAAAAGTGGGCAGAGTATGAAAAGATGATGAGAGATAATAATGTACCTGAATGGTATATTGATTCTTGTAGAAAGATAAAATACATGTTCCCTAAGGCCCATGCAGCAGCTTATGTTATGATGGCATTTAGAATCGCATGGTTTAAGGTACATATTCCTTTAGCATATTATGCAGCATATTTCTCTATAAGAGCTAAGGCCTTTGATGCAGAATATATGATTTTTGGAAAAGAAAAGGTTAGAGAAAAAATGAAGGAAATCAGCTTACAAGGAAATGATGCAGCTCCAAAGGATAAGGATATGTATGATGATTTAGAAATTGTATTAGAGATGTATGAAAGAGGCTTTAAGTTCCTACCAATAGACTTATATAAATCAGATTGGGATAAATTTAAAGTAGAAGAGGATGCCCTTAGACCTCCTTTAAATAGTATTTCGGGAATGGGGAATGTGGCAGCAGAAGCTATATTTAATGCTGTTCATGAAGAAACTCCAATTAGTTCAATTGATAATTTAAAGAAACGTGCTAAAATAGGTAATTCTGCAGTAGATTTACTTAGAAAATTTGGTTGCTTAAATGGATTATCAGAAAGTGATCAGGTAAGTTTCTTTGATGTAATTTAAGATAGTAATGTAATAGAAAGCTATAAAATTCAGTTTTAATGAATTTTATAGCTTTTCTTATCTTTAATAAATAATATCCCTTCATTTTGTTCAACCTATTGTAGATAGGTTAAATAGAGGTGATAGAATGAACAATAATACAAAAAAACTAACATTAATGGCTTTAATACTTATGATTTTTACATCTGTATTTGGATTTGCTAATATGCCAAGGTCATTCTTACTAATGGGATATGCAGCTATTCCATGGTATATAATAAGTGCAATAGCATTTTTTATACCATATGCTTTTATTATGGCTGAATATGGTTCTGCCTTTAAGAAAGAAAGTGGTGGAATATATTCTTGGATGGAAGGGTCTATAGGACCTAAGTATGCATTTATTGGTACCTTTATGTGGTATGCATCTTATATAGTATGGATGGTAAATGTGGCATCATCTATATGGATTCCTTTATCAAATGCTTTTTTTGGAAAGGATTTAACATCTACATGGTCATTATTAGGATTAAATTCAACTCAAACATTAGGAATACTAGGAGTGCTATGGATAATTTTTGTTACATTTATATCTACCAAGGGGATAGAGAAAATAACTAAGATTACATCTGTTGGAGGAACCTTTATAGCAATATTAAATGTAGTTTTAATTGTAGGAGCTATTATAGTATTTGCCTTAAATGGTGGAGAGTTTTCAGAACCAATTACCAATGGAGTAAAAGCATTTTTTGTTTCACCCAATCCAGATTATCAATCAATAATACAAATCTTGTCTTTTGTAACTTTTGCTATTTTTGCATTTGGAGGACTTGAAGTATTAGGAGGATTGGTTGACCAAACTGAGGATGCAGAAAGGAATTTTCCTAAGGCAATAATTGTTTCTGCTCTTGTTATTTCAGTAGGGTATGCTATAGGAATATTTGCCTGTGGAGTTTTTACTAATTGGAATGATGTATTATCATCTCAAGATGTTAATTTAAGTAATGTAGCTTATATTCTAATGAATAACTTTGGAGTTCAACTTGGAAATGCAATGGGATTAAGTGAAACAGTTTCTTTACAAATTGGCATTTGGGTTGCTAGATTTGTTGGTTTATCAATGTTATTAGCTTTAACTGGGGCATTTTTCACATTAACATATTCCCCACTAAAAACATTAATTTCAGGAGCACCAAAGGAAATTTGGCCAGGAAAAATTGGAGAAATAAAAAATGGAATGCCTATAAATGCTATGTGCGTTCAAGCAGTTATAGTAATTTTTATAATACTTTTAGTATCATTTGGAGGAAAGGGTGCAAAAGAATTCTTTAGGATACTAGTTTTAATGACCAATGTTGCTATGACTATACCATATTTATTTTTAGCAGGAGCTTTTCCTAAGTTTAAAAAGAAGCAATTAGAAGGAAAGGTTCCAAAAGCCTATGAATTTTATAAATCCTATGGAGCTTAAATTTTTGTAGCAGTTATTATATGTATAATGGTGGGCTTTGCTAACATATTTACAATAATAGAACCAGCAATATCGGGAAAAATATTTGATACTATAATGATGCTAGCAGGACCAATAAGTTTTTCTGTGGTTGCATTAATTTTATATAGTATTTATGAAAAAAAGTATAAGAGTAACTAAATATAGTTAAAAGTTTTGTAGGAGTACTAACATTGTAATGATTTTGAAACTTTTCAAAGTGAAAAAAATGTGATACATTGTAAAGGAATACAAAAGATGACGGAGGGGTATTATGAAAAAGAAATTATCAATTTTATTAGCTACTTTAATGGTAGGAGCAACATTTGTAGGTTGTGGAGCAAAGGAAGAAGCTAAAAATGTTCCAACAAGTGAAATTGTTGAAAGTATTAAAGAAAAAGTGGAAATGAGAGCATTAGGAACAGTTGAAGGAGAACTTTTAACAGAAAAATTCCATTTAAATCTTGATGATGTAGAAGAGCAAACTGTAGAAAATGGTGTCATTAATACCGGATTAGAAGTAGTTGCAGTTGTTAAAGCTAAAGAGGGAAAGGTTGATGCTGTAAAGGCTTCATTAGAAAAGGTTATTGAGGATAAGAAGGCATCAGCATTTTATCCAGGAGAGCCTGAAGCAGTTGAAGCAGCACAATTAAAGGTAAATGGAAATTATGTAGGACTTTTCATTATCCCAGATTACGAAGAAGGACAAAACAATGCTGAAAAGGCAGCAAAAGTTTTTGAAGAAGCTCTAAAATAGTCAAATATGCTTTAGGAATGGAAACATTCTTAAAGCATTAATTTTTTACTGTCTAGTAAATTATAAAATTTCAATTAGCTATAAATCAAAGGTATTATTACATTTTCATATTAAAAAATATAAAATAAAGGATAGTAATTTTATAATTTACTTACCTTTAGTACGCGTGGGGGGGATATTTGTTTCCATGTGACTTGGAGCTTACGACGGAACAAGGGAAATAAATATCCGCCACACCTTTTTTATTTTTATAAAGAGCAAGATGGATAATTAGTTAAAAAGGAGAAAAGTTTTGATATTTAGTAGTATTTTATTTATATTTAGGTTTCTACCTATTGCACTAATACTATATTATATAACTCCTCAGAAATATAAAAACTTAATTTTAACTCTATTAAGTTTAGTGTTTTATTCTTGGGGGGAAGGCAAATATTTTTTAATAATGATTGCCTCAATTATTATTGATTACACAGCTGGAAGGCTTATTTATAGATATAAAAATGAAATTAAGAAAAAAACTATAGTTTTGTGTATTTCCTTAGTATTTAATCTTGGTCTATTATTCTTCTTTAAGTATTTTAATTTCTTTATAGACAACATAAATAATATTTTTAATTTTGCTATAAAAGGAGTAAAGATAACCTTACCTTTAGGAATAAGCTTTTATACCTTTCAAACAATGTCCTATAGTATAGATGTTTATAGGGGCAAGGTAGTTCCTGAAAAGAACATTATTAATTTTGCAGCATTTGTAACCTTATTTCCACAGCTTATAGCTGGTCCAATTGTAAAGTATACCGATATAAATAAGGAGATAAGTAGGAGAGTTATTACTAAGGATAATGTTGAAGTAGGAATTGAAAAGTTTATTTTAGGTCTTGGTAGAAAGGTTCTAATAGCAAATAATATAGGAATGCTTTGGACAGAAGTTGAAGGAATAGGGTTTGAAAATATTTCAACACCGCTAGCCTGGCTTGGGATTATATCCTTTGGCTTACAAATTTATTTTGATTTTAGCGGATATTCTTTAATGGCTATTGGATTGGGTAAAATGTTAGGATTTAATTTTCCAGAAAACTTTAATTACCCTTATATATCAAGAAGCATATCTGAATTTTGGAGAAGATGGCACATTACTCTAGGTTCATGGTTTAAGGAGTATGTTTATATACCTTTAGGTGGTAATAGAAAAGGTAAAGTTAGGGTTACTTTTAATCTATTTATTGTATGGGCTTTAACTGGGTTATGGCATGGAGCAAGTTATAATTTTTTACTTTGGGGATTATTCTTTTTCTTACTTATTAGTATTGAAAAGTTAGGGCTTATAAATTTTTTAAATAAGCATAGAGTATTTTCACACATATACACAATATTTTTACTTTTAATTGGATGGACTTTATTTGCTATAACCGATTTTAATGGTATCTGTGAATACCTTAGTAAGTTGTTTTTCTATTCAAATGGAGAAGAGTGGATTTATTATCTTAGAAACTATGGAGTTTCACTAATTATTGCAATTATTTTTTCTTTACCATTAGTTTCGATGTTTTATAAAAAGATAGAAAACTTTAAATGGATAAAGACAATAATTCTAATGGGTATTTTTATAATATCTGTTGCTTATTTAGTTGATGCAACATATAATCCATTCCTTTATTTTAGATTCTAGGAGGTATTAAATATGAGAAGAAATCCTTTATTATATACTTTTTTTATTTTCCTTCTAGGAATTACTATTATAGATATATGTAAAGAGGATAAGAGATTTTCAGAGTTAGAAAATAGAAATTTAAGAGGAAAGGTTGAGTTTTCCTTAGAAAAGTATTTTGATGGCAGTTATCCTAAAAAGTATGAGGAGTATATGAGTGATCAATTTATTTTAAGAGATAACTGGATAGATTTAAAATCAAGAAGTGAGTACTTATTAGGAAAGTTAGAAAACAATAATATTATTTATGGAAAAGATGGATATCTTTTTGAAAAGTTTACAGAGTTAGATAAAAGAAGAGTTACCATTAATATAGATTCTATTAATAAGCTCATAGAGAATAGCAAGACACCTGTAAGTATATTAATAGCGCCAAATTCCTATGAAGTATATAAAGAAAAATTGCCCTTAGGCGCTCCTGTAATTAATCAAAGGGATGAGCTAGAGAAGATATATATAGGTATTAACGGTGAAAATAAGATTAATCTTACTGAAAAGTTTATAGAGAAAAGCGAAGAAAGTTTATATTATAAAACTGACCATCACTGGACTACAAAAGGAGCCTACTTAGCTTATAGAGATTTTATAGAAAGTATAGGTTACAAAGCTATAAATTTAGATAAGTATAATAAGAATGAGGTGGAAGGTTTTTTTGGAACTTATTTTTCAAAGGCAAAACCTTTTAATGTTGCCTCGGATAAGTTAACTTATTATGACTTTTCAGGAATAACAATGAAGATAGATGATAAATTATATAATTCTTTATATGATTATTCTAAGTTAGATATAAGAGATAAATATTCATTATTTTTATATGGAAATAATCCATTGACTATAATTAATAATTCTAATTTGAAAAATGGAAAGAAGTTAGTTATCTTTAAGGACTCTTATGCTAATTCTTTTGTTCCATTTTTAACTGAAAATTTTGAAGAAATTCATGTTATAGATTTAAGAAGTTTCTCTGAATCTGTTAGTGAATATATAAATAATAATAGCTTTGATAATGTATTAGTATTGTATAATTTTATTAATTTTACTAGAGATACTAATATAATAAAGCTTAAGTCTTAAGGAAATTAAATAGGATTACATTTATTTTAATAAGTTTAAAGTGTTAAAGCGGGATTTCATTAAATAGATAGAAATCCTGTTTTCATATATAGAGTTAATTTGTTATAATAATGAATAATAAGATGAATAAAGAACACAGGTGATAATATATGGCAAAACATGAGTTTGGAATAATAGATAAGCTTGATAAAGAAAAAGATTATAGCAATTATGATCCTAAAGAATATAATTGTATAGAAGTAGATGATGAATTAGTAACTGAGATGATAAAGTATCTCAAGAGATTAAGAACATATCATCATAACTATAGCAACCCAAGTTTTGGATTTGCATATACTGGAGTAACCTTGATACCAGATACTTCTTTAATGTTTTTGCATGATATAGCATCAACACTAAATAGGTTTAAGAAGTCACAAGAGCTTACTGACTTAACTTGTCTTCTTATGGAGGCAAAGATAAAAGGAAAATATATAATTCATTATGGTATATAAAATAAAGTATTTATAAATATAGGGGGAATTATGAAAATAGGATTAGTACTTTCTGGTGGTGGCGGAAAAGGCGCTTATGAGTTAGGCGTTTGGAGAGCTCTAAAGGAATTAGGAATAAGTAAATACATATCTGTCTTTTCAGGTACATCTATAGGTGCATTTAATTCAGTGCTATTTGCTATGGATAACATGGAAAAAGCAGATAAGTTATGGGAAGAAGTAACAATGGATAAATTAGTTCCTCTTAGTAAGGTAGAATTAATAAAAAGAGGAATAGGGTTATACTTAGGGGGGAAGAATCTTCAGTTAGCTAAGAGATTTCTTAGTGATAAGATAGAACATGGAGCAATAAGTAATGAAGGTGCTGTAGAGGTTATAGAAAAATATCTAGATTGTAGTGTTTTTGACAATACTAATAAGGTTTGTTTTGCAGCTTGTACAGAATTACCTAACTATAATGTTAAGTATTTTAGATTGAATGATTATGATGAAGAGACAAGGAAGAAAATTGTGTTAGCATCTGCATCTCTTCCTCTTATATACGATAGTACAGAGGTTGTAGGAGAAAAATATATTGATGGTGGTATTGCTGATAATACACCTATACAGCCCGTTTATGGTGAAAAGTGTGATGTTATAATCGTTGTTTTGCTTTCAAAAGAAGCAACTATTGATAGAGATTTATATCCTCATTCTAAGTTAATTATAATAGCACCTGAAAATCTAGATGAAAATACTATTAATGGTACTTTGAATTTAGATACTGATGCTAAAAGAGTTAGAATTAATGAAGGATATAAGGATACAATGAATAGAATTAAGCCTGTTATGGAGCTTATAAAGTTTATTAATGAAAAAGAAGAAGAAGAAAAAAATCCAATGCTTTATAAAATGTATGGAAAGCTAAAGTCTGTTTCTTTTAAAAGGAAAGAAAAATAAATAGTATAAAGATTAAATCCACATGGAGATAAAAGTCCATGTGGATTTTTATGTTATCATAATATGTAAAATATAAAACCATTTTAATGTTTACTTAGTCTAATGGATGTAAGGATAAATTATCGATAATTTAGACATTTAAGGAGGAACAATATGGATGAAAAAGTCAATATGGCTATAAAAGGGGATGTACAAGCATTTTCATCTTTAATTGATAGTATAAAAGATAACTTATATAGAACGGCATATGCATATGTGAAGTGTAAAGAAGATGCTTTAGATATTGTTGGAGATACTATTTATAAAGCATTTATATCTATTGATAAGTTAAGAAATCCAAAGCTTTTTAAAACATGGATAACTAGAATTTTAATTAACAATGCAATAACTTTTAATAAAAAGAGAGGGAGAGTTATTTACTTAGAAGAAGAAGCTTTAGGTAATATGGAAGCAATGAAAGAGGATAGTGATGAAAAATTAGACCTTTTATGTGCCATAGATAAATTAGATGAAAGATATAAGGAAGTAATAATATTAAAGTATTTTGATGATTTAACTATAAATGAGATTTCAAAGGTTTTAGATAAGCCAGAAGGTACAATTAAAACATATTTAAATAAAGGGCTAAATGCATTAAGACTTTATATTGGAAGGGAGATTGTTTGAGTTATGGATATTAATAATTTGAAAAATTCTATAGATGTTCCAACAAATGAATTAAATAATATTATAAAAGATTCAATAAAAAGGGGAGAAAAATATAAATATAGAAGAAAGAACGTAAGATTAAAAAAGATTGGGGGAGGGATAGCTGCTGTATTTGTATTAGTAAGTGTAATAGGTATAATGAATCCAAAGGCAGTTAGTGCAATTCCATTAATAGGGTCAATTTTTAGCCATTTTAGTGATGTAGATAAAATTGATAAGTTTGAAGATTTTTCTCAAAGTGTAAATAAAACTGTTGAAAGCAATGGCGTAAAGGTTACAGTAAATGATATTGCTCTAGATAATAATATATTAGCTATTACTACAACTATAGTAGGTGAAGATATAGATGGAGCTAAGGGAATAATGGGTAATATATATTTAGATGGTCATTTAATGAAAAGTAGAAATAATAAATATGTAAAAATAGATGATAAAACAACAGAGTATATTTTGTATGGTAATGTTTCTGATATAAAATTAGGTGATGAAGTAAATATTGAAATCGACTTTAAGTATGTTGATAATATTAAAGGAGATTGGAATCTTAAATTCTCTACAAATAAGGAAAAGACAAATAGCATATCAAAAACTATAGAAGTAAATGAAAATATTAAGTTACCAACAAGTGAATTAAAGATTGAGAATGTAGTAATTAGTCCTTTTGGAAGCTCTATTAATTATTCAGGTACTTACTATGAGAAGAGTAAAAGTAAAAACCCTGAAATAAAAGGATTTAGAGTAACTGATAATAATGGGAAAGTTTTAGGAGTAAAGTTTGCTGGTAGTACATCAAGTGATATTGAGTATAGTGGAAAATTTGAAATATTAAATAATCTATGGAATGTTGATGGTATTTCTATAGTGCCTATCCTTGACTATGAAGATAATGAAATAGATAAAAGCATAGGTGAATATAGAGCAAATATATATCAATGCAATGTAAATGATATTGATAAAAAACAAATTATTATAGAGAATCGTAGAAAAGCTACAGTAGAAGAAAAGAAATCGGGTTATGCTTATGATGAGGTAGTAAAGGTATTTAGTATGGATAATAAAGAGTACTTATATCTTAATGATTTAGTAGGTGAAAATATTCAGCTAAATAGAGATACAAATGTTAAAGTAGATTCTATTAAAACATTAGAAGATAGTACCTTAATAACTATGAAAGTAGATGGAGACTATTCATATTGTTTGTTATCTAGTTTTGTATTGTTAGATGAGGATAGCAACTACTATGAAATGGATTTAAATAATGGAAAAGAACCTATGATTGATGCTGAAAATAATCTTGTATTGGTAGAGTTGCCAGTAGTAGATAATAACAAGAAATATAAGATTGCTATGCAAAAAGCTCAAAATCCAATAGTAGAGGATTCTTATAAAATAAATGTAGTAATTAAATAAGTAGCTAAAAGAAGTGTATATGCTTTATGCACTTCTTTTATTTTGTATAGTAAATAATTTTAGAAAATATAAAAGTGAATATTATATATAGGTATTTATATATATCGTATAATATGGTTGAAATTAACATAGAATAGTGCTAAGCTTTAGTTAAGCAACTACTTAATTAAAAATGGAGGAGCAATGGAAGAGTTTATAAAGATTTTTAAGGCACTAGGGGATGAAACTAGAGTAAATATATTGCTTTTAATTTCAAATAGAGGCATGTGTGCTAAAGGTATAGCAAGACATCTTGAAATCAGTGAAGCAGCAGTATCTCAACAAATAAAAATACTTAAAGATATTGGTTTAATTCAAGGATATAAAATTGGTTATCATATTATCTACGACTTAAATGAAGAAAAAATAAATTCTTCAATTAAGTTTTTAGAATCAATAATAGATAATGAAAAAACTAGTACAACAAATATTGCAAGCTTAAAATGTCTAAATGGATGTAAGCATATGAAATGTGCTAGTAATAAAAAAATCAAGGAGGAACCTATAATGAAAGTTTGTTTTCCAGTTGAATCAAATGAAGGAGTAAAAAGTATACCATATGGTCATTTTGGTACAGCACCACTTTTTGTAATATGTGATTTAGAGACTAATGAAGTTAAGTCAGTAGGCAATGGTGATTTAGGTCATGAACATGGCAAATGCCAACCAATGAAAGCATTGTCAGGTGAAGAAGTAGATGCAGCAGTAGTTGGAGGCATTGGTGCAGGAGCTATTAATAAATTAAATTCTATGGGAATAAAAGTTTTTCAAGCAATTCAAGGAGATTTGGAAAAAAATCTAGAAGCATTTAAGGAAAATAAGTTAAAAGAGTTTCCTAGTACTCATGTATGTAATCATGATGGATGTTCTCACTAAAAATTAAATACTTATGTATAAAAGCCTACATACTATTGTGTAGGCTTTTTCTAATTATAGAATAATTTGTATTTTGTTACTAATTTTAATTTTCTGAATAAATAATGTAAAAACTGGAATAGGAGTACAATGAAAATAGACATGTAATTATAACTATATATAATAAGGTTGGGATTAAAATGAATTTTATAAAGGTACATAATATTAATGAGAGCAAAATATTGAAAAAAGAGATTTGGGAAAAAAAGAAAAGAGAAAAGGTTACGTTATGTTCTTGTAAGGGCTGTATACAAAAGGCAGATGTAATATCAAATGTAAAAATAAATGATGTGGAAGAAGGAAAAATTGTTTATAGCATTCCAGTATGTAATGAGTGCAGTAACAAAGCAGAAAATTATTACGTAGATATAGATAGTTTGGTTATATAAGAGTTAGAACTCACAGTGATGAAAATTGCTGTGATTTTTTTATTGACTTTAACCTAAGACTAAGGTTTAAACTTAGTTGTAAAGGGGGAAAGAACATGAGTAAAAAATATAATATAAAGGAAGTAGCGAAGTTATTTAATATAACAACCAATAAAATTAGATATTATGAGAAACAGGAATTAATTAATCCTATAAGAGATGAGGAAAATGATTATAGAATTTATAGAGAGAAAGATATTATGCAACTTCAAGCAGTGCTATTATACAGATCTATAGGACTATCAATTAAAACTATAAAGGAAATAATTAAAAGTAATGATAGTATAGATTATTTGGAGCACTTTAATAGACAATGGATTATGGTGAATGATGAGATGCATAGATTAAATACTATTAGAGAATCACTTGAAAAAATAATAGATATATTATATGAAGATGAGAAAATGAACTCTGATAAAATTTTTCCTATTATTGAGAAAGGAAATAAGGTAGCATCTATTAGAGAGGGATGGAAGGATAAGTGGAACTTTAATAGTTGGGCAGATAGTTATGATGAAGATGTGAAGGTTGATAGGGGAGTTTTAAAGATTTATGAAAACTATAATAAAGTTTTGAATAAAGTGTATGAGAAATCTACTATAGCTGGAGAGGGTATATCAGTATTAGATATTGGGGTAGGAACAGGAAATTTAGCCAAAAGGTTTTTAGAAAATAACTATAGAGTAGTTGGAATAGATCAATCTAGAGAAATGTTAAGAGTAGCAAAACATAAATATCCTAATTTAAAAGTGAGATTAGGAGAATTTCTAAAGATACCTTTTAATGATAAAGTATTTGATATAATTGTATCAACTTATGCATTTCATCATTTAAATTCTGAAGAAAAATCATTGGCTATTAAAGAGATGATAAGAGTTTTAAAAGATAATGGGAAGATAGTAATAGGAGATTTAATGTTTAAAAATAGAATTGAAGAAGAGGGAATATTAAAAGAGTTAACAGAAGCACAAGTAGATGAAATAAAAGATGAATATTATTCATATATAGATGAGCTTGAAAGTGAATTTATGAAATATAATAAAAAGCTTAACTGTGAAAAGATAGATAGATTCATAAGTATAATTGAAGTAAATTAGAAAATTAAAAAATTATTACAAATATCCAAAAAGGAAGTATTTTAATACACAATTAGGATATAATTACCATGAGATTGGAAGTGGTGATTGTGAAGAAAAAAAGGGTATTAAAGTTCATTATTATATTTCTATTTTTATGTTGCGTTATAGGATATGCATCATATAAAGGTTATAAAAAATATGAAGATAATAAAAATGGAATTGGAGAGACAATTGATGTATTTAATGGGGTAGAGGTATACTATAATGGTTCAGAATATGGTAATGTTCATGGAAAACATTATAGTAAGGATGGATATTATTATGGATATGAGTGGCAGTGTGTTGAGTTTATAAAAAGATATTATTATGATTATTTAGGGCATGAGATGCCAGATGGATATGGTAACGCAAAGGACTTTTTTGATGATAGTATTCCACAGGGAGAAGTAAATGAGAAAAGAGGGCTTGTTCAATATAGGAATGGCGGAAATGAGATGCCTAAGGTAAATGATATATTAATATTTAATGATACAACATATGGTCATATAGTAATTATTTCAGAAGTTGGAGAAGACTATATTGAAGTAATACAGCAAAATATGGGGACTCATACAAGAGATAAGTTTGAACTAAAGAAGGATGGAAATAATTATTATATTGGAGGCCATAGAACTCCAGCTGGATGGCTTAGAAAAGAGTAGAAATTTAATAATAGGTGTAAGTAGAAGAAATATTGCTACAGCAGTATTTCTTTTTTGGGTGCGCCCAGCATGGGCGTACACTAATCGGTGAAAGTCCGTAACGGGGGCTGATA
>OBZL01000057.1_pt1 | contig 47951 bp, 39 predicted proteins | sample 1476921 | NCBI WGS metagenome assembly OBZL01 (sample SAMEA2580239, study PRJEB22360) | human gut metagenome | biome: human gut; feature: human-associated habitat; material: faeces | place: Denmark | collected 2008/2010
TAAAAACATATAAATCCTAATTTGATTAAAAACTTTGAATTGATTTTTTATATAATTCTGTTTGTATAAAAAACAAATTTCTAATGCAAATCAAAAGTCGAAAGAAATAAAATTAAAGAGAAGTGCCTATATACATATAATATTAAAATATTAATCTTTTCCCTAAAAATCACTATATTTTCACTTAAAAATAATTTCGCTAAATATACATTTATTATATTTCGTGTACTTGAAAGAGAAAAAACCCTGTGATATAATAAAATTAAGGCTTAAGACTATATTATAAAGGTGAAAAAAATGAAAAAAATACGAAATAAAACTCTAAAATATAAAAATTACGAATATCCTGAAGAAATTCTTCCGCTTTTCGAAGTGAACTTAACAAATGCAGATAGAAAAAGAATTCATAAAGTTTACTCTAACTATTATGATTTGAATTCTGAACGTGGATATGAATTTATAATTGAGGATTTATATATACTTGCTTATAAAAATAAACTTACTACTACAGAATTATCTAAAATATATAATGTTACTCCAAGAGCTGTTCAAATCTGGTTAAAAGAACTTGGATTAAACAGAGATTTAAAAACTGCTTCTAAATTAAAAAATAGAAACTCTGATTTAAGTTTATCAAATTCTTTAAATGAAGGTCAGGAAATGTCAAATAAATTTGGTATAGATATTTCTCAAGATTCAAAATATCCAAGTTATATGGTAGATTTCTTAAATTACTTAGAAACAATCAAAGGTAAATCAGAAAACACAATTAATGGCTATTCTATAGATTTAACATTATTTTTTAGATTTATGAAGGTTTATAAAGGATTAGTTAATGATCCTGATTTAGAATTTGAGGAAATTCAGATAAATGACTTAGATAATGATTTTGTAAGGAGAATCAAGTTAACAGATTTATACGCTTTTCTCTCATTTGTAGAAAAACAAAGGGATAACGGAACATATGCCAGAGCTAGAAAGGTTGCTTGCTTAAAATCCTTCTTTAAATTCCTTAATGGAAAAGCGAAAATAATTGATGAAAATCCAACCTTAGAGTTGGAATCTCCTAAAATAAACAAAAGACATCCTGTTTATCTAACCCTAGAACAAAGCATAGATCTACTCTCCTCCTTAGATCAAGAAGATAAAAACTATAAAAGAGATTATTGTATTTTAACCTTATTTTTAAATTGCGGAATGAGACTTTCAGAACTTTGCTCAATACAAATTGATAAAATAAAAGGCGATACATTAACTATCATTGGTAAAGGAAATAAAGAACGTACAGTTTATCTTAATGAAGCGTGCTTAAAGGCTATAAATAGCTATCTTTCTTCTAGAGATAATTCTAAGGTATCTGATGAAAACAAGAAATTTCTATTTATTTCAAACAGAAACTTACCGATAAACAAACGAACTGTTGAACTTTTAGTAAAAAAACATATAGGTAATGCTGGTATAGTTGATGGGAAGTACACTCCTCATAAGCTTAGACATACTGCTGCTACTCTAATGTACAAGCATGGTAATGTAGATATAAGAAGTTTACAGAGTATTTTAGGACACGAAAATATATCAACTACTCAAATATACACTCATATTGATGATGAGGCTCTTAGAGACGCTGTTAAGTCAAATCCGTTATCTAAATTATAGACAAGCAAGGAGAGTCTTATACTCTCCCCTTACCTACATTTTTATAATCCCCATATATTTATTGCATAGAACACTTATTAATAACATTCCATAAAAACTCATGGACATAATAATTATCTTAGTTTTAGTAATACCTATCCCCTTATTTAAAACCCAATTATTTATATACAAATTAATAATAATAACAGAAAGAAAATAGTATTTATCATTATTTAATGAAAAAAGAATTATAAATGCTGTAATTATATTAGATAATATTACAGAAATCAAAGGATATTTATAAAGATATTTTTTCATAGCTAACCTTTCTTAGTATTATTTCCTTATATTGTAAAAATATTACAAATAATATTCATAATATATATTATGTAAACTAATTCTACAATATAAGATAAAAAAGGTAGGATAAATATTTATTTTGCTTGCTCCGTCACTGCGTTCCAAGTCACATCAAAACAAATATCCACCCCACTCCTCCTAAAGGTATTTATATTACTAAAAATTCCTTATACTTTCCTAGACGTTAAAAAGCATAGAAACGATAAGATTTCTATGCTTTTTTTATGTTGAAGTACTAATATAAAATTTTTATAATAATGGTTCTCCTAAAACTTCTTTTAAAGTAGTTAAAATTGATTCATTATTTCCATCGTAGATAACTACTAATCTACCCTTTTTATAAATATGAGCTGCTTTGGTCCAGCTTGTTTTATTACCATTAATCATCATTCCATTATCAGTTATGCTCTTTAAGTCACCTTCTAAAGTACTCTTTGCACTTTCATCATACTCATAAATAGATAATCTGTCTCCGTTTATAGTATAATCATCATTTTCTACTGATAATAAGGATTTAGAGTCTTCTATTTCTGTTAATTTATAGCCCTTCTTCTCTATTTCTTTTTTAAAGTCATCTTCGTTATATGTCATTGAATTATCTGTAACCTTATCCCAAAGACCAACTCCGGCTTCCCCTACATCCTTAATACCTTCGCCAACGTCTTCTATCCCTCTCTTAGCCGCGTCACCTACTTGTTCTGCACCATTTTTAACTTTATCCCCTGCATTTTCAGCTGTACTTTTATTACATCCAATAAAAGCAGTAGATGTTGCCAAGCCTAATGCTAATACTAATGTTAATAATTTTTTCTTTTTCATAAAAAATCACCTCAATCTACTTTTCTTTACTTAGTTTCTGTAGATTGAGGTGATTTTATTCCTATCAATTATTTACTTTTTCCTTTAAGCTTTCTTACTCCTGGGAATACTTCTTCTGTCATTTCTTCTAAGTTTCCTTCTTCAAAGAAACTTTCATCTAAGTATTCAATATGATCAAAGGCATCTTCATAATCTTCATCTAAGGAAGTGAAATCTATACCTGATTCTTTAGATAGCTTTTCATAAGCATCCTTTAATAAATCAACATCAGATTCTTCTTCCTCTATATCTTCTTCAGTTTCTTCTGATTTAAGAAGTTCTTTTTTGTATTCTTCTTCTAAAAATTTATTTTCTTCTACTGTTTTAGCTATATCTTCAATCTTAATGGCTCTTATATCTACACCTTGTTCTTCAAGGCATTTACCACAATTATCACATATCTTTTTTTCATATAAATCGCAAAAATCATCCTCAGTATATTTTCCCATAGGAATACACCACCTTCCCAAATAATCAAAGTTCATTATATCAAATAGTATAATAATAAGCAAATTTCTAACAAGATTATACAAGAACATTAGTTTTGAGAACATAAGTTTGATATATTTACTAGAATATGATATAATTTTTTAAAAGAGGTGTGGTTATGTTAGAAAGTAAAGATAAACAAAAGGAAATATACGAATTTTTAAAAACATATACAGAAAATAAAGGATATCCTCCTTCAGTAAGGGAAATTTGTGAAGCAGTTTCATTGAAATCTACTTCTACTGTTCATGGACATTTAAAAAGATTAGAGAAAAAAGGATTAATTAAAAGAGATCCTACAAAACCAAGAGCTTTAGAAATAGTTGAATTAAATTCTACTAAAAGAGAAATGTTAAATATCCCTATTGTAGGTAAAGTAACTGCAGGATTACCTATTTTAGCGACTGAAAACATTGAAGACACATTCTCATTACCTTTAGATTTCATTAAGCATGACAGAGAATTATTTATGCTTAAGGTAACAGGAGATTCTATGATAAATGCAGGTATTCGTGAAGGTGACCTAGCAATTATAGAACAAACTAATGCTGCTTTAAATGGAGAAATTGTTGTAGCTTTAATAGAAAATGAAGCTACTATTAAAAGATTCTTTAAAGAAAAAGATTCTATTAGATTACAACCAGAAAATGATGCAATGGCACCAATTATAGTTGATGATTGTAGTATATTAGGAAAGCTTGTAGGATTATTTAGACAATATTAAGTAATATGGATATGTAAAGAGCTATATATTTTATATATAGCTCTTTTTTATTGGAGGAAGTATGAATTGTTTAAAGAATAATTATCCTATTGTTCAGTCTAAATATAAATTTACTAACATTCACCCTAAATCTGAAGATGAATATTTAATATATATTTTTAAAATCTTCCTAGTACTATTTTATCCTTTATGCTTTGGACTAGGAATTATGATGTATACTTACCACAGTAAATTTATACATTATGCATTTTACTTTTTAGCTTTTTTAGCTTTATCCTTATTAATAATAACTCCACTTCATATTCTTATACATGTTTTAGCTTACCCTGGAAGTTATAATGATGAGAACCTTTATGTAGGCTTTAATAAGAAGCACCTAGATTTTTTTGCTATTTATAATTTACCACTTACAAGAAAAAGGTTGCTATTTTCTTTACTATTACCTTTATTAAGCTTGTCTTTTATAACTTTAATAACACTTATTTTCTTCTATACTAATATGTTTGTGTATGCTCTCTTTTGTGTTAGCGTTTTATTATCAGTACATGATATATATGATGCCTATGTACTCATAAAATATAAAGACCCAAAAGAGAATGTAAAGTATATAAAGATAGAAAATTCAATATACAAAACAAATTAAAAAAAGGTGGGGGTATTTATTTTCTTGTTCCGTCGCTACGCTCAAGGTCACATCAAAACAAATATCCTCCCACTCCATTTTTATCTAGTTATTAAGTACATTATTTAAAGCTATTAAAACACCAATCTTGCCATGGTCAAAAGTTAATCCACCTTGAAGATATGCTATATATGGCTCTCTAATAGGAGCATCAGCAGATAATTCTATAGAAGATCCTTGAATAAATGCACCAGCTGCCATTATAACTTCGTCCTTATAACCAGGCATTGCCCACGGTTCACATTCAACAAAAGAATCAATTGGTGAACCATATTGAATTCCCTTACAGAATCTTATAAGTTTATTTGGTTCTCCAAACTTTATAGCTTGAATTATATCACTTCTCTTTTCGTCAAATCTTGGCTTCACCTCAAACCCTGCAAGCTCCATAATTCTAGCACAGAAAACTGCACCTTTAACAGCTTCCATTGCTATATGAGGTGCTAAAAATAATCCTTGGAATAAAGTTCTCATAAGGCCAAATGTAGCTCCACACTCTCCTCCTATTCCTGGGACAGTTAATCTATATGCTGCTTGTTCAACTAACTCTTTCTTACCAACAATGTATCCACCAGCTGGTGCTATACCACCACCAATGTTCTTAATTAATGAGCCTGCAATAATATCAGCTCCAACTTCTGTTGGTTCTATTACATCTATAAATTCACCGTAGCAGTTATCTACAAATACGTTAATATCATTTCTTATACCCTTTATGTATGAGATTACTTCTCCTATTTCTTTTACGCTGAAGGAATTTCTCCACCCATAACCTGTACTTCTTTGGATATGTACTATTCTAACAGAAGGATCTTCTAAAGCTTTCTTTATTCCTTCTAAATCAAACTTACCTTCATCAGTTAAGTCAACTTGACCATAATTTACTCCGTATTCCTTTAATGAACCTATATTTTCATCACCTGAAATACCTATAATGTTATGTAATGTATCATATGGCTTTCCAGAAACGCATAGAAGCGTATTTCCTGGCCTTAGGTTACCAAATAGAGCTGAACCTATAGCGTGAGTACCATTAACAAAATGTGGTCTTACAATGGCGCTTTCAGCCTTAAATATTCTTGCATATACTTTATCTAAAGAATCTCTTCCCATATCATCATATCCGTATCCTGATGAATTAGTGAAATGAGAATCGCTAATTCTTTCATCTTGGAAAGCCTTTAAAACTTTCATTTGGTTAAATTCTCTTATCTCATCATACATTTTAAATTGCTCTTCGCAATCCTTTAATGCTCTTTCATAAAGTTCAAATGTATTTTCTTTAAAACCATAGGTTTCTTTTAATAAATCTTTAGTATTATCTAACATCTTTCTCCTCCATGTTTTTATATTCTCTATTGATTATAGCAAATTAAAAGAGTGAAAGCCACGCTTTCACTCTTTTTTAAAAATCATTTTCCTCTTCCGCACCTGTAAATAAAATTGGTTTTGCTGGAGTTACTGTTGTAATTGCATGTTTATATATAAGCATTTGCTTACCTTCTTGGTCTAATACTACAGTGAAGGGGTCAAAACCTTTAACAATACCTTTTAATTGAAATCCATTAGTTAAGTATATTACAACTGATATCTTATTTTTTCTTGCACTATTTAAGAAAATATCTTGTAGGTTATTTTGTTGCTTATTCATAAAAGCACCTCCATTATCTCTCATATTACATAATATTATAAACCTATTTATTTCCAATGTCACCTATAACTTTCTCTAATATTTCTACATCAGAAAGCTTATCCTTGTCTAAAAAAGTAACCCTTGGATCTCTTCTAAACCATGTCAATTGCCTTTTAGCATAATTCCTTGAACCTTGCTTTATCATGTTAATTGCTTCTTGAAGCTTTACATCACCTTCTAAATAATAGAGTATTTCTTTATATCCTATTCCCTGCATTGATTGCATAGAAGAAGTATAACCCATTTCCTTTAGTTTTATACATTCCTCAAGAAGACCTTTCTCCATCATAATATCAACACGTAGGTTTATACGCTCATATAGCTTCTCTCTATCCATTGTAAGTATATAGTAATGAACGTCATACTCACTTTTATAAAAATCTTCTCCAGCGTTATATGAGCTAAAGGGCTTACCTGTAAGCTTATATACCTCTAAAGCTCTTATAACCCTCTTTCTATTGTTTGCATGTATTTCTTTGTAGCTTATAGGATCAATATCTTTTAACATTTCGTGTATATAGTTATTTCCATGTTCATTTGCTAATTTATCTAAATCTTTTCTATATTCTTCATCCTTCTCTGCTTCAGTAAAGTTCATGTTACAGGTTAAAGAATTTATATATAACCCCGTACCACCAACGATAATAGGAAGCTTTCCTCTTGATATTATTTCCTTTATTGCTTTTTCTCCTTGTTCTTTATAATCTGCAACAGAAAAGTTTTCTGATGGATCTACCACATCTATTAAGTGATGAACTACCCCATTCATCTCTTCCTTAGAAACCTTAGCTGAACCTATGTCCATATATTTATATATTTGCATTGAATCAGCAGAGATTATTTCTCCATTTAATCTCTTTGCTAATTCTATTGATAATTCTGTCTTACCTACTGCAGTAGGCCCTCCAATAACAAGTATCTTTTTCTTCATTAATTTCACCGTTTCTTATACTATTCTTCTAAACTTTTTCTCTAAATCATAATTTGTAAACTTAATTATAGTTGGTCTACCATGTGGGCAGTGGAAAGGATCATCTATATATCTAAGCTCATCTATAAGTTTTACCATTTCTATATCAGATAAATTATCATTTCCTTTAACTGCAGACTTACAAGCCATAGTAGCTATTCTATTATATTTTACCTCTGTAGTTTTACCTGTTCCTAAATCTTTAATATTGTCTAGTATTCCTAAGAAAAGCTCCTTTGGATCTAACTTTCCTAAAAAGTATGGAACCTCTTTAAGAGAAAGGGTATTGCCACCAAAGTCTTCTAATGTAAATCCTGCCCTAGAAAATACTTCTTTATTCTCTTCATAGTAGGCATAATCATCAATTGATAGATGAATTAATGTAGGTAACAATAAAGGTTGAACTACTAAGGTATCCTCTTCTATACTCTTAAGATATCTTTCAAAAAGAATCTTTTCATGGGCAGCATGTTGGTCTATCATGTATAGAACCTCATCATACTCTCCTAAAATATAAGTCTTATTAAACTGACCTATAAGCTTAAGAGGTGGAAACTTAGGTGTTCCTTTATCCTTTATTACCTCCTTCACAGGCTCTTCTTTTGTCTTAACTTCAACATTAAGTTCTACCTTATCTTCCTTTACAAGCTCATTTAAAGGCTCATATTTAACTTCAGGCTTTAAATCTATAGGAAGCTTAACCTCTGTTACTTCTTGAGGGTCATACTTCTTAAATGTAACCTCTTCATCTATTCTCGGAGGTATATTTAACTTAATCTCTTCTATCTCTTCTGGTTTATATACATCCTTTTCTTCTTCTGGCATAGAGAATGTCTTAAAGACATCTTCTTTTAATGCAGAATGTACAGCATCAAAAACCTTTTTAAATAGAACCCTATCATCCTTAAACTTAATTTCAGCCTTAGTAGGATGAATATTAACATCTACAAAGTCTGGGTATACTTCTATAAATAAAATAAAGAATGGGAACTTATTTACTGTACTAAAAGACTTAAAAGCATTTTCTACAGCTGCCACCAATGTCTTATGCTTTATATATCTACCATTTACAAATATACTTTGATTATTTCTAGATCCTCTAGATATCTCTTCCTTACCTATGTAGCCATATAAAGTTATCTCATCTTCTACATGTTCAAAATAAAGAGTGTTTTCACTTATGGTTTTTCCATATATAGTTCTAATTACATCATTTAGCTTTCCATTACCATAAGTATGTAAAACCTTCTTACCGTTGTTATATAGCTTAAAACTTACTTTAGGATTTGATAAGGCAATTCTGTTTATTATATCTGTTATTATAGAAGCCTCCCTTGAAATACTCTTTAGAAACTTCTTTCTAGCAGGTACATTATAAAAGATGTCCCTTACTTCTATGGTAGTTCCTTTATTAACACCACATTCCTCAAATGATAAAAACTCCCCACCATCTATTACAAGCTCTCTTCCAAAGTCATTTCCTTCTGTTTTTGTTTTTATATTTACCTTTGATACAGAAGCAATTGATGGAAGGGCTTCTCCTCTAAACCCTAAGGTACTTATGGAGAATATATCTTCTGATGTTTTTATCTTACTTGTAGCATGAGGAAGAAAAGCTTTCTTTACATCTTCAGGATGAATACCATCTCCATCATCTATTATCTTGATAAGAGTTGTTCCACCCTCCTCAATTTCTATTGTTATGTTTTTTGAATTTGCATCTATACTATTTTCAACTAATTCTTTTACAACAGAGGAAGGTCTTTCAACAACTTCCCCTGCTGCTATCTTATTTGATGTATTTTGGTCTAAAAGATTTATTCTCTTCAAATACAACCATCTCCTAATTTAAACTCTTTGCATCCTTAATCAATTTATATAATGTATTCATAGCATCCATAGGAGTCATATTTAAAACATCTAAATTAACAATTTCATTAATTAAGGCATCCTTTTCTACTTGTGTAAAGTCCATTTGCATTGGAGCAGAAGTTTCTCTCTTCTTCTTTTCTTTAAGTTTTTCTTCTAATTCATTGTTTGTAGACTTTAATTCATTTATCTTGCATTCTAATTCTTCTACCTTAGAGTTATCTATAGTAACAGCAGTTTCTCTTACATACTCTTTATGAGATACCTCTACACTACCTTCCCCTTCTAATCCTCCTAGGATCTCTTTAGCTCTTCCTATAACCTCTTTAGGAAGTCCTGCAAGCTTAGCAACCTCTATACCATAAGATTGGTCTGCACCGCCCTCTATAATCTTTCTAAGGAATATTACGTTATCTTCTATCTCTTTAACAGCTACAGAGTAGTTTTTAACTCCTTTAATCATTCCTTCAAGCTTAGTTAGTTCATGATAGTGAGTAGCAAATAGCGTTTTACATCTTAAATCATTATTTTTAGCTATATGTTCTATAACTGCCCAAGCTATACTTAGACCATCATAGGTAGATGTTCCTCTTCCTACTTCATCAAGTAAAACCAAGCTCTTAGAAGTAGCATTCCTTAATATATTTGATACTTCCCACATTTCAACCATAAATGTAGACTTACCACCTGCTAAGTCATCAGAAGCCCCTATTCTTGTAAATATCTTATCACACACAGATATATTAGCTTCTTTAGCTGGTACAAATGATCCCATCTGTGCCATTAAGGTAATTAAGGCTACCTGTCTCATATATGTAGACTTACCAGCCATATTAGGTCCTGTTATAAGTAATAGTTGATTATCTTCTCTGTTTAATGTAGTATCATTAGCTATAAACTCACCTTTATTAATTACCTTTTCAACTACAGGGTGTCTTCCTTCTACTATATGAATATCTCCAGTTTCATTTATACTAGGCTTAATATAATCATTCTCTAAAGCTACTAAGGCTAGAGTAGATAGTGAATCTAAATTACCTATAATCCTTGCTGTTTTCTTAAGTCTTGCTATTTGACTTTCTACCTTATTTCTTATTTCTACAAATAGTTCATACTCTAAGTTTACAAGCTTTTCTTCTGCACCTAAGATTTTATCTTCCATTTCCTTAAGCTCAGATGTAATATATCTTTCTGCATTTGCTAAGGTTTGCTTTCTTATATATCTTCCCTCTGGTATAGAAGAATAGTTTGCCTTAGATATTTCTATATAGTATCCAAATACTTTGTTATATCCTACCTTTAAGGACTTAATACCAGTAAACTCTCTTTCGCTATTTTCTAATGAAGCAATCCACTCCTTACCATGAAGCTTTGCTCCTCTTAGCTCATCTACCATTTCATTATAACCATCTCTTATAATGTTACCTTCCTTTAAGGCAATTGATGGGTCATCTAAAATTCCTTCATGTAATATTTTTCTTATATCATCTAACTCGTCTAAATTGTTATAGTATTCTTTAAGAAGTAATGAGCTTGAGTTCTTAAGTTGTTCCTTAATGCCTGGTATCTTATCTAAAGAAGTTCTAAGTGATACCATATCACGTCCATTTACATTACATGAAGAAATCTTACCTAAGATTCTTTCTATATCATATATTTCCTTAAGAGAAGCTCTTAAGTCCTCATTAAAAGAAATATCATTAAATAGTTCTTCTACTGAGTCTAATCTCTTTTCTATCTCTTCCTTAACTATAAGAGGTTCATCTATCCATCTTCTTAGTGATCTTCCTCCCATAGATGTAGCTGTCTTGTCTAATACCCATAAAAGAGATCCCTTTTTAGATTTTTCTCTTATACTCTCTGTAAGCTCTAAGTTTCTTCTTGAATTTCCATCTATAGTCATAAAGTTTATAATATCGTATTTCTCTAAAAAGTTTATGTTAGTTAAGCTCATCTTTTGAGTTTCATATATATACTTTAATAAAACCTTAGATGCATTTTTTGAAGCTTCTTCAAGGCCTGAAACCTCAGCTTCTGAGAATTGATCTATAAGTTCGCTATCCATTACTTTAAAGCTATCTAGCGGCTTTCTAGTTATTAATGCATTAGTATATGTATATATTTCATGTGCTAATTCTTCAGGCATATTAACATCTACAATTACTTCTTTAGGATTAATCTTTGTAAGCTCATCTAAAAGAGTTGTTCTTAAATTAGTAAAGGAAGTGGTTTTAAATTCACCTGTACTAATATCAGTAGAAGCTAAACCTATGTTATTGCTATCTTCATATATGGCTACTAGGTATGTATTTAAATTTTCTAAAGTAGCGTTAGTATCTACATATGTACCAGGAGTAATTATTTTAATTACATCTCTTTTAACTAATCCCTTAGCTAATGCTGGATCTTCTACCTGTTCACATATAGCAACCTTATATCCCTTTGAAATTAATCTAGGAATGTATGTAGCTGCTGCATGGAATGGTATACCACACATAGGGGCTCTCTCCTCTAGGCCACAATCCTTTCCTGTTAATACTAACTCTAAAGCTCTTGATGCTTCCTTTGCATCATCAAAGAACATTTCATAGAAGTCACCAACTCTATAAAAAAGTATACAATCTTGGTATTTATCTTTAATTTCTACATATTGTCTCATCATAGGAGTCAACGCCATTATTCCATCCTCCAAATTTCTAAATAATTATCTATTTTAATAGATATATTTTATCATAATGGTCTATAAATTGCTAAAGAGATTTTATTTATGAACTTTAAGGAAAAATATTATTAATACATGTAATTTTTTATTATAAAAGTGAATATATTATATCATAGTAACTTATTGAAAAATAAAAGTTGTCAGATGGTTTACATTAGAAATTCTGAATGTTAAAATATAATTACCATAATTTTACTAATGCGTTTTCGCACAATTTACTGAAGTACAATATATTATTAAAATATCAATAAAAAAGAGAGGGAGATGTACATGCCGTTTATTGATTCGAAAGTTACAGTATCTCTTTCTGAAAATCAGAAGGAGTCTTTAAAAGATGAACTAGGAAAAATTATAGATGAGATTCCTGGTAAATCACAAAAATTCTTAATGTTAGGTTTTCAAGATAATTTTCCACTTTATTTTAAGGGTGAAAAATTAGATTATGGCGCTTTTATAGAGGTTAAGATGTTTGGCCGTGCCACTGAAGATTCTTTGAATAGAGCTACTAAAGAAATTTGTGATTTGTATAAACAAGCTCTTAACATTCCTCCAAAGTCTATTTATGTTAAATTTGAAGAGGTAGATAATTGGGGATGGAATGGAGCTAACTTTTAATTATCTAAAAATATCCTAGTATGAAATTAAAAAACTTTGCTAAGATACAAATTCTTAGCAAAGTTTTTTAATTGTTATTTTGTTTTTATAGGCAATTTTATTATAAAAGTGCTTCCTTTTCCTAGCTCACTTGAAAGGGTAATGCTACCTCCATGCAATTCTACAATATTCCTTGTTATTGTAAGGCCTAATCCGCTTCCACCCTTTGCTTCTGAGTTTTTATCTACAACTTGGTTAAATCTATTAAATATTGATTCATGATATTTTTCATCTATACCTTCACCATTATCCTTAACACTTATAATTACGAAATCTTTCAAATCATTTATAGAAACAACTATTTTTCCACCATCTTTAGTATGATTTATAGCATTACTTACTAGATTTACTATACATCTTTCAATTTCATAAGCATCACAAAGCATAATCTTCTCTTCAATATCTGGATCTATTATTAGCTCTACACCATTTGACTTACTATATTCCTTTAATGATAAAGCAGCCTCTTCTACTACATATACAATATCATTTTCCTTTAGATTCAGTGTATAGTTTCCGTTCTCTATTTTTGATGTGTCTATCAAGTCATTAATTATCTTTAATAATCTATTTATATTTCTCTTTATCACATCCATATAGTAGCTTAATCTTTCCGATTCAATTCCTTCATCCCCCTCATTTAAACTCATTATAAGTTGTTGAGTTGAAGATAATACATTTAATGGCGTTCTAAGCTCATGGGATAGGTTGACAAAATAATTATTCTTTCTCTTTTCAGATTTTATCAATCTACTATATAGCTTTTTATTCTTTTCCATTTCATCAAAAAGATCTTTAGTTCTCTTATTTACTAATAAATCAAGTTTCTTAAGCTTTAAATGTTCTGTCCTGAATATAAATATAATTATTAAAACACAAATTAAAAAAGCAAAATTACTTCGCCAAAATGGAGGCTTAATAGTAAACGAAAGAGTCTTTTCATCACTAAATGAACCATTAGTACTTCTTGCTTTAAAAGCAATATTATATTCACCTGGTGCAAGATTACTTAAGGTTATTTCGTTACTATTCATAAGAATCCATTCATTGTGACCTGATGTGGTATTTCTATAATAATATTGTACATTCCTACTATTTTTGTAGTCAGGTAAAAATACCTTAATACTTATGGTATTTTCAACATGTGTAAACCTTTGTTTATCAACCTCTTTAATACTTTTTCCATTAAGCTTAAATGTATCAAATCTTAGTTCAGGTAAATAATCACTGTTTACCACTTCATTAGGATAAAAAGCATTAAGACCACCTATTCCTCCGAAGTAGAATTTACCACTTTTTGATTTATAATAAGCATTTCCATTAAATTCATTACTTTGAAGACCATCTGTAATATCTAAAGTGACAAAGGTATTATTTTTTTCATCATATTTTGATATACCTGAATTAGTACTCATCCATGGGTTACCTTCATCATCTATTAATACACCATATATATAGTTATTTGGTAAGCCATCTTCTGTAGTAAAACTTTTAAACTTCTCTGTTTCCTTATTAAATTTATTAAGACCTATTCTTGTTCCAATCCACAAGTTACCTTCGTCATCTTCTGCTATACTTCTTATAACATCATCACTTAATGATTCTTCATTATTTTCATCACTATAATAAATCTTTACCTCTTCTTGTTTTGGGTCCAACTTAATTAGCCCTCCATTATAGAAGGTTCCAAACCAGTACACTCCATCCTTGTCTTCATATATTGCACAGCAATAGGTATCCCTTACACCTTTGCTTTTTAACCAATCATCAATGTTTTTAACACTGCCATCCTTTGGATTATATATATTATATCCATTGGTTGTACCTACCCAAACATATCCTTTAGAGTCTATTAATAAGCTTTTAATAAACTTATCAGATAATCCATCATCTACATCTATTACCTTTACTTTATTTTTATCTATATCAATTATATTTAATCCATTATTAGTACCAACATAAACATAGTTATCATACCCAGTTATTACGTTTATAGAATTATTAGAGAATCCATTTAAAGTAGATGTATTTATATGATGAATTTCATTAGTTTTCTGATTAATAACATTAACTCCTTTTGAATTAGTACCAACCCATAAATATCCGTATTTATCTTCATAAATACCATGAATTACATTTTCACTTAAGGTGTTGCTCCCTAACCTATCATCCTTCTTATATGTATCCATTTTAATATTTGGATCAAATACACTTATACCAGCGTATGTTCCTACCCATATTAGACCACCTCTATCTTGATACACTGTAAAGGTATCATCATTTATAATACTTCTTTCATTGGAATTAGTATTACTGTAAGTAGTAAAATCATTACTTTCTTCCGAATATTTAGCTAGTCCTTCTCCTGTGCATATCCATAGATTATCATCTTTGTCTCTTAGAAAGTTTCTAACATAATTATTGGGAATAGAACGTATATCATCTGGATTATGTCTGTATTCTTTTATTTCTTTTTTAACTGTATCTATTACTTTTAATCCATCATTATATGTACCAATCCATACAAGACCATCATTATCACAATGTACTCTTCTTACGCTTTTTGAAGTAGCTTCCTTGTATTTATCATCATATATAAAATCATTCACTCTTTTACCAGTAGAAGTAAGCTTGTCTAATCCTTTTTCTGTTCCTGCCCATATATAGCCTTCTCTATCTTCCATAATGGATAGAACAACCTTATTCTTTAAATTCTCCTCAACATCTGTAAAAGGCTCAAATTTATCTTCTTCCTCATTGTATATATCTATCCCATTGTATGTTGAAATTAATAACCTACCATCCTTTGTAATCACCATATCGTTAACACTGTTACTAGATAAGTTACCAATATCCTCACCATGTAGATATTGAGTTATAGTATCATTTTCTACATCAATTTTATTAAGTCCCCCATAGGTTGCTACCCATATGTATCCATATTTATCTTCTAATAACTTAGCTACATAGTTATTACTTAACCCTTTCGATGACTTTTTCTCTTTTCTATATACTTTATAGTTATATCCATTATATCTATTAAGACCATCATTTGTGGCAAACCACATATATCCTCTACTATCTTGGAGAATGGATTCTACTGTTGCTTGTGATAACCCGTCTTCTATTGATATATTTCTAAATATAATATCTCTATTTTCACTTCCTATTACAGGTATACCACATACAAAAATTGAAATTAATAATGTAGATATAAATTTTTTTATATTTTTCTTATTCATTTTATTAAGGCCTCCATAAGTTGCTACCAAGTATATCTATATTTATCTTATAATAAATTAATCAAACTACATATATTCTCTTGGAGAATAGATTAACTTTTACTCTATGTAATCCCCCCTAGTAGTTATAGCTTTATTATTTAATTATACACAAAAATATTATATTTTTGTCAATTTGTGTAGTATTTATTGTAATTTTTTATATAATTTTATTGTTTTATGTATTTTAAATAAAAAAAGTAGCTGGTTATCTATTTTTATAGCCAGCTACAAAATATTTATCTCTTAAAAAGTGATAGTATGTCTTCTTCATCTAAATTGCTAATATTATCACCAAGTTTTATATCCTTTCCTACAACTTTATCTATTAAACTTTTCTTTTCCTCTTGAAGAGATATGATCTTTTCTTCTATTGTTCCTTCTGAAATCATTTTTATTACTTCAACCACATGTTTTTGACCTATTCTGTGTGCTCTATCAGTAGCTTGATCCTCTACAGCTGGGTTCCACCATGGATCAAAATGAATAACTATATCTGCACTAGTTAAGTTTAATCCTGTACCTCCAGCTTTAAGTGAAATTAAAAATACTGATGTATCATCATTATTAAAGTCCTCTACAAGCTTATTTCTTTTCTTTATTGGAGTTGACCCGTCTAAATAACAATAGGTTATTTCATTTTCTCTAAATGCTTTAGAAATATTGTTAAGCACTGATGTAAATTGGGAGAATACTAGAATTTTATGTCCTTCATCTATACTTTGACTAACAGTTTCTAAAAGTGCATCTATTTTACCACTTCCCCCTTTGTAATCATCCATTACAACTGAAGGGTCTAAACATATCTGTCTAAGCTTAGTAATGTATGATAATATCTCAATCTTACTTTTAGCAAATTCATCATTTTCAACCTTCTTTTCAATTATATCTTGGATATACTTAACATAGGTTGAATAAACCTTAAGCTGCTCATCATCAAGAGGTACTATTAATTTATTTTCAATTTTATCAGGAAGCTCTTTAATAACATCTCTCTTGTATCTTCTAAGTATAAAATGCTTAATTAATCTATTTAAATCTTTAATTAAGCATTCATCTTCCTCAAGCCTTCTATGGTACCTTGTAGCAAACTTCTTTTCATCATAAAGATATCCAGGCATAATAAAATCAAAAATACTCCATAACTCCATAAGTGAGTTTTCAATTGGGGTACCTGTTAAAGCAAACCTGTTCTTTGATTTAATACTTTTTACTGATTTAGCATTTTGAGAAGATGGGTTCTTTATGTTTTGAGCCTCATCTAAAATACAATAGTCAAACTCTATTTCTTTATAAAGATCAACATCTCTTTTTATTAGATTATAGGTTGTAATTAAAACATCATATTTTTCTCTGTTTTTTAATATATCCTCCCTCTCTTCTCTATTACTATGTAGTATTCCAACCTTCATAGTAGGAGCAAACTTTTTAAACTCTTTATACCAGTTATAAACTAATGATGTTGGGGCTACTATTAAACTTAAAGCCTTTTCATTTGAAGAAAGGAAGGTTATGGTTTGAAGAGTTTTTCCAAGTCCCATCTCATCTCCAAGTATTCCACCGAATCCTAAGTAATCAAGAGTCTTAAGCCATGAATAACCAATCTTTTGGTACTCTCTTAAATTAGCATTTATACATTCTGGAATAGGAAACTCTTTTCCCTTTAACTTCCCTAGGGTAGTTTTTAAGGATTCTAATCCCCTTCTTCCTTTTACATATGTTATTTCATTGTCTTGTAGATAATCCTCAACATACATACCCTTATTCTTATTAAACTCTATGGTATTTTCACTAATTTCTTTATCTTCATTTAAAGAATCTAGGAGTTTAAGAAGCTTGTTAAGTTCTATTTCTTCTAAGTCTAAAAATTCTCCACTTGAAAGCTTATAAAACTTTTTGCTATCTCTAAAGGCCCTTAAAATATTTGTAGTTTCGTCTTCCTTTATGTCACCTAATTTAAATTTAAATTCAAAATAATCATACTTTCCTTTTCTAACTTCACCTTTAAAAGAATTGGAAGAAAGGTTCTTTATACCAGTAAACCTATCTGAATAAAATATTTCGCCATACTCATGAAGCTCTAGTATATCCTCTTTGAAAAATTTAAATATGTACTCATCATCCTTAAAGAATCTAAAAGTTTCATTAACCTCTTCAAAACCTAATTCTCTAAGTTTTATTATTACCTTTTCCTCTTTATTACTATCCCTATATATAACCTTATCCTTTAAATTATGAAAATAGTTAAATTCATACTTATCATAACAAACCTTCAACGTAAGGAATATATCATCACTTTTATCAAAATAGAACTTAAAGGATACTGGTGCTATAACCACCTTATTACTTAAAGATTTAGATAATTCTATATCATCACTAACCTTTTGCATAGAAGGTATTAAGTCTCTTAGCACCCTTTCTTCCTCATCTCTTGTAAAGAATATTGAGTTTCCATGATTAAAAGCTTCTAAATAAGGAGTTATTGACTCAATTTGATCATAGGATGGAAGATATATTGTAGTATTAAACATAAATACATCATTTGAATCATTTAAAGCCTCTGGAATACCACGAGGAGCTTCAAGCTTAATCAAATTTCCTAAATCCTTTAGATTCATAGGAAGAGGAATATTTCCCTCTAAAACTTCTGTTTCTATAAGTCTAGAATAGAATCCGTTTCCTAAATACACTCTAAAGTCCTTTATTATAGTCATAAACTCTCTTAAAAGAGCTTTAGGTATAGTAATTTGTTTTCCAGACACAAGCTTTTCATTAACCTTTCTAAAAGAATTAGATGATAAATCAATTTCCTTTAATAATTCAATAAAGCTTATTAATCTTTTAGTAGATGAAGTAAGTCTTTGTTCCTTTATGTTAAATATATAATCCTTGCCATAAGGGATAGATATTCTATTATAAAGAGCTACTAAAAAGGCATCTATATCCTTTAAGGTATATAGCTTGTTAGACTTCATTCCTTCAAGACCTATTTTAAATTCTGCTCCTAGTTTTCCTGTCCACTGTATTTTATTAAGTATAACCTCTATCTTTATCTTATCCTTCTTTTTTTCTTCACCAAGAAGTAAATCTAATATAGAACTTTCTGTTTTCTTTACAATACTCTCTTTAGCATCTGTTAATCCAAGCTCATCCTTTATGCTTGGATCTTCATCTAAAGAGTTAATAAACTTATAGAAGGTAGCTACTAGATGTTTGCAACAATATCCCCTCTTACTATTCTTCTTCTCAAAGGTATTACAGCTACAATGTGAAAATATTACTTCACTATTTCTCTTATCTATATCCAACTTACAAGAATACTGACTATATAAATCTTCAGAAATAACTGAACTAGTAAGAACTATTTTATCCTTATCACCTTCATAATTTAAATCTGAAATCAAATCATTTTTAAATACTCTTTCCCCATCTTTTTCATTTTTACCACAGGTACTTCTATTAAATCCTTCTATTAAATCTTGTTTTAACATTTAATCACCACATTCTCTTTAGATTAATCTAATTATATAATAACAGAACTTAAGTTCCTATGTCTAACTTCTATAGATTTTAATTCTAATAGCAAAACACTACCAATTTCATAAAATGTTATAAAGCAAACAGTTAATAAAATATTATTAACTCTCTAAAGGTTAATAAAATATCATTAACCCAAAAGCAGTTTATAAAAGTATATTAACTCTTGTTATTATTTTCTATGGAGGATTTATGTATAAGGCACTTATATTTGATATAAAGGATTCAAGAAAAATTCAAAATAGAGAAGAACTACAAAAAAAATTATTACAGTTAATAGAGGATTGTAATACTATTTTCAAGGAGTATATAGTAAGTCCTTTTTGTATTACCTGTGGTGATGAATGGGAAGGGTTATTAGTAAAGGATGCACCAGATTTAGATATTAAAAACTTTTTTCAAAAGAGGTTGCCCTCTAATATATTCTTTTATTTTGGAGTTGGCATTGGTGATATATCTATAAAAGATTTCTCTTTGCCAACAAACTGTTTAGATGGTGAAGCTTTTATAAGAGCTAGAGATGAATTAAATAAAGCTAAGAATAACAATATCTATTCCTAGCTTTATATATCTAAATTAAATTATAAATGAGAATGCCTCCAATAAATGCAGTAACTAAACTTACTAAAGTTCCTACAATAAAGCACTCTACAAAGTAATCCTCTGAAAACTTCTTAAACCTTGCAATAGATTTTAGGGTTAAAATAACTGCAATTAAACCATACTGAGAGCAAACAACTGATATTATAATAAATAACCTTTCACAAATTCCTATTATAAAACCACCATTTTTAGCTCCTTCATCCTCTTGAGAACTATTTCTACCAATACTTTTTAATAAAAATTTAGAAAAATATCCTACTCCATAGCTGCAAAAAAGTATTATAAATACTATTGATAGAAAATTATTATAGGGGATAGCTTGGCTATATAGCGAATAAATATACTGAAGAAAATCCTCAAAACTAATATTATTAAATACAATGAATATTATATATAAGGATAAAAAATGAAGAAACTGATCTAAAATAAATAATACTAAATTTTCAATTTTAAAAGGCAGCTTCTCCATAACAACCTTATAGCAAGACTTTCCATAATCTATAATAAAATGAATAAAAAATATGGCTATTGCATATAAAAAGTAATTATTCAATGTTATTGAAGAGGTATAAATAACTATCCATGTTAAAAGTATGAATATAATACCATGAATAAATGCATGTATAAGATTATATTTTCCTGAGCTTATATACCATTTATATTTAACATTGTTTGCCCCTTCTCTTCCCTGAACTATTTTGTCACTCTGAAATACAAAATCACCAAGTATATGAGATATTAATGATATTAAAAACAATGTAAAATACATAACTATACTCCCTTAAAATTGCCAAATAGCTCTTCTATAAGCTTTATATTCTTTTCTATCACAAAGAACTCAGCTGAATTTAACTTTTGAGATATATCAGATTTTGAGTTAGACACCCCATCTTCAACCATCTTTTTATATGATCCAGCCTTCCTGTAACTTTTAATAATCACCCATTGTTTAGGAGTTACCTTATTAATTAATATCTCTGTATTCTCAATTAAAGCATTAATAATATAGCTTATATTTACTGTAGGATAACCCCCATCGCTTACTAATGATATAGCGACTTCATCCTTTTCCATTATAGAATACTCATTTAAATAAACTCTATTTACCTTAGACTTAATTGTATCTCCAGATTTTTTAGCTATGTTTATGGCATTTCTTGCATTTATAAAGGCTTCTCCGTCCATGTTGGAGCTATTACTATAGACCTCTGTACTAATGCTACCAATACCTATGCCTGAGTAGGTTTTAATGTCATAATCACTTAAAAACTCATTAATTTCAGTGATTATAGTATAGCTTTTAGAAATATCCTTAAGAACTATTTGCCACTCATCTCCTAAGGTAATTGTAATAGGAGTTAAAAGCTTATCTTCATACTTTTTGCTAAGAGACTTTAAGTAATTTTTAATTATATTTTGAACTTCTATTCTATTTTTGATTTTACGCGAATGAACAATATCCATGTTTATAACGCTGTATATCATTTTATTATCTCCACTTCGTTTTTTTATTAAATTATACCATATAGTTACATAATTTAACCATAAAATTAACTCTCCAATGGGAATATTTGACCATCTACATAATATCTATACATCTGTAGTGTAATCTTATTTACAAGAACTATAGAATCTGCTTGATATCCTCCATCTGGACTATTATAAATAATATAGAATCTATAATAATCTTTATCTATATTCTCAGGAAGGTTTAGATTATCTTCAGTATACTTATAATCTACTTCATCTTGAGTTTTTCCAGTATAGTCATAAATCCTATGCCTTATATCATCTATAGAAAGTCCGCTGTAGTCATAGTGAGGAATATTCCTTTCATCGCCTTTAACCTCTAATAGCTTAAATATACCATTTTCATATTTCATTATCTCTACAACGTCTATAATCTTATCATTAGTTGATGCATCCCTTAAGGAAAACCTATTTAAAAGCTCATATACATTGTCACCATCTACATCCTTTAAAATACTACCATTGGACTCTTGGGTATAATTATCCTCCTTGTTTGTAGTTCCATACTTATCATAAAATCCATTTTCTATATAAAAGTTATTTTTATCATCAGGAATCTTATATTTATAATACTTATAACTTTTTGTATCCATAACATAAAAAGAATAATCACTTAAAAAGCCCTTATTATACTTTGGAACATCCTCCTCTGCTACTAAATATTCACCATCTTTATAATAGAAAAGAAGAGAATAGTGACTTGCCCCGGCGCCTTGTACATTTATTAAAATATCCTTTATCTTATCTCCAGTGGCATCTTGTACATCAGCTACTTCTATGCTCATAGGGTCTACTTCCTTAACATAAAGTGTTCTATTATTGCTTCCATCTATTATTTGAATATAAGCCTTTTTAGAATTAAGATTATTATTTTCAAGTAGTTTTATAATATCTCCAACCCCATCACCATCAATGTCTGTTGTAATGCTATTTATCTCTTTGTATCCTTCAACACTTAAATTCTCATCCAAGTTAAATTTAATATTATTTTTGTTTACTTTAGTACCCTCATTAGTTTTATTTGTCCCACAAGCTACAAGAGATAATGCAAATACACAAAGCAAAGCATAAACTACTTTTTTCCTCATACTCATTCTCCTAAATAATAATTATACTGTATTAATATTTAAGGAACCTTAAAATAATGATTCATAAAAAAAGAAACTGCAAAAGCAGTTTCTAATAAATTATTCTACTATTTCTCCAAGTAATGAGAATGGTTGAGCTCTATTTATGTGAACATTAACTAGCTTACCAACCATAGAAACATCTCCTGGGAAGTTTACAAGTCTACCATTTCTTGTTCTACCCATTAACTTAGTTTCATCATTTTTAGATGGTCCTTCAACTAGAACTTCAACAGTTCTACCTTCATAAACCTTATTTCCATTGATTACGCCTTTATTAATAACGTCAACTAATCTGTTAAATCTTTCGTGCTTAACATCATCTGGAACTTGATCTTCCATTCTGTCAGCTGGTGTATGGTTTCTTCTTGAGTAAATGAAAGTAAATGCTGAATCATATCCAACTTCTTCACAAAGATTTAAAGTATCTAAGAAGTTTTCTTCTGTTTCTCCAGGGAATCCAACAATAATATCCGTTGTTATTGAGCATTCTGGAATTTCTTCTTTTATCTTCTTAATTAAGCTCATATACTTTTCTCTATCATAGTGTCTGTTCATCTTCTTTAAGATTTCATCAGAACCACTTTGAACTGGAAGGTGAATTTGCTCACATAACTTGTCACATTCTTTAATAGCCATAATAACATCTTCTGTTAAGTCCTTAGGGTGAGATGTCATAAATCTAACTCTTTCAAGACCTTCAATTTCATTAATTCTTCTAAGAAGTTTAGCAAAATCTATTTCTTCTTCTAGTCCTTTTCCATATGAGTTAACATTTTGCCCAAGAAGAGTAATTTCTTTATATCCTTGAGCTACAAGTTCCTTAATTTCCTTTTCAATTTCTTCTGGTCTTCTGCTTCTTTCTCTTCCTCTAACATAAGGAACTACACAGTAAGTACAGAAGTTATTGCATCCATACATAATAGTAACAAATGCTTTTATTGAGCTTTCTCTATCTACAGGAATACCTTCAATAATTTCAGTTTCTTTGTCAAATATTTCTTTAACTTGAACCCCTTCAGTCTTTACCCTATTTAAGTATTCAGGGAACTTATAAGAGTTATGTGTACCGAAGATAATATCAACATATGGGAACTCTTTTAAGATTTTATCAGCCATTCCCTTTTGTTGCATCATGCAACCACAGATACCTATAACTAAATCAGGATTATTTTTCTTTAGTTTCTTAAGTAGTCCTAAATTTCCATAAACTTTATTTTCAGCGTTTTCTCTTACGCAACATGTATTAAATAAAATAATTGAAGCTTCTTCTTTAGCTTCAGTCTTTGTATATCCAATTCTCTTAAGCATTCCTGAAAGCTTTTCAGAGTCTTCTTCATTCATTTGACAGCCCCATGTTTCAATATAATACTTTAGATTTTTTACTTCTGACATAGTATTCTCCTTTACATGCAAATTTCTAATGTATTATAACAAATTTATTGCATAAAATAAAGGGTTGTTATTTATTAATAAAAATCTACCAAATCTTTAAAGGCTTGATACTTTTTCTAAATCCCAATATGCAATATATATAAATCAGTTACCATTCGCTCACTTAACATTATTTTACTTCTATTATTATTAATGTTTATAAAAAAATCGCCAAGGCGACTGTGGAGCCGTCGATTTTTTCGCCCATCTGCATAAGTGATATTCCAAATTTAAATTTGGTAAATAGAACTTACTCATTAGAGCTTCCGAAGCTTGCCTGAGGAAAATCTTGCAGGGGCATATATTTTATTTTTTATTCTTTAGGAAGAAATGAACTAATGTATCGCTAAATTGTTGAAGTTATCCACAATTTAATTGAAGCTATAATTTCCTAAAGAATAAAAAAATCACTGTATATCAGAGTATAGATATACAGCGATTTAAATTTTAACCTATTTTATTTTCTTTTTTTAATACTACAAAACAAGCTCCTGCTACAGATATAACGAAAAGTGCAAACCATAAACCTATATTTGCATTATCTCCAGTAGCTACACTTTGTCCTTCTGTTTGTTTTAAATTGTTAAATGCATTTTCCAATTCTGCTATTGCCTTTTCAACTTCTTCTGCTGTGGCATCTTTATTTTCAATAACAGTTTTTGCAGAATCTAAAGCATTTTTTAGGTTATTCCAGCTTCCATCTGTATAGTTTCCCTTTTCTAATTTAATAAGTTTATTATATAACTTTATTAGTCTAGTTTTATCCACTTTTACTTCAAGCTTAGATAATGCATCTGCAAGATTATTATATGCTGCTTCAATTTCTTCTTTTGAGGCATTAGTATTATCTAATACCAATTGAGCATTTTTAACAGCATTCTCAAATACTTTAAGGGAAGCTTGTGTATATTTAAAGGTATCCAAGCCTTCTATTTTATTTAACAAAGCTTGTAAGTCATCTTTTGAGATTCCTTCTTCTGGTGTTGTTTCAACAAGCTTATCGTAAGCATCAGTTAACTCATTGAATGCATTATTAATTGCTTCTTGCGTAGCTAAATCATCATTTAACACGCTTTTTGCCTTTTCTAATGCTTTGATAAATAAACTCCAGCTCTCCTCAGTATAATCATCCTTTTCTAGGGACTTAACCTTATTATATAGATCCTCTAATTGAGATTTATCCACTTCAACTGTGTTGTCTTCTAATATTAAACTAACCATTGCAACTGATAATTCTGTTTTCATAATTTCAACATCATTTGCATTTGGTTCTTCTGAATCTACTAAAGCTTTTGCCTCTGCAATCTTATCTTGAAGAGTTTTCCAAGAATCTACTGTAAATCCTTGATCTTCAATAGCTGAAGCTTGATCAATAAGTTTATTTAAACCTTCAAGATCTGCTTTTACATCCACTGCATGTAATTTAATTTCAGAAGCTGTTCCATTATTATTTACTGCTTCTAGTGCAACTAATCTTACATGTTTATTTGTAACTGCATCAAACTCAATAATTTTTGCTTCAGAATTTCTTGCTAGGGTTCCTTCCTTAACCTTTGTATAGTTAACACCATCATCACTTACTTGAATCTCGTATTTAGTAATAGTTCCATTAAGTCCACTTTGACGAGGAACATATGTCAATCCATTTACCTTAGTTGGCTCGTCCATTTCAAGGTCAATCCAATGAGGCATTGTAGTTACATTCCAGTCTGTATGCCACATAGTTCCAGTGTTATCATCTAATACATTTTTAGGATCAGATCCATCTTTTTGGTAACTAGAAGCTGTAGCTTTAATTATTGAATTATCAATATAATTAACATTTTTTATAGGTTTTGCTACCAATCCATTTAATGCAGATGCTAATGATTTTTCGTATCCATCTACTGTAGATTGTAATAAAGCTGGTAAGTCTCCTCTAATGCTATTCTTTACAAACAACAATACATTTACACTTTCTTCTGTATATGGAGATAAGTCTTCTGGAATTAAAGATAAATATGCATTTACTCTAGAATAATCAGCTTTTTCAAAATCTAAATCCTTTAATATTGCATTAATTTCATTAGCTTTTTCGCTAATTTCTTGTGATGTTGGATTATATTTAGTAAATATCTTCTTAGAATCCTTTATTAATGCACTTAGTTTATGGTTTTTATTTTCTTTTAAATATTCACTAGCATTCCATACTGCATAATCTAATTCCATAGTGGAAGCATATTCTGCATTTTTAGCTAATCTTATATCATCTACATATCCTATAAATGATTTAGTTTTGCTTCCAATATATTGCATAGGGAACATATTAGTTGCAAGCAATGGTCTTCCTTCTACCTTTTCTCCATCACCTAAGGTATCCACTAAGTTTCCATTTACATATAAAGAAATTTGATTTAACTCATTCTTAAATTCTAATTCTACCCATTCATTTACAGGTAGTTCATAATTAAATGAATAATCATATTTTTCTCTTGAGAAACCAACTTTTCCAGTTTCCTTTTGAACTGCTTTTATAGAACCGTATTCTGATTCAAATAAAATTTGTTCTTCTTTACTACTTGAAGTACGCTTAACCTTTACACGTAAATCATTATTCAATCCTACTGTGTTTAACTTAGATTGAACGTAGCTTTCATTACCCTTTAACTCTAAAACGTTTTTACCATCTTCTTCTTTAATTTCTGCATTACTTCCTGAAGTTAAATTATATCCATTAGATGATGAATCCTTTAAATCATCCATATTATATTGTGCAATATTTTCAGATTTTGTTTCTACATCATAATCAAAGTTTACTGTAGGGTCTTCTCCAATTTCATTAATTTTTTCTTTTGCTTCATCTAATGATAAGTCATTTTTACCCCATAGTTTTGCAGCAAATAGTGGCATTGCTCCACCAATACGATCATAAACATCATATTCACTTACACCATTATTAAGATAGTCAGTCATATCATTCCATACAGCAAATGCACCACCAATCATTTGGTCATCACCAGCAGGAATAGTAACACCACCAATAGAATTAATTGGTAGGTTATACATAGTGTTATCATTTAAGTAATCATAATAGTACCCTGCATTAGGAACAATATAGTAGTTACCATCATTACAGTTAATTAAATCGAAGCCTTGTTCGTACATTTCATCCATGTTAGCATAACCAAAGTTCCATAAATTCATTTGTACGTTTTCACTTCTTACAGGAGTTGTACCTCTACATTGAGATAAGCTTCCCCATATACGTGCAGTTCTTCCTGTATCTTGAACATACTCTAACATATCATCTGCAAATTTTCTGTAGGATTCTTTATCTGCATTATATTCATCTGCTCCTACATGAATAATTGTTTGATCATCAAATACTGGGTCTTCACCCATCATATACTCATCAAAAATACTCTTAACAAAATCTAAGCATTCATCATATTTTGTTTTTAAAGCAAGGTGATCATTATCACGTCCCCATGTTCCATGACGTAAATCAGGACGTACTTTAGTTAGTGCAAGAGAGTGAGCAGGAGTATCTATTTCAGGAACAATATTAACCCCATATATTCTTGAAGTTTTAATGAATTCATTAAATTCATTTTTAGTATAAAACATATCTGTACTAGTTAAATCAGCTTTGTTTAATCCGTTATTACCGCCCTCTTTTATGTCAGACTCTAAACGGAATGCAGAATAAGCTTCCATTGGATCTTTACCAGCAGAAGAATAGTTTTCTAACGGAATTAGGTTATCATTTAAGTGAACTTGGAAATCATTTAATTTATACCATGACATTTCCTTTACTACTTGTTCTAAATAATCCATAGTAAATGTCTTACGACCTACATCAAGAATAAATCCTCTTACTTTGTATAGTGGATAATCTCTTGTAACTCCTTTTGGAATTGTAATATTATTATTTTGTTTTAAAATCTGTAATATTGTTCTTGTTGCCCAAAAAGAACCTGTTTCTGTTTCAGCTTCTACTGTAATAGAATCAGAAATATCCATTAAATATCCTTCGTCTTGTAAACCTTTAGATTGGTCCTTTGTTAAAGTAAAGGAAATATCTCCAGCCTTAGGTGTTACTCCTGAAACTACCTTTAATGCTTTACCGCTCATTGCTTTATAATCTTCAGCAAAAGTTTCAGCCATTTCTTTAAGTTCTGAAGGAACAATAATTCTAGAAGAATTTGTAATTGTAAAGTTTCCTTTCCTTCCTTTCCATTCACGAAGTTCAGGAATTACAATTGGAGAAGCATTATCCCCTTCTTCACTTGTGTATTTACCTGGAACTTTTATAGCACATTCTTTGAACTTGTACTCTTTAGTCTCTTCATTAGTAACTTTAAAAGAGACATTTACAGTAACATCAGTTATAGGTTCATAAATTGTTAAATCTTCACCAATTACTTGTTCATAATCAGTACCATTATATTCAACAATAAAACCATCTTCATTTGGTAAATTAGAAATATCTAGCTTTTTATCACCTTTCTTAGGAGATTCAATATTAATAGAATTTACAATATCAGAGATGCTTTTTTTAGTATCTCCCCCATAAACCTCCATTTCATAAAGTGAAACAGAATTCCATGTAACAATTCCATCAGGATCATCTGCAGTATATTCATCGATATATAATCTTACATATCTTGCATTATATACTTTATCTAGAATGATTTTTTGATCCTTTCTAGATGGATTTTCAGTGAAACTTTGTACTGTTTTCCAGTCATTATCATTCATAGGGTTACTTAATGTGTCAGCTATTTGTATTTCATACTTTGTAGCATTTCTTCTTTCCCAAAATAAATTAATTGTTTTTATATCTTGTTTTTTACCGAAATCTACATAAATCCAAGCTGGCTTTGCAGTTGCAGACCAACGAGATCCTTTTGATGTAGTATCACCATCAACAGCTTTATCTCCACTTAAGGAACTTGTTTCAGAATCACTAACGAATACTTCTTTACCAAAAGCAATATTTTCTGATGGATCTTGCTCATCAGGCATAGATGAATCTTTTAGCATTACTTTAAAATCACTGCAGGAAACGTTAGGATAGCCCTTTTGTTCAGTTACTTCTAACTTTACATATCTTCCTTTTACAGATTCTTCTAATAAATTTTCAGATATTTTTGTAGTATTACCTGCTTGTACAACTACTGGGTCCCCCCAATTGTTAATATCATTAGATACATAAATATTATAGCTTGAGGCATAATTTTCATTGCTTTCCCAGATCATTCGAAAATAATTTAACTCTTCTTCCTGACCTAAATCAACATATGCCCACTGAACTGGTTTACTTTCTGATGACCACCTAGACCCCTCATCTTCATCTGTTAAATTGCTAGCAGGCATGGTACTGTACTCAGCACTTGCAATTACATTCTTGTTTAATGCCAAATTTACATTAGGTGAAGTTTTAGCTGAAACTGTCATTGCATTAAATGGAATTAAATTCACTATCATAGCGGCACTAAGTAAACTATTAATGATACGCTTAAATTTCATACTTACCTTCCTTTCTTTTTAGTCTTGTCTAGTTTTTTATTGATACAATACCTTCTCAATCCCCCTATTTACATCCCTCCTGTCTTCCATGTAAATAATCACAGATAAATTATTTACATATTTATACAGTTTCAGTTTATAGCTTGTTGCTTTATACGTATTTGCACTAATTAGTAAAATTTGTGAACTTTTGGTTTTTTGCAATTTAGAAACAAAAAAATAAGAACTCTAAATTTTAGAGTTCTTATTACTTCAATACCCTACCATTAATATGATAAATATAACTGCCATTGCACAGTTGCCTATAAATATATCGTCTTTTTTCTTACCTTCTATTACTCTCACACCATATATCCTTTTACTTGGATATAAAAACTGAACTCCATCTTTAGTAAAAGAATCTAAAAATATATGAAGTAAATAATTAATACACCAGACTATAGCTATATTTATATCAATTAGTAAAATAAATAAGGTAGTAAACACTAATGATAACACTGAATGAGTTATTTCCTTTTTCTTAAACAAATCTGGTGCAACTGCTGAAAATAGCCCCCAAAAAGCTATTGGCACCTCTAGTATTAAGGGTAAAGTAACAGCCAATGCCACCACAATATGTGTTTTTTTAGTCATATTATTACCACTTCCTAAACTTAGTTATAAGAATAGTATTACCTAAAATTTCATATTTATAGATATATAGTTTACCCAAAAATATAAGACTCAAGGTTAATCTTGAGTCTTTTTCTTATTTAGCAATCTTAGTTCATAAAGTATATCGCTTGCTCCCATTAATAAAAATCCTATAAATTTTAAAGCAATGTCCATATTTACCCCTCAATCCCCTATTAAAACCCTAATAGTCTACTTTGAATCTTATCAAATTCATCTTGTGTTATTACCCCTGAATCAAGCAATTCCTGTATCTTTAAAATCTCGTCTACTGTAGATAATTCATTACTAAGATCATTATCATCTGAAGAAGAATTTAAAGAATTATTTTCAGAATTTATTGTACTCTCAAGGAATTGCATAAGTTCTTTTACAGTACCATAAATAGAGTTATATAAATTTGAACGTATATTTAGTTCACTAGCTACAATTTTTATCTCTTTATTCCCCTTGTTTTTATTAGAGGAATATAATCTTAGCTTTAAGCTATTTACAAAAGCAGTAGTAGTTTGTCCATTTATATTTTCTATTGGAGGTTGCCCTAAACCACCTTTATTAATAATAAAACCATTCTCAACTAATTCAAATCTTGTTATATCACCATATCTATATACAACTGCATCTTTAACACGTTTACCAAAACTATCTAGAACTTGGAACATCTTATTTTCTTCATCTATCTCTATGTATGTTCCAATCTTCTTATTTCCATTAAATTTGTTTAATTCCTCTTGATTAAGAAGGTATTTTGAAATTGCATCTTCAATCTCTCTTACTCTTCTTTGTGATATATCTACACTATTGCTTAGATAGTCATAACTTTTGTCATAACATTCTTTACAAATGAATCCGTTAAATATAGCAACTTTTGCCCCTACCTTATTACACACCATACAAGATTCTTTTTTGCTAAAAATACCCACACCATCACCCTTTCTCTACAAAATCATTATACTATCATACACTTTTTTTAACAATATTAATAACCTTAAATATGTAAATTGCATATTATATATTACAACATTCATCAATTATTTTAGTAAAACTCTTATTCTTTATTTGTAGAACAAATAAAAAGTTGGTGAGAAAATGAAAAATATTAACTACTTTTTTCAAAATAAAAGAGCTAATTTTGGTGATGTTATAAGTGTAAATAGAGGGCTATATAGACATTATGGTATATATATAAGCGATAATACAGTAATTCATTATGCATCCTTTGGTGGGGATTTTGGTAGAAATGTATGCATTCATGCAACAAGTTTAAGAAGATTCCTAAATGGGTCTAGGGGATATGAAGTTTGTGTTTTCCCTAATGGATTTAATTGTAGAGAGACTGTAAAAAGAGCCCTATCTAGAATTGGAGAAAGGCGTTATAATCTATTTACAAATAACTGTGAACATTTTGCAACATGGTGTAAAACTGGAGTATCTTATTCAAAACAAATTTGAATAAATGCCTATATAAAAAACTCTGCTTGTCAGAGTTTTTAGTATTTTGTATTAACCTAAAGGTAAGTCAAATAAAATCATAAAAAGGAACTGACCAGAAGGCCAGCTCCAATATTTGAATAAAGGGATTTGCGAATTTTAATTACTTAGTTGCTCCTTCAAGTGCCTTATTTACTGCTTCTAAAACACCCTTTGAAGAATTTGTAGCACCACTTACAGCTTCAACGCCTTCAGTACCTTGCTTTTCAATAATTTCTGGAATCATATTATCCTTAACTCCATCAATTAATGTCTTTGTTTCGTTATGTTCAACTACATCAACTGTAGAAATCTTACCTTTTTCAACATTAACTTCAACTTTAATTGTTCCTGAAGTTCCTTGAGCTTCACCAGTGTAAGTACCATCTGTATACTTTCCACCTCCACATCCAACTAGAACACCAGCTGTTAATATAGCTGTAGCTATTAATGAAACTAATCTCTTTTTCATATCTATTTCTCCTTACTATTTTACTAAAGCAGCAGCATTCTTACCTGCAACTCTTCCATATACAACAATATCAGCTAAAGCATTACCACCAAGTCTGTTACCACCGTGTACTCCACCAGTAACTTCCCCTGCAGCAAATAATCCTTTAATTGTATTTCCTTCTTTGTTTATAACTTCAGCATTTGTATTTATCTTAATTCCACCCATTGTATGGTGAACAGCTGGAGTTACAGGAATTGCATAAACTTTACCTTGATTTAATTGTCTTGGTAAATCTTCTCTTCCAAGTTCACTATCAGCCTTTGAAGATACTGCATTGTTATATGTATCTACAGAAGCTTTCATAGTTGCCTTGTCTATTCCTAGCTTTTCTGCTAATTCTTCAACAGAATCTGCTTCTGTAACAAGTCCCATGTTGAAATACTCTTCTGTAGCCTTTAAGCTTTTTCTTAAACCTTCATCAAAGAAAAGGTAAGCAACCTTATCATCTTGTTCTAATATAGCCTTAGAAACAACATCTCTAGTTAATAATTCATTTACGAATCTCTTACCTGATTTGTTTAATAATATAGCACCGTTTCCTCTAACAGCTTCAGTAACCATTACTGCCTTATCAGGAACAACTGTTGGGTGAGTTTGAATTTCTGCCATATCAACAAAATCTGCATTAACTGCTTCTGCAAGTTTTATACCATCACCAGTAGCACCATTATGGTTAGTTGTAGCAAATCCTTTAAGGTCAGCCTTGTTTTGAACTACCATTTCTTGATTAGCAGAGAATCCACCTGCAGTAATTACAACTGCCTTAGCTTTAATTGTATATTCTTTACCTTCTTTATCTGTAGCCTTAACCCCTTCAACATTTCCATCTTTATCAAGGATTATCTCTTTAGCTTCATTCCATAATCTTAAGTCTACCTTTTCCTTATCAGCAGCTACTTTTAAAGTATCTACTAAGTGAGCACCTACTGCTGCTCCACCAGTTGGTCTATGAGTTCTATAGTTTGTTGAACCTGCCATCTTACCAACATCTGAAAGGTCAGCTCCAATATCAGTTAACCATTTAACTGCATCTTTAGCTTCATTTGCTAGCTTTTCAACTAATTCAGGATTGTTTTTATTATATCCACCCTTCATAGTATCTTTAATCATTTGATCTATGCTATCTTCAATTTCTTTAGCTTTTTGTTGGTCAGTTTCAGCAGCATTTAATCCACCTGTAGCTCTGTTAGTGTTACCACCTACCATAGGCATCTTTTCTAAAAGAACTACCTTATTTACACCTTCTTGTTTTGCTTGAACAGCTGCAGATAATCCAGCTCCACCTGCTCCAATTACAACAATATCAGCTGTTTCACTTTTACTTCCACATCCTATCATACCGAATGTTGGAATTGCTATAAGCGCACTTAACACTAATGCAAGCACCTTTTTTTTCATAAGTTTATCCCCCTTATAACTAAATTGTTTTCTTTCAACAATTAAAAGTATAAGGGGGATATATATTTACAGCAATAATTTGGTCTTATTGTTTATTTTGTTCATTTTGTTCATGAATTTAATAACATATAATAATTAGTTGGTCTTCCTATCTTTCCATATTCACAAATCTTATCTACCTTGTTTTCCTCATGTAGCTTCTCTAAATATCTTCTTACTGTAACTCTTGAAAGCCCTATCTTATCAGCAATTTCTTCAGAAGTTAATTTTTCATTTGGATTTTCATATAGAAAATTAATGATACTTTCATAAGTTTTAATATTTATACCCTTAGGCATAGGTGATTCGCTACACTTTGTAGTTTTGCTAAGCATAAAATTATCTATATGCTCCTGATCTAATTCATCCATAGTATAGAGTTCCTTCTTAATGACCTTATACTTTTCTAAGGCTTCCTTAAGTCTATCAAATCTAAAGGGCTTAATTAAATAATCCATAGCTCCATACTTAAATGCATCTCTTACTGCCTCTTTACTTCTATCTGCAGTAATTAAAATTGCATCTACAGTAATATTCTCATTTCTTGTCCACTTTAGAAAATCTATACCGTTTCCATCAGGTAAGAAAATATCAATTAAGACTAAATCTATCTCATCCCTTAATTCTACAATAGACTTTTTAGCCTCTTCTATTCTTCCACATTCTTTTACAAGCTTAATACCTGATATCTTATTTAAAAATTGAATATTAATAGACCTAACCATAGGATCATCTTCAATAATCATAACTTTTATCATTTGTAAATCCTCCATTAAATTACTATATCCCATATGGTTTCATTTTTATCTGAAATTAAATTTATGGTTCCACCATTTGCTTCTACAATCTCTTTTATATTATAAAGACCCATGCCCCTAAAGTCTCCTTTTGTAGAATATCCTCTAGTAAATAACTTTTCTTTTCCTTCTTCATCAATCATTGCTCCATTATTCTTCACAAGAATTTTTATATTTTTGTCTTGATATATACCAACAAAAATATATCCTTCATCCTTTTTAGATACTTCCTCAATGGAGTTTTGTATTAAGTTACCTATAATAATTAGTAATTCATTTAATGAAAGCCCCCTAGGTATCTCCTTAAAGTTACTTTTTTCATCCACTTCAAATTTAATCTTGGCTTCATCTGCTCTATTATATTTTGCAAAAATAAGCCCTTGAATAGAAACTTCTTTAATATTTCTTAATGAATCAGTAATTAACCCTCTCTTTGAAGTGGTGTTAAATATGTATTCAATAGCCTTATCATTCTCCTCTAATTGAATAAGGCCTGCTATTGTATGTAATTTATTCATGAATTCGTGATTTTGAGCTCTTAAGTTCCAAAATAGCTCCTTAACCCCAGTTAGTTCTTCTGCCATATTTGTAACTATAGTCATATCTTGAATGCTGGCTATTCCACCTTCTACATTTCCTGAATCACCAAAAATTGTGTAAAAATTAGCCATAATAATGTTATCGTCAATTCTAATTTCTTTATTAAAAACTCTAGACCTTCTATACATAGTTTCCATTAGGTTATCTAGAATTACACTAGGGACCTGAGCCCTAGAATTAATTTTTAGGATTTCCTGTGCCCTTGTATTCATCAGTCTAACATCGCCAGTTATATTTATAGCAATAAGTCCATCATGAACATTATTAATTATGGACTCTCTTTCAAAAAGAAGTAATGCAATTTGATTTGGTTCAAGACCAAATATAGCTTTTTTTATATTTCTTGCTAGTATTCTAGCTCCTAAAATAGATACCATTAAAGTAAAGAAAAGCATAGGCAATATTTTATTTGTATACTTTTTCATTTCGTATAGCATATCACCTGCTAAAATACCAACAGATACTGCCCCTACTTGTTCCCCCTCATAATAGACAGGAACAAATGATCGTATAGAAGGTCCTAGACTTCCTGTTTCCTTTGACACATAGGATTCACCATATTCAAGTACCCTATACTTGTCGTTCTGTCCAAATTTAAGTCCTATATTTGCAGGTATAGGATGTGAATATCTTATACCATCCATATCCATAACTACAATAAATAAAACTTTTGTTTTTAATCTTAAGTTTTCAATAAAATTTTGAACCTTCATTGTACTTATTTCCTTATTTGCCAAGGTTTCTTGTACTAATGGTACTGATGAAACAACCCTACCTGTATCTAGGAGTCTTGCTCCAGTATCTTCTTCAATTCTTCCCTTTATCATTTCATAAGAAAAAAAAGATATAATTAATATAGTTCCACTAATTAAAAATATAATTAACAAAGTAAACTTATTTTCTAGTTTCATAGAAACACCTTTTCTTTAGTAAATTAAATAAGATCCTTTGCCCAAAGCCATGAGCAAAAGTCACCAATCTCCTTAAATCCTACACTGCTATATAATTTTTTTGCATGAAAGTTATTATGATCTACCCTTATATAAATATCTTTTATATTTGCTCCCTTTGCCATATCTAGAAGCTTAATTAATAGATCTTTCCCATAGCCTTCATTTCTATAGCCATTAACTATTCCAAAGTTAACAATAAGATTTATATCCCTATTATAAATTATTTGACCATATCCAATTATTTTGTTTTTAACCTTTATAAAAACACATAAGTCCTTTAAATAGTATTCTTGTTTTATATCATACTTTATATCATCTACTGTAAGAGGGGTTCTATTATCTTCATTGAAAATTTCATTTTGCAATTTACATCTAATTTCATCATCTTTTCCTGCATCGCATAGACTAAATGTTGCATTAGTTCCCCTTCTTTTAGGATTAAAGTCTTTAAGATTAAGCTTCATAAGGTTAGTAACCCTAATTTTATTCATTTTCATAGTATTAATTAAATATTTTGTATATGCATCTTCATAACCCTCATATATTACTAAGCTACTTTTAAATATTGAAAGAACCTTTTCATTAAAAAAGTGTATATACTCTTCCTTTAAATACATGTCAGATATTTTGGTTGATTGAGATGTTGAAACATCTGTCCACATATACCCAACATATTTGTCCTTGTATTTTATAAGCTTTACATACTTTTTTACAAAATATTTTACTATAAAGGATTGATTATCATAATATTTATAAAAATTCAATCTATAAGGGGTTTTGTTTCTAGCCTCATATAATAATTTCCTAAATTCCTCTGTGTTTTTACTACTTAGTTTCTCAATTACCATCATAAACACAATACCTCATAAAACATAGTGAAAAGAACTCCCTTATATAATATGGGAGTTCTTTTAATTTATTACCTAATTTTAAACGTCTTTAATACTTAAGCTAATTCTCTTCTTTTCTGCATCAACAGCTAAGATCATAGCTTTAACTTCTTCCCCAACCTTTAATACTTGTGAAGGATGTTCAACTCTATCATGGCTTATTTTAGATATGTGAACTAATCCATCAACACCAGGTTCTAATTCAACAAAAGCACCAAAGTCATTTAATCTAACTACCTTACCTAAAACAACAGTTCCTTCTGGGTATTTTTCATTAACCTTTGCCCATGGTTCTTCAGTTAATTGTTTTATACTTAATGATAGCTTGTTAGTTTCTTTATCAAGATCTATAATCTTAACCATAACCTTAGAGTCCTTAGTTAATACATCTTCAGGCTTTCTTACATGGTTCCATGAAATTTCTGAAAGGTGAATAAGACCATCTATTCCATTGATTTCAGCAAAAGCACCAAAGTTTGTAAATCTCTTTATTTCTGCTTCTACTACATCTCCAAGATGTAATGTTGACCAAGCTTTTTCTTCTCTTTCAGCCTTTTCTTTTTCTAATATAACTCTTCTTGAAGCTACTATTTTAGAAGGATTTTCTTTAGAGAATTCTATTAACTTAACTTCTAAAGTTTGACCCTTTAACTCTTCTTTGTTCTTTACAAATTTAATATCAATTTGTGAAGCTGGGATAAATATTCTAACTCCATTTAAATGAGCTACTAATCCTTTTTCCATTACAGTGTCTATTTTAACTTCGAAAATTGCTTCTTCATTATATAACTTTTCTAGTTTTTCCATTGCTTCTTTCTTTTCAAACTCTAATCTTGAAAGAACAACGTAATTATCATCATTCTTAAGTTTAATTACCTTAGCCTTGATGCTGTCTCCAACTTTTAGTTCTTCTGCAAGTTTTGAAGGATCTTGAAGACAAGTTAATTCCTTAAATGGTATAACTCCATCTGACTTATATCCTACAAGAGAAACTAATATTTCATCTCTTGTTTTTGAAAGTATTTCTCCTTCAACTTCGTCACCAATTTTGAACCTTCTGTCAAGTTCATTCATTAATTGTAGTTGATCATCCATTTTGTTTAGTTCATCTTGCATAGTATTAATAACCTCCCTAATTATCCAATCTGGTGTTGATGCACCAGCGGTAATCCCTATTGTTTTAAAGTTTTTATTATTTATATATTCTTCTGGTAATTCAGAAGCATTTTCTATATGTATTGTATTTTCACAATTTCTCTTAGCAATTTGATAAAGCTTTGTTGTATTAGAACTGTTTTTTCCTCCAATTACAATCATAGCATCAACAGATTTAGATAATTCATCAGCGTTCTTTTGATTTACTTCTGTAGCATTACAAATTGTATTGAATGCAAGTACTTCTTTTGTGTTTGAAGATAAATTATTTAAAGTTTTCTTCCAATTCTCTTCTTTTTCTGTTGTTTGAGAAACTGCACAAATCTTATTTGGTACATTTTCTGGTAAAGTACCATCCTTAGTAATTAATGCTTTATTATCACACCACCCATTTATACCTATAACTTCAGGGTGCTTTTCATCACCTAATATAACTATGTTGTATCCTTCATTTGAATACTTTTCAACCTTCTTATGAATGTTTGTCACATAAGGACAAGTAGCATTCTTTACAATAAGTCCTCTTTCTTCTAGGTTTGCAATAACATCCTTAGATACTCCGTGAGATCTAATTACTACTACATCCCCTTCATTTAACTTATCAATTTCTTCTAGGGCCACTGAAAAGATATTATTATTTTCAAGGTACTGAACCACATCATTATTATGTATTAGTGGTCCTAAGGTATATATTTTTTTATTAAATTCTTTTTGTATCTTTAAAGATTCGTCAACTGCTCTCTTTACTCCAAAGCAGAATCCTGCACTCTTTGCAACTTTTATTTCTCTCATTTCCTATACTCCTAAGTATATGTTTCTCATTTACTTAATATTATTACTAATTACAGAATTAATCTTTTCTGTAACTTCTATTATATTAAGTCCAGTTGTATCTACTTCAATGGCGTCATCAGCCTTTCTTAGTGGATCAACTTCTCTATGAGTATCCTTATAATCTCTTTCTATTATATCTTTTAAAATAACTTCATATTCGCAGTCTATATTTCTTTCTTTAAGTTCCTTAAATCTTCTGTTTGCTCTCTCCTCTGGAGTTGCAGTTAAGAAGAATTTAAAAGGTGCTTCCTTTAAAACTACTGTTCCAATGTCTCTTCCATCCATAATTACATTGAACTTTTTAGACATTTCCCTTTGAAGTTCAACTAATTTCACTCTAACTTCTGGAATAGAAGCATAATCTGAAACGATTCCACTAATTTCAGGTACAGTTATTTCATTTTGAATGTTAACACCATTTAACACTAAATCATCGTTAACAAACTCCATTTCCATTCCTTCAATTAATGCACATATATCATTAACTTTATCAGGAGTTAATCCATTTTCATTAGATTTTAAAGCAACTGCTCTGTACATTGCTCCTGTATTTATATACATTAAATCAAATTCCTTAGCTACTAATTTAGCTATTGTACTCTTACCTGCTCCTGCTGGTCCATCTATTGCAACTGATATTCTCACAGCTATTTCTTCCTTTCATTTTAAACACTCATACTTTAAATTATATATATTTTTACCTTTTCAGACAAGTTAAATATTTGAACCCGCTAGAAATCCTGTAGCTAAAGCAATTTGAACGTTATATCCGCCAGTAAATGCATCAACATCCATAACTTCCCCTGCAAAGGCTCCATTTTCAACTATTTTAGATTTCATAGTAGATGGATCGATTTCCTTAATACTCACTCCACCTGAGGTTACTATTGCTTGATCTATTGGTCTTAACCCTGATATTGTCATTGTTAAGTTTTTAAGTAGATTAACTAGGTTTCTTCTTTCAACCTTTGTAATTTCATTTACCTTCTTATTTTCATCAATTCCAGAAAGCCTAATAATTATTGGAATCATTTTTTGAGGTAATAATGCATCTAAAGAGTTTTTAAAAGCCTTATTTAATACACCTTGGAAGTCCTTTTGTACCCTTTTATCAAGAGCTACTTCATCTAAGGCCGGCTTTAAATCAATAGTTAAGATGTATTTATGATCACCTCTAATAAATCTACTTCCACTTAATATTAATGGTCCTGTTACACCAAAATGAGTAAATAGCATTTCCCCTTGGTTTTCATATACAACTTTTTTATCTCTTTTAATCTTTACATTAACATTTCTTAATGAAAGACCCATAAGCTCTTTTACCCAATCTTCTTCTATATCCATAGGAACTAAGGAAGGTTTTAAATCTACAATTTTATGTCCCATCTTCTCAGCAAATACTTGCCCTTCTCCTCTAGAACCTGTAGCTGGGTAAGAAGCTCCTCCAGTTGCTATAATAAAATAGTCTCCTTCTATTTTTTGGTTTCCATTAACAACAACAGCTTTAATCTTCTTGCCACTCATGATTATATCTGTAACCTTATGTTCAAGAAGAATTTTAACATTAGCCTTCTTTAGTCCATTTGATAAGCCTTTTATAATATCAGAAGATTTATCTGACTTAGGGAATACTCTTCCCCCTCTTTCAACCTTTAATTTTATACCTTCTTCTTCAAAGAACTTCATTGTATCTTCATTTGTGTATGTATAAAGTGCGCTATATAAAAATTGAGGATTACCAGGAATAAAATCAAAAAACTCTGAAATATCCTTTGCGTTTGTTACGTTACAACGACCTTTTCCTGTTATATATAATTTTTTCCCCAATCTATTATTTCCATCTAATAAAATTACTTCATGTTCTTTACCAGCAGTCATAGCTGCCATCATTCCAGCTGGGCCAGCTCCAATTACAATTACTTTCTTCATCCTTAAAGCCCTCCTTTACACCTTATAATATAACTAGTTTATTCTTTTAAATCAACATTTTACTTAAAAGTAACTTAAATATAGAGTATTACGGCATAAAAAAAGAAAGAGAATTATTATTTCATTCTCTTTCACCTTAATCATGTATATCTTCTTCATTGTTTTCAAAATAATTGCTCAACATTATTTTACTTGTAGTTGCTATCGCTACAGTTGGATCACTTGGCTGATTTATCTTAACAGTAAAAAGTTTTAACGGCGTTAATAATAAGAATGTTATTAAAATCAAACAATATGCGACTTTACTTCCCTTTTTCATATCACACCTCCTTATTCAAAAATATTATTAAATACTTTATTTTCTTTATTTATATTCTTCCAAATAATTATTGTTTAAACCAAGTATTACATTGACTTACTTTTACTTCATTCTCTAAAAAGTATATAAATCCTCCTTCTGTACTAGAAAAAGCCTTGCATAGTACCACATACAAGACTCAATTTCATTATATTGTGATTAATTTAAACAAAAGATTAACTTAAAAATATTTAAAATTTACTTAATAAGATTTGAATAATTGATATTTTTCGAGAATATATTTGCTATAAAGTTATAAAAGGAGGTATAAAAATGAATGGGTATAACCCTAAAAACAGAAAAAAAATAGCAGTTGCATTATCTGCTATAATCCTTACAAGCCAAGCAATTCCAGTAAATGCACTTACAAATGATAAATTAGAAAATAAGAAATCTACTTACACAACAATTACTAGTCTAATTGCTTCAAAAGATACTGAAGCACCTACATCATTCCAAATTTCAAAAAACGATTGGGATGGATCCCCAAACTATACTATTACAATGAACATGTGGTACGGAGTAAATGGTGATGTATGGAAGCTTTACGAAAACGGTGTCCTAATTGCTGAAGTTCCATTAATAAATAATACTCCAGCAGCCCAAACAGCTCAATATACTTTTACTGACAAGCCAAATAAAACTTACGTTTATACAGCAGAGCTTGTTAATTCAGCCGGTGTTACTCAAGCTAGAGAGTCCGTAACACATGTCGTTACTAAAAATGAAAAACCTATAGATGTTCCTTTACCTGAATCAGCCTCAGGTCTTCCTGCAGTTGGATATACAGTTTTAAGTGAAGATGAAGATACATTTGAATGGGCTGTATTTATTGCAAATCCAAATCCATCATATATTTGGAATGGTAGAGATTTCTCTGCTTGGGGACTATCCTTTGAAACAGATAACGAAATAACATCTGTATCTAATTGTGCTTCTTACACTCAAGAGAATGGAAAAGTAACTATTAATCTAAAGCAAGATGAAAGATTATTAACCTCTAAAACAACTAGAGTATTTGTTATTCAAGGGAATAAAAAAGATTCAAAAGCTCCAAGTGGATTCACTCCAAATATATTCAGAGGAAATATAACTTATCCTGAATATCAAGGATTACCATCTTCATGGAGTAAAAATAAACCTGACTTAAATATAAAAGATCTTATAGAAAATGAAGCCGAATACTATAGTACAACTGTTAAAGGTAACACGGGTAATAAACTTATGTATTCAAATCCAGCTCATCCAACGCAAATTCAATTAGGGTTACCTAATTCAATGCCTGTTCCAATAAATGGTGTTAGTGGATTAAAGGTATGGATTCCATCAGAATACTTAGCAATGGGTCTTGCTACAGGAACAGAACTATTTGGCTTAAATCCAAACTTTATGATTGGCCTTTCAATTAAGGAAAACTTTACTTGTGGTCTTGCTCCAATAGAATCTGGTTATAATGAGAATATCGTTACTGTAGATGGTAAACAATGGTCATGGCCAATTCAAAAGAAACATCCAGATGGACCTTTCCAACAAGAAAAAGGTAATTTTAATGAAGTAAAGAAACAATACCCTGATTATTTACCATTAACAGCAGAACATGAGGACTATGTAACATTAAAAACTGGAGATATTGATGATCCATCTTACGTTCATGCAGCTATAACTTCATATATTAGTTTAACAATGACACGTGAATTCTTATATGCTATTCCTAATAATAATTTTGATGAATTTATTAAGGCTGCAAAAGATCCTTGGGCTGAATTTGTCTTAGTTGATAATGCTTATAATAGAGGTGTTTATGGGTTATTACAAAGAAATTTATTTACAACTCATAGAGAACAAGCTATCAATACTAATGACATAAATGCAGAGTTCCAATTATCAGGATTTGCAAATCACATTGAGAATATAAGTAATGTTATAAAAGAAATGGATAAGGAAACTTCAAATATTTATGATGCAAAAATAACTTGGAGCGAAATGGAAAATTATTTTGATGAGTTTAGAAAGTTTTATGGTAATGGTACACCATCAGATTCCGAATGGAATGATATGAAATCTGATGTTAAACGAGCTTTCGATGTCTTATCCGACCATTGGGGAGATGGGACTATATCTTATAGGTATGACTTCTTAACTCTATTAAGAGTAGCTGAACAATACCTTCCTGAAGATAAACATCCAAACCCAACAGGACCATCTTGGATAGAACAAATTGTTTCAGCAAACAACCAAGCTGCTTCTGCTCCTTCTAAATAAATATAAAGGGTTATATCTAAATAATTTTCAAAACCTAGATGTAACCCTTATCATATATTTTGTTTTTCTTATATTTCTATAAAATTATTTTCGTCATCTACTTTAAATAAAGGAAGTCTTTTAATAAAGATTATATCATCCCTATTAGCCGCATCTCCTTCTGCCAATATAGCAGCCTTCGCTGTCACTATTCCTCCAACCTTCTGAATTAAAGACTCCACTGTCTTTAAAGATTCACCAGTAGAAATAACGTCATCAATAATTGCGACTTTTTTCCCTCTAACTTTTTCTGCATCTACCTTATCTAAACAAAGGAATTGTGTCTTTTGTGTAGTTATTGAATTTACTTCTTCGGTAATTGGAGAATCCATATAAGATTTGATGCTCTTTCTTGCTACTACAAATTCCTTCATTCCTAATATATTAGAAATTTCATAAGCTAAAGGAATCCCCTTTGCTTCAGCAGTTACAATTACATCAATATCTTTTAAATTTTTAGCTATTTCTGGAGCTACAGTTTTTACCAATTCTGAATCACCTAATATAACAAAACTTGCAATAGCTAAGTCATCCTTAATTTTAATTAAAGGTAGTTCTCTATTTAATGAAAGAATTTCTAAGTTATATGTATTCATTTTTCCTTACCCCCTAAAATAATCCTAAAGCGAATCTAGCGATAACACCTGCAAGCATACCAAAGAATGGATCAGTAATTGCAGTTACACCCATAGTAATACCACCAATTAGACTATCAGCACCTGCAAGTGCTGCAGCAGCATTTGATGGTACAGTAACGATTATACCAAGGACAAATAAGAATCCACTTATTGATTGTGAAGGTACATATTTACCTATCTTAGGTAATAATCCAAAGAAAAGTATGGCCGCCATTATAAGCATCATAATTATACCTGAAGCTAATGGATGAGGTGCACTTCCTGTTGCAGAAATTATAGACTCAACTGGTGCTCCACCAAAAAGTGATGAACCCATATCAGCTATACTACTAATTACAGAAAGGTGATCAATGTTTACAGATGTATTAGCCATACTTCCTGTAATTTGGCCAAAAGCAATATTGGAGCCAATGTTTAAACATACCATTCCTAAAGCACCACGTAAAATTTTGCTGTTAAATATTAATTTTCGTCTCTCAACTTTTTCTTTTGGTATTTCTACATTTCTCATTTCTTTGTTAGTTATATTACCAACAATGCTTGATAATAGAACAGAAATTGTTATTGTCAATACAAGATCATTTGTAGCAAAATAAACAATTACTGCAGAAGCAATAGAAACAATACCTACTTTATTATCAGCCTTAAGCATGTCCATTGAAACTTTTGCAAGCATTATTCCAACACCAGCCATCATCCCTGATGTAATCGTTGGGCCAATAAAATCTACGATTTTGCCCAAAAACCCGAACATTCCTATTAAAGTCATAATTAATGCCCCAAAGAATATCATAGATAATCTTTCCTTCATATCCTTTCCAGCAGTTCCTGCGTATGTAATAGTTTCTGCTTGGAATGAAATAGGTGCTACTGAACCTGTTAACAAATTACCAACTGCTCCTATTAAAAATGCAAAAGCTGTTGGAATTGAAGCAAATCCAAAGGTAAGCGCCAAAAGCCCTTGTGGTAAGCCGTTTAGTACAACACCTATGATTGCTAAGAAGTCAGTTATAAATTCTGACATAGTTGTTTTCCCCCTTTAAACTTGCCTTCTCATCTCTCGTAATAATCATATCCTTATAGTAATAACCTTTACGGAGTTCTTGTAGAGACATCTGGACCATATCACCAGAAATATACAAAGACATCAATAATTTCTAATAACAATATTATCACTACTTTCGAACATTTTCAATATTTATTTTCAAAATGTACGTTATTTTATTCTGGTTATAAATATTCACTACAATCTCTACATAACAAAAAGGGGTTATATTTTTAACACTCTAGTTTCCTAAAAAACAAAAAAGAGAAATTGCAAAGCAATTTCTCTAAAAATTTCTATTACGTATTATTTTTATTTTTTAAAGTGGTGTATAGAATATTTGTGTTGCATATAACTTTCCGTTTCTAAAAGTAACACCTATTCCTATCTCTGTGTATCCACTATTTAAAATATTTTTTCTATGCCCTTCTGAATTCATCCAACTATTTGTTATAGAAGCTCCACTTACGCTGGAAGCTTGTCCACCCGTCATAGTATATATGTTTTCACCAATCCTTGAATACTTCCATCCATCTTTCTTAGCTATATCTTGTATATATCCATTGTTTGGCGACTTATGATCAAAATAGTTTAAGTTTAACATTTCTAAAGACTTACTTCTAGCATACTTGTTCGCTGTTGAATTTCTTTTTAATGCTGGCAATCCTTGTTTTTGTCTCTCTGCATTTGTAGCATTAAAAATTTCATCCTCTACTCTTGCTAAATAATCTCCTTCACTTTGTGTTGGTGTTTCAACTTTATTATTTGTTTCAGTTTTATTGGTTGAAGGCTTACTTACATTAGTTGAAGGCTTAGTTACATTAGTAGAAGGTTTTTTAGTTGTATTATTTGAACCCTTCGGTGTATCTACATTAGTTATGGTACTTTTATCTTTTACAACAGATTTACTTTCATTATTTGTATTATTAGCATTTGCTTCTTCCTTTTGTTCATTACTCTCCTTGTTGACAGTAGAGTCATCAACTACTTCTTTATTTTCTTCCTCTTGCTGAGGAACAGAAGCCATTTCTACCTCCTTGGAAGTATCGTTGATTTCCTTATTTGACACAGAACATCCAGTAAGAATGCTTGTACAAATCATCCCTGCAACTAATAAGGTTATTATTCTTTTTCTTCCCATCTAATCACTCCTTTTGTTTTTTAGAGGTCACATATAAGATAACATGGAAAATGAATGGTAATCTATAGTTGATGAATGGTGCTATTTGTAATATATCACCTAATGAGTAATACCTTCCTTAGTTGCTATTGATAAAAATTCCTCTTCAGTTAATATTTCTATATTTTGTCCATTATTTATTAAAGATTCTGCCTTCTTTAGCTTTGTAGACTTATACATATCATCCAGGTATTCTCTACCTTTTATGCCTGTAATCAAAATATCTGTCTTTTTAGTTACACTACTTCCTATAATGCCTCCTAATTTTATCACTATCTTAGAGGCTTCATTTCTTCTCATAGAATCTAATGGACCAGTAAATACTACAGTTTTATCAAAAAAGTAATCTGTATTCTCATTTAGAGATAAGCTTAAAGCTTCTTTCTTTGTAACATTGTTTTTATGTTTTATAAGTGATGTACATGGCTCATATCCTCTATCATAAACAGAACCAATATTTAAGCCTCCATTAATATGTAAAGAAAGTAAATCCTCTATTCCATAATTTTCACTTATATGGATTAGTATTTTAGCACAAGCTGTTGCATCCTCTCCTGCGTGATGATGCTCAAATTTATGACCAACATATTCTGCAAGTGTATTTAATTTATGATTTCTTACATCTTTTATCTTATTTTTGGATAGTAAAACAGTACATATATAATGTAAATTAGGATATTCAAATCCATAATAATTAAGCAAACTTCTAAGTACACTTAAATCAAAGGCAGCGTTATGAGCCACAACTAATTCTTCATCAAAATAATGTTTAATTTTAGGCCATAACTCCCCAAATGTCATTTCATTTTCTACATCCTGTGGGTATATACCATGAATCCATATATTGTGAGCATTAAATCTCATCTCTGGAGGTTTTATTAAGTGGTATTCTGTACCTACAATTTTATTTCCTTGAACCTTTGTAATTCCAATTGCACAAGCACTATTTCTACTTTCATTTGCTGTTTCAAAATCTATTGCTACGAAATTCATTGTAATCATCCTTCTTTTCTTATCTAAAGATAAAATACCACTTACTAGGCAATTATACAATGGTATATTTTCAAATTTTCATGAGTAAACTAACTTTGAATTATTTTTTAGGTGATTTTATGGATAGATTTAAATTTGGAGTATACTTTGCTCCCGGAATTTTTATTTTGCTCTTATCAAGTATTCTATATATAGCAATGGGACATCATTCATTTAGTGGAATTTCAATAATTCTTTTAATAGGATTATATCCTATAGTATCAGTACTACAAGGAATTTTTGTAACCTTAAAGTTCTGTAACATATATTTAGCTATAATTATTTCAGCATTTTTTATTTATATAACTTTCCTTTTATATTTTAATAAAGGTCTATATGTGTATATAGTTATCTATTTAATACTTGAATTTATCTCCCATGTGTTTATAAAGATTTTTAAAGAAAAATAAAAGGAGCTGTATCAGATTAAGGTTTTTTACCTTAGGCTGATATAGCCTTATTTTTAT
>OBZL01000064.1_pt1 | contig 44432 bp, 35 predicted proteins | sample 1476921 | NCBI WGS metagenome assembly OBZL01 (sample SAMEA2580239, study PRJEB22360) | human gut metagenome | biome: human gut; feature: human-associated habitat; material: faeces | place: Denmark | collected 2008/2010
TGTTTTTATATTTATATATTGTAGCACTATTTTAAAAGAGAAATTGCTAAGCAATTTCTCTTTTAAATATCTTCTTCACTATTCTTATTTTTCCTTATAGTTATACCTAGAACAGTTACTAAACCAAGTCCTAAAGCAAATACGGGTCCTGTTGATCCGCTTGTTATAGAAGTCATTATAAAATCACCAGTTGGATATTTATATAAATCAGTGCCTAAAACAAGATTAAAGTTTGTGCCACCATCTTCTCCCATAACATGTTCTAATGGTATTCTTAATTCTGCTGTATACTTAGAACCACTATCTTCCTTAACCCAGTACCCTTGTTCTTTAAATAAATTTGCATTATGATTTAAAACCTGAACTCTATATGGCTCCGCTGATGTCAGTTTTTCTATATTTATATTATAAGCTTTAACCCCTTCTTTATCATTTTCTAAGGTGCTTATACATCCAGTACTTTTATCTCTATTATTATAATTTTCATAGAACTTATTAAAAGTACTTTCATTAGTGACTAACCAAGCTCTTATATGAGTTACAGGCATAGTATCCATATCTAATCTCAAGTATAAATATGGCTTTCCATTCTCTTTATCCTTCTTATCAATATAATACTGATAACCTAAAATATTTTCTGAGTGGTTCCCATACTTATCCTCATCTTCGAAATATGGCATGTTTGTCCAATCACTAAAATCACCATCTAGTGTTATCTTCCCACTTTCCTCTACCTCATCTATTTCTTTATTTTGAAAAGCATTGTCAAACTCTTTTTCTACTTCTAGTCTTTCTCTCTTTCTTTCTTCAACTACTTTTTGTTCTTCTACTATGTTCAATTCATCAGCTTTAACTAAAATTGGATTGATAAATATAGATAAACAAATAGACATTACTAAAATCTTTTTTAACCTTATCACTGTAATCCCTCCTTAGCTATTTTTATCCCTTTTTCCAAAAGAAAAAACGGCTTTAATCCCCAGTTTAATTTCATCTACAATTCCAATTGAATTCCATGAAGATTCAGGGCTTAAAGAATATATTACCCCACTAATTCTAAAGAATGAAAGTATTAATCTATATAGGGGCATGAAAATAAATATAAGTATGTTTTTCAAGGTATATTTGCGTACTTCTTTTAAGTCCTTCAGCAAAACTGCTGAAATTAATATAGATAACATAGAAATAATTGAATATGCTATATATATTATTAAATTAACTAACACTATCGTTTCAACTGGAAGACCTATAACCCCTAAATATATTACGGCCATCATCCATATTAACTTTGGAAAAGTCATTGTATGGTCACTAATCATCATTTTCCATAAAGATTTCTTACTTCCTATAACCTCTTTATCTAAAAAAAGTGAAACTACCTCTAATGCTCCCCTCTGCCATCTACTTCTTTGAATAGACAACCTATTAAAATCTTCAATAGGTGATGTGAAAAATACTGCTTCCTTACAATATGAGACAACTCCATTTTGGAATAATAATATTTGCTGAGTCATATGTGCATCTTCTCCTAATGTATCAGCATTATACATTTGAGATTTGAAAGCAACCTCTCTCTTTATAGCAGATATTGCACCTGCCATAGTAAATAGTTCATTTGTGCTACTTTGATTATTCCTTCCTATAAAGAAAACCTCCAAGTACTCCATAAACTCGCACTTTTGTACCAGCTTGTTTATTATGCCTTTTGTTTCTTTTATCTCATCCTTATCTATTATTACACTGCCTGTGATTGCACTAACTTCTTTATTATAAATAAAATGTTTAACTATACTTTCAATAGAGTTTCTACTCATGTATCCATCACTATCAATATTAATTATATAAGCCCCATTTGAATAAAATATGCCTGCATTTAAAGCACGTGCTTTGCCACAGCCTGATTTATACCACCACATCTTCACATGGTGATATTCACTTTGAAGCTGTTGAAAAACATTATAACTATTATCCTTACTACCATTATCCACCATAATTATTTCAATTTTATCTATTGAATAAGTTTGGTTTATAACAGACTCTACACATCTTTTTAAAGTTTTTTCAGAGTTATATACTGGAATAATTACTGAAACTAATGGTTCAAACTCCAAAGTTAATTTCTTTTCATTCTTTTTATCCCCTCTTTTAAATATATAAATTATCATTATCCTTATGCATCTATAAACACCTAATAATAAATCAAATATTGTGGGTATAAACAGCCAAATTCCTAAGAATATTGTCCTTCCCAAGAATGTATACTCCATTATTCCACCACCTTACATTTATTAATATGAAACTTTGAGAGAGTGAAATAATACATGCATATCATTATTATATAAAAGAGTAATTTACCTAGTATTAAATGTACAAAATCAAATACTCTATCTCCAAAGTATTTTATAGCTATTATCATCAAAGCTATTCTTAAGACATTAGCGAGCATTATTATAAAATTTCCCAATACAAATTTTATAGTTTTCGCCTTGAAGTCTTTAATTGGATAGAATATAAGTATACTTGTAAATACAAGAACTTCTATAACTCCACTACATTCATAATTAATAAGTATATTCTTTATAATCTTTGGAGTTCTAACTATTATAGAACTATTTTGATAAAAAACATCTAAGTCTTTTATAACATTTTCCAATAAGGATAACATTCCAAACTGTATCTTCATAACAATCTCTTCTATAATATCCCTAAAGAAAAAAATACCTATTGTAAAGAATCCAAAACTTCCTATGATAAATGCTAAAGTATTTAAGCTATTTGACTTAAGTCTATAATATATGAAAAGCCAAATACAAATAACTATAATAACCATCTTTCTTACCTTTCTAACACAAAAGTTCTTGATGGATTTTCAGATATTTTTAAACTTGTTAGTAAATAGCCTGTCCCATTTAATGAGTGATTTATTATTTTCCATAACACCCTACATATATTTTCAGTAGTTGTCTCTATCCCTTGGAATTCTTCCTCATCATTTAGGACTTTATCATCAAATTTATTTAAAATTTCGTCAATCTTCCTATCTATTACTCTAAAGCTAATCATTTCATCACTTTCTACTTTAACATCTAACTCTAATTGCCAATTGTGAGGATGGATAATAGATTTTTTCCCTTCTATAAATACATAATGTTTTGCATTTAAAAAATATTTAAGTATATATTTTTCCTTCATTTATCTTACCTCACTTTACTGTAGTTGTTCTCCTATTTTAGACATTGCATCTTGTAAAATATAATATGAAGCTTTCAATCTTTCGTGATATGTTGGAATCTCCCATTTAGCCCACTCATATCTCTTCAAATCTATTTTACTACTATTGTCAACTCCATAAATATATGTTCCTATATTTATCCCTTGTATTTCTAAAGGTTGAATACCACCTACTTTATAAAAATCATCCATTACACATTTAGATGATGGATCCATTACATTTAGTAATTGCCATGGTATTCTAATCTCTATAACATTCTCATTTATATAAAAATCAGCCAAAGAGTTATAATCATCATCCTCCGGATTTCCATTTCCATATATTAGATTTCCTGTTTCTTTTCTCCTCAAAGGAATATCTTTATTATCCTCTGGTAAATGTATAGGACCACTTATACATAAATATATAGGGTTAAATTTAGAGGAATCCTTTCCTTCTTTGTTGGCTTCAACCCCACTATATTTTCCTCCATAAGAATAGCTAAATACATCATAATAACTTTGAACTTTAATTGTAGAATTATCCTTTCCATTAATATCGATAATAAAATCTACACCATTACTAAAAGTAATGTCTTCATATTTACCACTTCCTGAATTAGGTGTAGTATCTATTGGAATTACTAAATGTTCATTTAAAAAGTTTATGCTGTCATTACCCTTAACCATAAAATAAATATACTTCTCATCACTATTTACATAAGTAGAATATTGCTCATTCTCTATTAATGGCGTTCTATTCTTCCAGTCTTTTATTTTTCCGTCTATATAACAAACACTTTCTTCTGATCCTGGATCAAAGGCTAAAAGACCAAAGTTTTGCTCGTTAGTTTGTATATTAGACCAATAAGCCCTCCTTCCACCTATATCATAATCCATGGTGTTCCAAGTTCTTTTAAACCATTCATCTTGCCATGAAAATACTATTCCACCTGCATAACCTGTATTGTAAATATCCTCCAGCATTGAGCTATCCATTTCTCCTTGGGATTTTTCATCCAAGCCTCCTTGGTTAAATCCAGTATATATATTTTCATGAGTTATCCCTCTTGATGATGGCACCCCAAATTCTGCTACTAAAACTGGCATAGTGTGCTTCTTAATTAAATCTTCTAAATAGGCTTTATATGGATTTACATTTCCATCCTCATCCTCATACTCCCTATACTCCTTTTGATAAACCAATGCCTCTGGGTAATAAGGATATACATGATATGATGCAAATATTCCTGACTTAAAGTTCTCATTAGCCTTTATATTATTAGGATTTACAACTTCACTATCCTCTTTTTCATCTGGTTCATTTGAATGTTCTAATAAATCTGTTGTTACCCAATTAGTAAAGCTTATTGGAACTTGAGTATTATATTTATCTGTCTCATAACTTATGGCTTTATCGCCTAACTCACATAAAAAACTTTCAAAAGGACTAGCATTGTCACTTGTATATAAATACTTTCCTTTAAAATCGGACTTTCCTACATTTAATTCATTAGTATCATTAACAAGTGCAGGATCCCACTCTATCCCTAAAATTAACCCAATTACATAAGGTGATATATCACTAATATACTTACCTGACGCATGTCCTGCTTTTTCCTCTATTTCTGCTTTACCATGAATAACATCAATCAATCTATTTATTTCATTTACGGTAGTATCCTTTATAATAGGATCAAATGCATTTAATTTAGAATTAATATCTTCTTCATTTATCCATACTCCATGTAATAAATAAATAGTATTTTCAGATTTCATGTTATGCTCTAAAAGTGCTTCATAGAACTCAGGAGTTTGAATTGTATATACTCTTATTGTATTTGCATTCATTTCCCCAATATAACGAAACCACCTTAAATACTCCTCTTTTGTTATTGCTAATTCCCCAGGAAATGCACCTGGTTTACCAACTCCTATATTTACTCCCTTTAAAAACTTTCTATTAAACTTTTCTCCATCATAGACTGTAAAATATTTATCATCTAATTTTGTATAGTATTTAACCCCATCTTCAAAAGCTATTGGCCTATTACTTTTATCCTTTGTGCATGCTATAAAATTCATGCCTGATAATAAAACACTAACAATTATTATCAAACTACTTGTTCTTTTAACAAAGTAATTCATACTAGCCCCCTTTGTAATAATCCTCTTTTATTCTATTACACTCTTACCATTATTATTATCGTATATTTGCTGTATAAATAAGTCAAGGACTATAGTCCTTGCAAGTGACATATAGTAAAAATATTATTTAAATTTTACTATTATTAAACTTTTTTCTTAATTTTATAATTTACCTTTCATTCACAATCCGTTCTTTTTCTGCATAAATTGATTTTAGATAAACATTTACGAGGGGATAAACAATTATGTACTATGAAAGACATTGCATTGATTGTAAGGATTGTATAAAAGATCCTTCAGATCCTAAATGCAATACTGCCTGTGCAGATAAAAAGAAAGATTGCTATGAAAGCTATAAAACTTTTTCACCAAAGATTTATGGAAAAGCTTATATAGTATGCCAACCTTATGACACACTATTCAACTTAGATGAAGCTATATATTCCGGAACAATATTCAAAAATCTTTATGAACCATATTGTGATATAAAGTATGCAAAGGGAGGTAAGTCTTGTGAATAGAAAAGAGTGTTTAGAACAATTTATGAAATTACAATTTTTTGCACTTGATTTAAATCTTTATTTAGATAACTTCCCTTGTTGTTCAAAAGCCCAAGAAGACTACAAATTTATTTCTAAACAACTAGATAAAGCTAAATGTGAATATGAAGAGAAGTATGGACCATTAACTAACTTTGGTTCAGCTTATGTAGAAAATCCTGAAAAATGGATAGACACACCTTGGCCATGGGAAATAATGTAGGGAGGAAATAAATTATGTGGTATTATGTTAAAACTTTACAACATCCTATAAATTTGAAATCAAAAGACCTTAGGATGGCCCAACTTTTAATATCTCAATATGGTGGACCAGATGGAGAACTTGGAGCTGCACTAAGATATCTTAATCAAAGATTTACAATGCCAACTAATAAATCTAAAGGATTATTAACTGATATTGGTACAGAGGAAATGGCTCATGTAGAGATGATAGGAACAATGGCATATCAACTTATGGAAAACGCTTCTATAGATGAACTAAAAAAAGCTGGACTAGATGGACACTATGTAGATCATGGTAAAGCTTTATTCTATACAGATGCTACAGGCAACCCTTGGACTGCAACTTATATTCAAGCAAAAGGCGATGTAATTGCAGACTTACATGAAGATATGGCTGCTGAACAAAAAGCAAGGGCAACTTATGAATGGTTATTAAACCTAACAGACGATCCTGAAATCAAACAAATTCTAGGTTTCTTAAGAGAACGAGAAGTTGTTCATTATCAAAGATTTGGTGAAGCTTTAATGGATGTACAAGACAACGTTAAGCCTATGGACTTGTACTGTAAATAGGCTTCAAAAAAAGTGCGAAATATAAAATTTCGCACTTTTTTTATTTTATTATAGCTATTGCCTCTATTTCAACTAATGCATCTTTTGGTAATCTTGCTACCTCCACGCAACTTCTTGCAGGAGCATTTTCTTTGAAATATTCACCATATACTTCATTAACTTCTCCAAAATCATTCATATCCTTAATGTATACTACTGTTTTTACTACATTTTCTAATGATGTTCCAGCGGCCTCTAAAATAGCTTTTACATTTTCTAAAGATTGTTTTGTTGCAGCTTTTATTTCAGTAACTAGCTCTCCTGTAGAAGGATTTAATGGAATTTGACCTGATGTAAATAATAAATCTCCTACCTTCTGTGCTTGTGAATATGGCCCTATTGCCTTAGGTGCTTTTTCTGTAAAAATAACTTCTTTATTCATTTTATCATCCTCCTAGCTTCTATTCGTATATCATTGTAGGCTTAATTGATTTTGGATTATATCCATTATCCTTTAATGATTTAATTATCTTTTCTTTATGCTCATGTCCAAATGTTTCCATAGTTATTATTAATTCCACTGCACTACTTCTGTTTATACTTACAAATTGATTATGTTCAAGTTTAACTATATTTCCTTGTGCATCAGCTATAACCTTTGAAACATTAGTTAATTCCCCTGGCTTATCTGGCAACAATACAGACACTGTACATATACGCCCTCTTTCAATTAATCCATGTTGTACTAATGATGAAAATGTAATAACATCCATATTTCCACCACTTATTATTGGAACAACTTTTTTCCCTTTACATTTTAGATGTTTTAATGCTGCAACTGTTAGAAGCCCTGAATTTTCTGCTAGCATCTTATGGTTTTCAAGCATATCTAAAAATGCGCCTATAAGTTCATTATCATCAATTGTTATTATCTCATCTATGTTTTCCTTTATATACGGAAATATCTTGCTTCCAGGAGTTTTTACTGCTGTACCATCTGCAATAGTTTCAACCTTAGGCAATGTAACAACATGTCCCTCTTTTAATGAAACCTCCATACAATTAGCACCAGCTGGTTCTACCCCTATAACTTTTATATTAGGATTTAATAATTTAACTAAAGTAGATACACCTGAAGCTAATCCCCCTCCCCCTATTGGAACTAAAATAATATCAACAGTAGGTAGTTCTTTTATTATCTCCATAGCAATGGATCCTTGTCCAGTTGCTACATCTAAATCATCAAATGGGTGAATAAATGTATATCCATTCTCTTCTGCTAGCCTTAAAGCATAACTGCATGCTTCATCATATACATCACCATAAAGTATTACTTCTGCACCATAAGCTTTAGTTCTATTAACTTTAACTAAAGGTGTAGTTGTTGGCATAACAATTACTGCCTTTACCCCATAGGATTTTGCTGCATATGCAACTCCTTGAGCATGATTTCCAGCTGATGCAGTTATTAATCCTTTATTTCTCTCTTCATCTGTAAGAGTACTTATCTTATAATAAGCTCCTCTTATCTTATATGCTCCTGTTTTTTGCATGTTTTCAGGCTTAATATATACCTTATTACCTGTTAAATCCGAATAAAAATCACTATAAACTAGCTTTGTTTGTAAAATTACTTTTTGTACAACTTCGTAAGCTTCTTCAAACTTCTCTAATGTCATCATATTCCAAATTCCCCTTTTATTGTTTTCCTAAAATATACTAATATAATATCATTTGTACTATTTATGTCAATAAAAAAGTGGAATGGATATTTATTTTTCTTATTCTCTCATACTAACGATAATAAAGGAAGCTGATATTATACTCAGCTTCCTTTGTTACTTTTTAATAGAAATTCCTTGTGGAAATCCAAAAATATTTTTTGGATCATATTTCTTCTTGATTTCTCTTAATCTATTAGTATGTTTACCAAAGTATTCTCTTTCATAATCTTCTAATTCTGCATAGGGAAAATTAATAAAAGAGCCTTCTGTCATTGCAATTATGTTCTTAAATTTATCTACAACCCATGCTCTGTTAGCTGGTGCGTATTTAGGATCTTCCCATACAGATTGAAATCCCATTATAAAGTTAGAATCCCTAAATGCAAAAGCTGTATCTTCATTACTTTTATCTCTTACAGCCCCACCTAATCCATAAAATGATACTGCTGCATAATATGCACCTTCAGCTCTATCATCTACTAATTCTATTATTTCCTTAATTTCTTTTTCTGAATAATCTCTAGATACAAATCTTCCTGAGGATTTATATTTTTCATAATCTGGATGACTATCTTGAATCTTTCTATTAGCATCTAAAACAGTTGTATAATCTAAAGAAAACTCTCCAAAGCTTGGAATTCTTTTAAATGGTTCAACTATCTTTTTAGCTTCTTCCTTATCCCCATAGAACAATCCAGTAAGCTTTATTCCTTTTCCTTTTGTTTCTGAATTATATATTCCTAGCTTGAAATTAGCTCTTCTATCCAAATTCTTATATTCATTTTGCCACATCTTCATGAATTCTATCTTTTCTTCTAAATCAATATTAGGAAAATCCATGTTTATTAATGTAACCATATCAATCTTTTTAGGAATATTAAAAGTCATTGATACTACAACACCAAAATTTCCTCCTCCTGCACCTCTGCAAGCCCAGAATAAGTCACTATTTTCCCTCTCATTGGCTATTATTAAGTTACCCATATAATCAATTAATTCAAGTTCTACTAAACTATCACAGGACAATCCTAATAATCTGGTAGAATATCCCCAGCCCCCTCCAAGTACTAGTCCTGGAACTCCTACTGTAGGACATCCTCCCCCAGGGAATGGATATCCTTTAGATCCTGTTGCTTCATAAAGCTCTCTGTTTCTAACTCCACCTTCGATCTTTACTTTTCCTTTATTTTCATCTATGTAAATATTATTCATTTTACTAACATCAATAACTACTACATCATTTCCTGTGGAATATCCTTCATAGTTATGACATCCTGATCTAATTCTTATTGGAAGCTCATTTTTTCTTGCCCAAAGAATTGAATTTCTAACATCATTTTTTTCTTTGCAATAAATAATTACAAGAGGATATTTCTCTATAGCCCTATTCCAGCTCATTCTGCTCTCTTCATATCTAAAGTCATCCCTTGTAACAACATCTCCTGTTAATTCTTTAAAATTATATTTAATCATTAGTAACACCCCTATTCAATAATACAATATTTTCATAATCATTATTTAAGTCCTTATGGTATACCTTCATATTCTTAATTATATCAGGTATTCCATTTTTAAATTCTAAAAGGCAAATTCCTTTATGATATTTATTTATACATTTATAAGGAAGTAAAAACCACTCATGTATTATAGCTTTTATTTCTACATCTACTTCTATCTCTTCACTTTTATCTAAATTTCTTAAAGTATTAAATCTACTACCTACATAAATATCTTCCTCTAGTATATTAGTAAATATAAATATAAATTTCTCATTATATTGTATCTCTTTAAAGTCATTAATACACCTTTCAAACTCTTTAAAATATTCCCCTTGCCCTTTTTCTTTCATAACCCTTTCAGGAAAAACTTCATTCTTATATCTATAATAATAACCATCATCACCTTTAAAGGTTAGTCCCATAATCTTAGGTCTTAAATCTTCTTGATTTAATTCTTCTAAAAACTTAGTCTTCATTTTTATACTCCCATCCATCTTCTCTATATATTTATTAATACAAATAAATTCCTCTAAGTCCAGTAGTTGAATCAATAAAAAGTGGGATATTAGGTGGATTAAATGTGAAGTAAGTAAATAAAACTATATCAAGTAGCAAAATAAACATCAAAGAATAAAATACTACTTTATTATATTTATAATTCTCATAATACTTTAATCCAATTAATTGCCCTATAAAAACTCCCAGTATAAGTGAAAATATATCAAGTACTAAGTTTTGTATACCAAGGGCACCTGTATAAGTATAAAAGAAAATAATTATTATAATAGGACTTATAATTATAGATATGGTCATAGACATAATCCACTTTCTTATATCTATATACATTTTTCTGCGATATATAAAATATCCCATTCCCCACCATAATACCGTAGGATAAAAAGCTAGTTTTAGATGTTCCCATATACTTTCATTTATTGGTGTGAAAATTCCTACAATCTTTATATTTCCACTAAAACCATATAAAAAGTGACTTAATGATGAAATAAGAACTATAGCAATAACTCCATACAACATATATTTTTTTATTAAGTATGATTTATTGAACATATACTCTCCTTAATGTTAATTTTTTTATATTATATGAAAAGCTACATTTAAAAGTATATCTATTCATAAATTCTTTATAAGTAAATGATATAATATATTTAATTTGAAATTAGGGAGTGATTATATGTTAGAACTATTAAAAAGTAGAAGGAGTATAAGAAAATATAAAGATACACCTATTGAAAAAGATAAAATAGATAAAATAATAAAATCGGCACTTCTTGCACCATCATCTATGAACAAAAAGCCAGTAGAATTAATAGTAGTAAATGAAAAGTCTACTTTAGAAAAACTTGAAAAGTGTAAAAACATGGGCACACTTGCTTTGAAAACTTCCCCTGTTGCTATAGTTGTAATTGCTGACTCTTCAATAAGTGATGTTTGGATAGAAGATGCTTCTATTGTTTCAACCTTAATTCAACTTGAAGCTGAGAGTCTAGGACTAGGATCTTGTTGGATACAAATGAGAAATAGACAAGGTAAAAATGATGATTCTGAAACAGAAGTAAGAAATGTATTAAGCATACCGGATAATTATGGTGTACTAAGTATAATTACTTTAGGTTATAAGGATGAAGTAAAGATACCTTATGATGACACCTCATTTAACTTAAATAAAGTTCATTACAACAAGTTCTAATTTAAAAGGTGATGCAGCTTATTGCTGTATCACCTTTATTTCATTGTTTTCATATTCTATTGTGCATTTACCACCATTTTTTAATTTTCCAAAAAGGATTTCATCTACAAGTAGAGATTTAATTTCTTTATCTATAACTCTTATTATCTCTCTTGCACCATATTCTTCACTAATTCCCTTATCCTCAAGGAAATCTATACAAGAATTTTCCCAGCTTAAATCTATCTTCTTTTCCTTCAACTTATCCTTTAATAAATTAAGTTGCTTTAACACAATATTTCTACTCATTTCCTTATTTATAGGATTAAATACTACTACCTTACTTAATCTATTTCTAAACTCTGGGGTAAAAATTTTCTTAACCTCTTCAGTTATTCCTTCCCTAGTAACCTCCCTATCTCCAAATCCAATTAAACTTTTGCCAACCTTACTTGCTCCTGCATTTGAAGTCATTATAAGAATTACATTTCTAAAGTCCGTTTTTCTCCCCTGGTTATCTGTTAATGTAGCATAATCCATAACTTGAAGAAGAATATTAAATATATCACTATGGGCTTTTTCTATTTCATCTAGTAATAGCACACAATGAGGATTCTTTTTTACGCTATCTGTTAATAGGCCTCCCTCTTCATATCCTACATACCCAGCAGGTGCTCCTATTAACTTAGCAACAGTATGTTTTTCTACATACTCACTCATATCAAATCTTATAAGTTCTATGTTTAAAGTATTAGCTAGAGTTTTTGCAATTTCTGTTTTACCAACACCTGTTGGTCCTACAAATAGTAAACTAGCAACAGGTTTATTATCATCATTAAGTCCTGCCCTTGAAAGTTTTATGTTCTTAACTACTTCTTTTATTCCTTCTTCTTGCCCAAATACCTGTGATTTTAGTTCATCTTCTAGCTTGCTTAACTTTTCAATTTCATCTATTTCTACTGTTTGTTTTGGTATATTACAAATCTTAGATAAAACCTCTTCTATTAGCTTATTATCAACAGTTTGAACCTTCTTTTTTAATGGGTGCATTACTCTATAAGCACCAGCTTCATCAATTAGATCAATTGCTTTATCAGGTAAATATCTTTCATTTATATACTTATCACTTAATTCCACTGCATGTTCTAAAGTTCCTTTAGAATATTTTACTCCGTGATAATCTTCATAATAACCTTTTAAACCGCTTAATATTTTTATAGTTTCTTCTACTGAAGGCTCTTTTATGTCTATGTTTTGAAACCTTCTAAGTAAACTTTTATTCTTAGAAAAATGCTTATTAAACTCATCATAAGTTGTTGCCCCAATTACTCTTATCTTACCTTCTGTTAAGTATGGCTTTAACATATTAGATACATCAAAGGTTCCTCCATTAATTGCTCCTGCTCCAACAATATTATGAATTTCATCTATATAAAGAATTGGATTAGAATACTCTGATACTCCATCCATAACCATTTTAAAACGCTTCTCAAAATCTCCTCTATATTGAGTTCCAGCTAAAAGCCCTCCTAAATCTATTGAAAATATTTTAGAATTACTTAATTTCTCTGGAACCTTTCCTTCATTAATAAGTCTTGCAAGCCCAAAGGTAATGGCAGTCTTCCCTACCCCTGCCTCACCTATGTGTATAGGATTATTCTTATATTTTCTGCATAAAATTTGCATAGTTCTTTCAAGTTCTAACTCTCTACCTATAAGAGGAGAATACCCATCTACTATATCATTTAAGCAGGTTACATAAGCTTTCCATCCTTCATCCTTTATTTCTTTTTTCTCCCCCTCTTCAGCTATAACCTCTTTATTTACTCTTTCTTCCCCCTGCAAATCACATAACTCATATAAAAGGTCAGTCCATTCAACTTGAGACAACAGATAATAAGCAGCGTAGCTCTCTTCTAAATTTATAATACCATCTAAAAGATGTGATAACTCAACTTGATTTCTATCGCTAGCTTGTGCTCTTGATGATGAATATAAAATTACCTCATTAAAAGAGTGACTTCCTTGAGGCTCATGCTCTTCAATAAGATTTATATTTTCATTAATATATCCTTGTAAGTCCTCACGTAATTTAATAGTATCTCCACCAACATTTTTAAAAGCCTTACCAAAATCCTCATTAAATGTTGTCATATATAATAAATGTTCTGGAGTTATATATTCATGATTATTTTCTTTGGCATAATTTATAGCTTTAACAACTATTTCTTCTACTACTGCAGATAGTCTCATTTTCTTTCCTCCTATGCAACTTCCATAGTAACCTTAAATGGAAATCCCTCTTGTCTTGCTAATAATGTAGTTTCTTCTACCTTACTTCTTGCTATATCATAAGAATAAGTACCTACCATGGCACTTCCTCCCTTATGTACTTTCATCATTAAATCATTAGCTTCCATTTCATTTTTATTGAATATATTCATTAAAACAAATATAACAAACTCCATTGAAGTAAAATCATCATTATGCATAATAACCTTATATCTTTTAGGTTCTTTCACCTTAACTCTTGTCTTCTCAGTTATTGATGTACTAGTTGCCATAGTTATCCTCCTACATCTAATCTATATTTTATTATAATAGTAAAGTTACTATAAAAGTAATTTATTTTCAATCACATTTATACATTCTATTAATAGTGATAAAATATTATTGGAGATAAATTTATGGGAGGGTTAAAAATGACTTATATTGCATCAAAAGAAAGATATGGAAATATGAAATATGAACGGTGCGGAAATAGCGGACTAAGGCTTCCTTTAATTTCATTAGGATTTTGGCATAACTTTGGAACTAATGCTCCTTATGATAATATGAAAGAAATGTGCTTTGCCGCCTTTGATAACGGAATTACTCACTTCGATTTAGCCAATAACTATGGACCAGAATACGGAAGCGCCGAAATGAATTTAGGACGTATATTAAAAAATGAATTTGGTTCATATAGAGACGAATTATTAATAAGCACTAAAGCTGGTTATGATATGTGGCCAGGTCCCTATGGAAATTGGGGAAGTAGAAAATATTTAATTGCTAGTTTAGACCAAAGTTTAAAACGTATGGGGCTGGATTATGTTGATATCTTTTACCACCACCGTATGGACCCTGAAACTCCTTTAGAAGAAACTATGATGGCATTAGATAGCATAGTAAAGAGTGGTAAGGCATTGTATGTAGGGCTTTCAAACTATGATGGTTCAACTATGGAAAAAGCATGTAACATTCTTGAAGAACTAAAATGCCCATTTATTATAAATCAAAATAGATACTCCATTTTTGATAGAACTATAGAACAAAATGGATTAAAGGATATGGCAAAAGAAAAGGGTAAAGGAATTATAGCCTTTAGTCCACTAGCTCAAGGAACTCTTACAAATAAATATTTAAATGGAATTCCTGAAAATAGCAGAATAAAATCAGATGGTCGTTTTCTAAAAGAGAGTATTTTAACTGATAAAAAGCTAGCACAAATTAATTCTCTTAACAATATTGCCTTAGAGCGCGGACAAACATTAGCTCAAATGGCCCTTAATTGGGTTTTAAGGGATGGAGTTGTAACTAGTGTTCTTATTGGTGCTTCAAAACCAGAACAAATAATAGAAAATATAAAAATAGTTAATGGAGCTAATTTTTCTGAAGAAGAACTTAGAAAAATTGATTCTATCTGTTTTGAATAAATTAAAAGACTTGGCCACAAACCAAGTCTTCTTACTTATTCTAAAATTCTATTCTTAAATCAACTTTTTTATCAATCACCTTATAAATTATAAACCCAATCATTCCACCAAGAGTATTTAATATAATGTCATCTATATCACAAGATCTAAAATTTCCAAAATACATAGATATATACTGAACCACCTCTATAGATAATGATACCAATGCACAAGTAATTACTGTTGATTTAAAACTTCTTAGTCTTTTAAAACACATTGGTATGAATATACCTAGAGGTAATAATAAAAGGATATTTCCAAGTATATTTTTAATCCAAAATCTAACCATATAACTCTCCATTCCTATTGGTACTTCATATATATCTTTTATAGTATTAAAAACCGGTACTATATTCATAGATGGTTTTCCTATATAACCACCTATCACTAAAGGAAAAAACGTTACTATAATAACCATAAGTATATAAAATTTAAACGTTAAACCCATAAATTCTCTAAAGTTCAAAAACTTCTCTTCTTTATTCCTTTTTATAAATTTAATTACTTCTATAATAAGAATTATTATACTTCCTACTATAAATGCAAATTTCATTCCTAACATATTAATACTCTCCCCTTAAGCTTTTTCCCATGTATATATTCATTATAATTCCAATCCCAAGAAAGCTTATTATTATATTGGAACCTCCATAACTTATAAAAGGTATTGAAACAGAATAAAAGTTCAAAATTCCAAAATTGTATAAAAACCCTAATGCGTATTGGCATGCAAATATAGTTGATATTACAATAATTAATCTTTTTCCATAGATATCGCATATCTTTCCACTAATTTTAAACATATATATAATTAAAAATAAAACCAAACATAATACTAATACTCCAAATGCCCATCCAAAACTATATATTAACGATGCTATAATACAATCTGAGATATTATTCGGAATTATATCTAGATTAACTCCCGTTCCTTTCCCTATAAACACCGATGACTCTAATAATTCTTTTATAATATTATGTAAATAGTTATCATAATTATTCTGACTATAGATTAAAATTAAAGCTATTATAAAGATAAACATTAACCCCAAAGTAAGTTTTCTATTTTTTGTACTAATATGTATTAAATAGATTAATGTTACTGTATATATTAGTGATACTCCTAAAGAATAATTTAATATCATCAAGAAGCCTAAGGGAATAAAACTTAAAATCAATCCATAAATCATTCCTTTTTTTGTATCCCATTTAATATCTTTAAAAATTCCTACTAATGAAATTAAGAATATATTAACTGCTAAATCTCTTATATTAACAGTTACTGGGCCAATGCTAATCCAACCTTTAATATCATTTATAGGACTATTAAACAAAAGCAAAACCATAAATAAAGCTATCGATAATATATATAAATGCGCAGACTTATTTTTTATTTTTCTATAGTCAAAAAATGATATTAATAGAAATGCTCCTATCCCCAAAGTAGTGTAAATAATCATCTTATTTATAAAAAAATATTCATTTCCCAAATAATTATATGCATTTCCTCTTAATGAATACATAGTAATTATCCCTGTTATAATTAGAAAGGCAACTGTAATTAATATTCTATAATTAAACTTTTCCTTATGAACCTTGTTCAATTCTTCTCCTAAGATATCAGAACTTCCCATATCTCTTAATGCTTTTTCTTCTGCTATTTTTTCACTATCACCACATTTAATATAATCTTTTTTCTTTTCTTCTATATGAGCATATAATTCTTCCTTAATTTGATTGTGTGCTCTCTTACTTTTAATCTTAAGGCAAACAGACTCTAAATATTTAATTATATTCTCTTCTCCCTTTACTTCCATCCCATTCCCTCCAAGTTCAACACTCTTTTAGTGCTTTTATTATACTTAGTACTCTCCTCTTTTTTAGATATATACTCTCTTCCTTTATCAGTTAATCTATAATACTTTTTATTAATCTCATCCTCTATCCAATAAGAAGTAAGTAACCCTTCCCCCTCTAGTCCATGAAGTATTGGATATACTCCCCCTTCTTTTAAGGCAAAACTCCCCCTAGATTTAATTTCAATTTCCTTCAATATTTCATATCCATACATATCTTTTCTGCCAATCAAAGTTAATATCATAATATCTATATCACTGTTTCTAGTTATTCTTTCTTCATGAACCCTTTTTAAAATACTACTTAGTATTTCCTCTTTAGAAATTAAGTTTTCATCTATGGATTTCTTTATTAAATCTTTTTTATTCATAATTATCACCTACAAATTAAATTCCTTATTTATTTCTTTCATAGTTCTATAAAGTCTATTTTTTACAGTAGACTCATTAACCTTTAATATATTAGATATATCTTTTATCTTTAAATCCTTGTTAAAATATAAAATAAATATTTTAAGAGTTAATGAATCCTTGTCCTTTAAATAATTCCATATAGAATCACAAAGCAGCTTTTCATCATAGTTGTGCTCCATCTTTAAATCTGTCTTTAAATTAAGAAACTCTTCCTCGCCTTCTAATGAAAAAATAGGAATAAAATTTCGACTCAGTTTTAAAATACCGTAATGTCTATACACCTCATTTCTTGCAATTCTAATAAGATACTTTTTATAATCTTTTATATTTTTATTTGATAATGCTCTGTAAAAGTTTAGATATGTATTCTGTACTAAGTCTCCTACATCATCTATATTCCTGCATTTTGATAATATATATTTAAAAATATCTTCATAGGTTTCGTTATAAACTGACACTAATATATCTTCTGAACTTACTTCACTCATAGCTTTAATCTCCACGCGCGTTCCCACCCTTCACTTATAATGATGGTAGAATTATATATTTAGTTTCATTATAAAATAAAATTGTGATAAAATATTATTTCATATTATAAAATCCTAATTAAGGAGGATAAAAATGATAATAAAAGATATATTATATGGAGAATTTCAGATAGAAAACATATTTGAGATTTTAATAAATACAAAGGAAATTCAAAGATTAAAAAAGATTCATCAAGGTGGAGCTAGTTTTTTAGTTAATCCAAAATTGAATATTACTAGATATGATCATTCTATTGGAACTATGCTATTAATTAGATTGTTAGGTGGAAGTATTGAAGAACAGATTGCAGGTCTTTTTCATGATATTTCACATACTGCTTTTTCTTATGTTATTGATACTGTTTTAGATAATAAAAATGAAGACTATCATGAAATGATTTTAAAAGATGTAATTAATAAATCTGACATTCCTAAAATATTAGAAAGTAATGGTTACAATTATGAGGATATTTTGCTTAATAATGAAAAGTGGAGCATATTAGAAAAGTCAGCTCCTAAACTTTGTGCAGATAGGATAGACTATACTCTTAGAGATATGTATAACAATGGGATAATTACTATTGAAGATGTAAAAAAATTTCTATCTAATATTAAAGTTATTAATGATGAAATAGTAATTACCTCCCTTGAAACAAGTGAGTGGTTTGTAGAAACTTATTATAAAGAGGTTCTTGATTTCTTTATGGACCCTTTAAATATATTTTCTAATTATAGATTTGCAGAAGTTTTAAAGTTAGCCTTAAAGAAAGAAATAATAACCCTAGAAAACTTTTTAGAAGATGATGAATACTTATTAACTGTTCTAAGGTCATCAAGTGATTCTGAAATAATTAATTTACTGAATTCTATTTCTCCAAATATAAAAGTAATAGAAGATAGCTCAAACTATGATATACACAAAGTTAATAAATTAAGAATAATTGACCCTACTATTTATATAAATAATACATTAAATAAAACATCTAATTTATCTTCATATATTAGACAAGTAAATGAAGATGCAATAAAAAAATCTATTAAGGGATCTTATATAAAGATAATAATATAAAAAGAGTTAGTCACCTAACTCTTTTTATACTCTTCTTGGAAGAGATATTTTAAATTGTGTGTTTTCTGCATTACTAAAAACTTCAATATTCCCGTTATTTTTATCAACTATTTCTTTAACAATAGCTAATCCAAAACCATGATTCTTATCTGAATTTTCCTTCGTTGAAAAACCTACATCAAAGATTTTATCAATCATTTCATCATCTATCTTAGGACCATCATTTTCTATTTTAATAACTACATTTTTTATTTTATAATATGTTCTAATGGATAATGTTCCTTTTCCATCCATTGCAGTAACTGAGTTACTTACTATATTAGAAATAATTCTTTGTAACTCCATTTCAGAAATATCTATATCTGATAAATCTGCCTTTTCATCCACTATAAGATTTATACCTTGTCTTACTATTCCTTTAGCAGCTATTGATATTATAGAGTCACTATCTTTTCCAATATACACTGCATCTAGTATATTGTCATGTCCATTAATTATATCCTTCAATGAATCACTTAATCTTTCATACCTTTCCATTAAACATAATCCGTATAAATATGAAATTTGTGCTCCATAATCATGCTTTACTTTTTTAAGTTCTTTTACTTTTTCTTCAAGGACTTCATTTAACTCTAAAACTTCTCTGCTCTTCTTTTCTACACTAGCAAAATAAATAACTGTACTAATTAAAAATATTGATAGTAAGGTAAATATAATATTTTCAAATAAATCATTATTTTCTGAAGTTAAAATAATATTAATTGATGCAACAAAATCAAATATTATACTAATCATTGTTAAGAAAATTACAGAATAATTTTGTGATTTTATACTACTATAAATCTTATGCAAAGCGTCTCTATGAGTTAATATAAAATAACTCATTATAAACTGTGGTAAATATATAGTGATTATCATAGCTATTTCTATGTATTTAAGTGAAACATTATCAATAACCATGTAATTAAATATGCTGGACATAACTATTGCATTTAATCCAATACTTAAATATATAATACAAAATACTATATAAGCACGCAACAAACTTTTTTCCATAAAACACCAACACTATGATTAATAGAATCAAATGCGTAATTATAACATTTAAGCTTGAATTTCCAATAATAATAAATGATATTTGAATGCTTATCCATACTAATAATGATAATAATACAACAGATCCCTTACTTTTCTTATATTTATCTTGTACACAATAATTAATACATAATACAAATAAGAAACCTTGCAATATACTGTTTATTGTGTCTACTATTTGTATGCTCAAACTAACCGCTCCTACCATGATATCATTCGACATTTTTTCTAAGATTATATCATTCTTTGCTACTATTTAAAATATCTTATGATTGTTTTTCACATTATTATTTTAATTTATCACATAACAATCAAATTAATAATTAATTTAAACCAAAATAAAAGTAGCCTAACTCTATGTTAAGCTACTTTTATTTTTTGCATGCTTTTTATCTACTAGCTGGCAATTATACTATTAATTCCATAATATTTTATAGTGCAAGCCCTAAAATAATTGCAATAATAAGTAATCCATACCCCTCTAAACATAGTTTAAATAATTTCTTTTTACTACTGCTCTTATATTCCTTCACTTCTAAGTCACTGTTCTTATCCTCTATATAATGGATAAATTCTTTTTCTTCAATAGGCAAAGACTTAATTGGAATAAATATATCTTCACTAATATCTTTTAACTTAATAATTAATCCAGAATCAATTTTTATTATCTCAGTTATTGATTTAAGTGGTGCTTCAATATATGAATGTTTATTTTCTCTATATATTGTACATTCATCCATTTTAAAAGAGTATATAGTATCAATATCAACAAATTGCTTTTTATATTTTTTCATACCTATCTTTTTTCCTAATAAACATATAAGAATTACTATAGCTGTTATTCCTAAAAATAATAATAAAATAGCTGTAGTAATATTAGATGCAAATTTATATTTATTAAAAAGCTTAAATACGTTTATAAATACCAGTATATACCCTAATAACTTTACACAGGACATATAGATTTTATTAACCACCGCACTACTTACCCTATAGTTAATATACTCTCTATATTCAAATTCATTTTTAGAAGGTGAAAATTTAAAATTCATTGTAATACCACCTCACCTCTTTATATTTTTCTATATCAGAAATTATTACATCTCTTTCAACATTAAAACCATCAAAAGTCATAATACGGCTTAATACACAAGAAATTTTACTAACAAATATTATATAGCCATCATATATTCTAACTTCTTTAATTCCTTCCCATGAAATTTCTATTAATGTTTCATTCTTCTTAATAGTAAGTCCCTTCTCATTAAAACCAATCTCAATTTCTCCATTAGATTTCTTCAATTCCATAACTACTTTATTTATATACTTGCCATATATAGTTACCCCTAAAATTATCTGTAGTACAATTAAAGCTAGAAGTATGTATATAGGATAAGATGTTTTTAAAAACATATCTTTAGTAGCAAGATAAAATAACAGAGCTAATATTATATTCATAATAGATACCATTGATACTATAAGCGGAATTAAAAATTTTCCATGAGCTTTTTTAATCATATTTATATTCTTTGAATCTGTTAACTGTTTATATGAATACATTATATTCCTCCCATCCATAAATTCTCTTATCACTTTTATTGTATCAGCTATCTCCACTCTTTACAATTTATACCACCTATGTTGCGTTTTGAAAAATTAAAAGAGCTAGTATAAACTAGCTCTTTTAGTACTATCTTTTAAAAGTAATTTCTTTTTCTTCTTCTAAATTTATAAATGACTTACTTGGTAATGTTTTAGCAATTACTCTACCTTCTCTTATAGAGTATAAAACTTCTGCTCTTCTTCTTACTGCATCATAACCACTTTCAGCATTTAGTAAAATTAAATTACCTGGCTTACCTATTTCTATTCCATATTTATCTTCTATATTTAAGGTTCTTGCACTATTGGTTGATATAAACTTTAGAGATTCATTTATATCGTCATAGCCCATCATTTGGCATACATGTAACCCAAAATGAACTACTTCTAACATATTTCCTGTTCCCATTGGATACCATGGGTCAAAGATATCATCATGTCCAAAGCATACATTAATTCCTGCTTCATTAAGCTCCTTAACTCTAGTAATACCTCTTCTCTTTGGATATGTATCAAACCTTCCTTGAAGATGAGTATTAACTAAAGGATTTGAAACAAAGTTTATTCCTGACATCTTTAAAAGTCTAAATAATTTATATGTATAGGCATTATTGTATGATCCCATTGCAGTTGTATGACTAGCTGTTACCTTATTTTTTAGACCTGTTTCTAAAGCTCTTGTAGCTACAACCTCTAAGAATCTTGATTGCTCATCATCAATTTCGTCACAGTGAACATCAACTAATACATTATATTTTTTTGCTAATTCAAAAATCTTATTTATAGATTCAACTCCATACTCCCTTGTAAATTCAAAGTGAGGTATAGCACCTATTACATCTGCACCTAGCTTTATAGCTTCCTCAACTAGTTCTAATCCATTTGGATATGAAAGAATTCCTTCTTGAGGAAAGGCTACTATTTGCAATGTAACATAATCCTTAACTTCTTCTCTTACTTCAACCATTGCCTTTAAAGCAACTAAACTCTCATCTGTAACATCAACATGTGTTCTTATGAATTGAATTCCATTTGCTACTTGCCACTCTATTGCCTTTTTAGCCCTAGTTTTTACATCTTCTTTAGTTAAAAATTCTTTTCTTTGAGACCATCTTTCAATTCCTTCAAAAAGAGTTCCACTTTTATTCCACTCAGGTTCTCCTGCTGTTAAAGTGGTATCTAAATGAACATGTGGTTCTATAAATGGAGCAGATGCTAAAGCTCCATTTCCTTCTATAACCTCTTCCCCTTCTACTGCTTGTAAGCTTGAATCTATTTCTTTAAACTTTCCCTCTAAAATTCTTATATCAAATAACCCTTCTCTATCTAGAAGTTTAACATTTTTGATTAACATATTATCATCACCTTATTTATTAGTTATTTTTGTTCCTATTACATAAACTAACACTGTTGTTATAATTGCATTTAATGCTATAACTCCCACTGTAACAACATTTGCAACTATGAACCCTACTAAGAAGGCTACTATAGCTACCCAGTTTATATTTTTAAATTCTGTTTTTTCTATAATATCATACTTTCTCTTCTTTACGAAGAAGTAATCTGCTATTATTATTCCACCTACTGGAGGTAACATTGAATTTAAGAATGTTAAGAATGCTGTAAAGTTATTGTTTAACCATATTGCACCTACAGTTCCTATTAATCCTCCTATGATTACCATTTGCTTTTTAGGCAATTTTGTTATATTTGAAAGTCCTAATGCAGCTGTATATATTGCATTATCATTTGTTGTCCATATATTTAAACCTAAAACTAATATTGCTGGTATTACTAACCCTTGTGAGAACATAACATCCGCTATATCTGAATTTCCTGTAACCATTGCTCCAACTGCTCCAAATAAGAACATTAGTGAGTTACCTATAAAGAATGCTATTACAGTTGTTGAAACTGCAACCTTCTTATTCTTTGAAAATCTTGCAAAGTCTGGTGTAGCTGTTCCTCCACTTATAAATGATCCTACACATAATGTTACAGCTGTTACTAATGTCATCTTTGTTGTTGGGTCTATATTCATTAATCCTTGAACTCCACCAACTGAATTTGTTGCCATTATAGCTGATGTACTACCTAATATTGCTATAGCTGGTACTGCTATTGCACTTAACAATGTTAGTGACTTCATACCAAAGTAAGCTGTTGCTGTCATTAGTATTCCTGTAATTCCTACTAATAAGTATAGATTTATATTAAATCTATTTGCTACTGGTATTGCAAACATTGCTATTCCAACACCAAACCAACCTATTTGAGTAATACTTGTTACAAATGATGCTAAATATGAACCTTTTTCACCAAATGAATATCTAGCTAATAAGTGCATTGAAAGTCCAGTATCAGCTCCTATATAAGCTAATGCTCCTGTATAACAAGCTAGTATTAAATTTCCTATGAATACTGCTATAAAGAAATCCTTTAATGGTAAGCCTGTCCCTAAATTTCCTCCTGTCAGCATACTTGCCGAGAAAAATGTAAATCCAAGCATAACCACAAACATTGAAAAGAACCCTTTTTTGTCTCTTTTATGTACATGCTCCAGTGCATAATCACTATCATGTTTTTTTGTCTTCTGTTCCATTTTTTATCCCCCTAAATTTTATATTTAGGAAAACCAGTACTCATATTCAAAAAAAAACGACCTTTCTATATAGAAAGGTCGTTACACTTAATAAAAAGATATTCCCTCGTGCATCTTTTTATTTTATCTCTGCCGTATCATTTCGACCTTATTAATCTCTCTGGATTTAATTTAAAGGACTAGTTTTCTTGGACTTATTATATATTACAGTGTCGAAATTAGTCAATAGCATTATTATTTTTCCTTTTTTATTTAATTTTTAACAAATTGCTTTATTAATAACTACTTTCATACTTCTAATTATCTTTTATTCATAAGTATTTAATATTCTTATATAATGATTTGCCTCTCTTAGAACATGGTCAGCAAGAAGTGGTAATATTATAGATTTTATTTTACAATCATCTATACCTTCTGCACCTGCTTTCTTAAAATCTCTTAATTTAATTGTTTCAGCTAATGTATCATTTGGAGCTCCTTCTATAAGCATAATATCCTTATTGGCTGTCTTTTTAATTAACTCACTATACTCATTTGCAAACTGGTTTGCTGTGCTTATCAGCTCATTTTCACTTGGATCAAGAAGTCCCCTTATAAACAAAGAATGTTCCATCATAATTTGATCCCAAAACAACTCAACCTTTACCATATCCTCTTCTTCAATATCTTTATCATTCTCAAGTGCATCTATATATGAATAATACAACTTGGCTTCACGTAAAATATGCTCAATAAGTAAAGGATAATTAACTGTAAATAGCTTGCAACATAGCATTTCATCTAAAATTCTTTCCTTTAACTCTATTAGGCCACTAACCAACTTTTTAGCTCGATTATTAATTTCACATACAGACTTTAACATTTTAGAATCAATATGTTTTTTAGATTCACAACCTAAAGCTTTCTCTAATATAGTTATCTTAGAATTTATGTCAATTCCTGTGTAGTACTGAGTCTTTTTTTCTGTACTTAAAGTATAGTCAGTGAAAATTTCTCCAGAATCTATTACTGATTTCCTTGGAAATCCATCACTTATTCGAATAGTATCTAATAGAAGTTTTTCAAACCTTACTTTATAACTATCTGCCTCCTTGGAAAGTTTGGAGTTTTTTGGGGTAAAGCTAGCCTCCAAAAAAATAGAGTGTTCCTTCATAATCCGTCCAAAGAACAAATGTAGTTCTAGTGATAAAGTTAAATACCTTTGACTACTTAACATAATCCTTCTCCCTAAAAATTTTATTATATTATACTATTTTAAAAATATATCTGTTAACACTTTTATTCTTTTAATAAAACTTAATCAAAAAAAGCTGACTCCTGTACAATACAGAAATCAGCTTTCATCTGACTAACTCTTTTTTATAGCTCTTCTCGATATTAGCTTTAGTTTATTTTATTTAACTTTCTCTCTTTCCTTTTAATAATAAATATAATCCACCACCTGCACTAACAATAGCATATATATATTGACTTATTGATGAAACATCTCCTGTTTTAGGAGTATCCAGACTATTACTACTATCACTATTAATACCGCCTGGTTTTTCTGATTCTCCATTCTCTTTATTAGTATTTTCCTCTTTTTTAGTTAAAGAACCTTTAGTAACCTTTAAATCACTTAATGCTTTATCAACCTCTTCTTGAGTAGCTAATTCATTATTTAAAACATCTCTAGCATTTTTTAATGCTTTAGTGAATTCAGCTACAGTAGATTCTGTATATACGCTTAAATCAATATTTTCAATATCACCAACATATTGTCTAAGCTCATCTTTATTAACCCTCTCAAATTCCATAACTTTTTTTATTGAATTCCTTAAATCAATACTAGCCTTACTAATATCCTCTTGATTAGAATTTGAATTATTATTTATATTTTTTGCTACCGCTAATGCATTATTAAATTCATCAACTATTTCTTTACTTACACCTTCTAAAAATCCTTTTTCCACCACATCATTTGCTAAATTTATATTTTTTTGTAACTCTTCTTTGTTTGTATTGATAACAAATTTAGAACTAATCTCTAAATCTTCACTTACTCCTTTATAGACTAATTTATTAGACTCTACTAGACTTGTCATATCATTTCCATTTATAATTAATGATTCTAATCTGTATCCTTCGTTTGGAATAATACTAATAAGTAGATCATCACCTTTTGCAATTTGGTTATCTATAGCCGATGTAGAAATTTCACCATTCTCTGAAGGATTCACTTTAACATTCATCATCTCAACTTTATCTTCTAGAATAACTTCTACCTTTGCATCTTCAAACGGCATTACCAGTTTAATTGTATAAACCCCATCAACTGAATTTGGAATTGTTTGTTCTTCACCGTTAAGTTTAACTGATGACAATACTTTTCCTTTTTCAATATCTTTAATTATTAATGATACTTCCTCATATCCAGTTGCTTCTGATTTACTTAATTCAACAGTAGCATCACCATTCTGGACTTCTGTTATAATTTTATAAGGTACTAAATCTCCAAACACAACAACAATTTCGGTTTCTGAAGTCAAATTATCTATTGTATACGAATTCTTTGCTTTATCAAATTCTACTTCTACACAATTAACAAATACATGACTTACTTCACCATCAAAAGTTATTGTATAAGGTCTGCCTTCATATGCTATTCCTTCACTGACACTACCTTCTCCAATTACATTGACATTAGCATCTATTTTATTTCCAAATCTAAAATAATCTACATTTGAAACATACGGTGTATCCGTATCATTTCTAAATACTAAATATATATCATGTAATCCTGGCTCAACATCCTTTATTAAATTTCCCTCTGCTAAAACATAAGTACTCCAATTATCACCTGTTATAGGAACATCTATCTTAGCAATTGGATCCCCCTCCATACCGTCAATATAAACTTCAACATATCCTCCAGCATCCTTCTTTTGAGCTGAATAATAAAGTTCTAAACTATCCTCATTACCATCAAAAGCAATATCATTATATTTTGCCCAAGTGTTCTTCTTTACGCCACCAATATTCTCACCATCATTTACTATATCTGAATGTGCAGAGCTAAACTCCTCAGCTTCTATTCGGTTTTTCGCTATCCTAATTGAATTAACTCTGTCTATAACTTTTTTTAACTCCAGATATTTATTAATAATTTCTTCTTGAGTTGAACTTTCATTATTAACAACTTCTTCAGCACTCTTTATTGCATTATTTAGTAACTCTTTTGCTACTTTTGTCATATTACTTTGATCAATAACTTTTGCATTAATTATTAATTTATTAAGTGTATCTTTATCTATTGTTGAAGTATCTCCTTCTTGTCCCAACAGCTCAATTTCTGCTAATGTTTCTCCGCCAATCAACTCTACTTTATATTTTATAAATCCTTCACAATTCTCTTCCGGTAGTTTAAATGGTCTTGTATATCGTTGCCATTCAAATTCAAGTTCATCTCTTTCATCTATAACTTTCCAGACTTCTCCATCATGGCTACCACTTAATATATATCCACTTGGAGCACTTCCATCCTTTCCAGAGGTCAAAGTCATCATTGAAATTTTAGTTGGTTTACCAAAGGTATAAATAACTTCACTTTTACCACTCTCATTTAGAATAGATGCAGTATTTGAATTGTTATCAAAAAGATTCTTAGATTCTGTTACATTTGAATATAAGCTATCTACAAGATCACTGCTATTAGGATAACTTGTTTCTTTAACACTAGCTATAGTTACATCTTCTAATGGGTCTGGTAATTCATCTCCATCTGTAATTGATGTAGGTAGTGAATTTTCACTTGATCCCCAATTTGTATTTGGTGTACTTCCCATTTCGAATTCAATAGTAGCACCACTAGCAATATCTGAGTGTTTTATATAATTTTTATTATATTCTTTTCCATTTAACTTCATAGATTGAATATAGATATTTTCATCGCTATTATTGTTAGCTATTACTTTAATGTCTTTACCATTATCTAAATGAACAGTTATTTCATCAAATAATGGTGAACCGATAGCATACTCATCATTTCCCATTGAAACTGGATAGAATCCAAGTGCTGAGAATATATACCAAGCACTCATTTCACCATTATCTTCATCTCCAATATACCCTTGCCCCAAGTCACTTCCAACATATGCACGATCTAAGATATCTCTTACATATTTTTGAGTTTTCCAAGGCTGGCCAGCATAATTATACATGTATGGGATATGATGAGATGGTTGATTGGAATGTCCATATTGTCCTAATTTAATTTCTCTTGCTTCCTTCTGTTCATGGATACCACCTATACTTTCTTCCGCTCCATATCCCCAATAGTCTCCATTGGTTTCAAAAATAGTATCAAGCTTTTCTCCTAATGCAGCTCTACCACCATATAAATTAGCCAATCCTTGACCATCATGAGGTACAGAAACTGACATATTAAATGCATTTGTCTCAGTGTAATCATCTCCCCAGAAGAAAGGATTAAATTCTTCATCAGAGTATGACCAATCTCCATTAGCATTCTTTCCTCTTAACCACTTATCTTCTACACTATCACCAGTAGATTTAAACAACTTAGAGTAATTTAGTGCTCTGTTTAAATAGTACGCTGCTTCATCTTCATAACCTAATTTCTTAGCTAATTTATAAACTCCATAATCATTTATATATCCTTCAATTGACCACGAAAAACCTTCATGTTGTATATTATGTGCTGTATATCCTTCAAATATAGATGTATTCAATTGTGCACGTCCACCATTCGTTAAATTTGAGGAATCCACTGCAACTGCTGCATTTTTAATTGCAGATTCATAAGCATTTTGCCAATCAAATTCTATTCCTTTTGCAATGGCATCACCAAAAATAATATCTGAACTTGTACCAACCATTGAATTAGTACCTCCAGGTGCAATCCATCTTGGTACATATCCCTGATCATTATAATGTTGAACTAATCCATCTAATAATTCTGTAGCTTTTTCTGGAGTAAATAATCCATATGCTGCCCATGCTGTACGATAAGTATCCCAAAAACCGTTATTATAATATAATGTTCCATCTACAACATCATGGTTTCCATATGGAGATTTATATTTCCAAACCGGCTCATCATTTGTTCCAGCATTCTCTGATAATAAATTAGGATAAGCATTTAATCTATATAAATTTGAATATAATGTTGTTAATTGATCCTTAGTAGCTCCTTTAACATCTATAGTATCTAAAGTCTCATCCCAAGTGTTTTGAGCTTGTTTAAATATTGACTTAAAATCATCATTTTTACCAATCTCAAGTTCAAGATTCTTTTTAGCTTGATCTATACTTATAAATGAAGTAGCAAGTTTTAATTCAACAACATCACTATCAAAGCTTGCAATTCCTTGTTTAGAGTTTTGTACTATTGTAGATACGGGCTTTTCTGAAAACTCACCATATATATACATTGTCTGCATACCATTACTAGTATGATTACTTGACGCTTCAAAACTTCCATCTTTATTATATTTTAATGTTCCAGAGGCTCTTGTAGAATCAAATATTATATTTCTATTTTCTGAATCTTTATCAAATGTAAATCTTGAAACAGCTCCATGTAATGTTGGAGTAACCTCCATTTGTGAATTACTTGCATTAGAACCTTCATCAAAAGTTACTGAATAATAATGTGCTTTTGCTATTTCATTATCATGTGAAAATTCAGCCTGACGTGCAGACGAATTAATTTCATCTCCACTATTAACACTTCCAATATCTATTGAAGTGTTAATCATAAATTGCCATGTTCCACGGTCTCCAACCCAATATGATGGTTCATGTGATATAGTAATATGTTTAAATGTGTTACCATTTAATTGATAATTGTAAATTTTGTTATCATCTCCATTTGTAGCTGGCACAAAAAAGTTGAATCCGTGTGGTACTGTTACTGCTGGTGCAGTTAATCCACGTGAAAAACTTGGTGAATCATTCGTTCCACGTAAAATATTTACATAATCAGATTTATGCTTAAATTCAACCAACTTTTCATTATAAATTTCTATATCATCTATAAATGTTTTAAATTCAGCATCATTAGACTTAGTGTTTTCATCATTGTCATATGCAACTAGAATATTTTTTATAGTTTTATTCTTTGCAACGCTTCCTATATTGCTTGCTATATAATTCCATTGATTTGTTGTTAATATCTTACTATCTCCTTGTGCTTGAGGATTCAATTTAGTATCATATTGATCAATTGCTCCTAACTCACTTAAAAATGATCCATCTGTAAACTCTACATCAACTGCAATATGCATTTGTGTATAATCATAATCATAATCAGATTCATCAATCATACTAGGAAAAATTTTATAACTTAAATTTGTGTTTTCTTTTACTTTTATATTTAAATCTTCATAAATTACATTATATGAATAAGCTCTTTCATTTCCTATATGGGTACCTGCTACTTTTAAAGCATTAGTTCCACTCCATCCTTTACCTGAAGCTTGATTCCAAGTTCCTGTTGGTCCTTTAGAAATAGTTGTTGTCATACTCTCAATAGTATTATTATCTTCTTTTATACCAGTTCCAAGATTTAATTCTGAAAATTGCCCCATAGTACGATTACTGCCTGCTATTTCATTAATTACTATCTTGAAGAACTTATATTCTGAAGGATTCTCTATCCTATATTCTTTTCGCTCAAATCTTTTGTTAAAAACTTGATTTGTTTGTGAATCTATTTTTGTCCATTCATCTCCATCATTTGATCCAAATAAATTCCAACTCTTGGGATCACGCTCTGGCGAATCATTAGCTGATACAATTTGATAACGATCCACCTTTACTTTATCTTTAACTTCAAATGAAACCCAAACTGGATTTGATTCATTTATAGCGCTTCCATTATAAGCTAAAAATTTTGTATTTGTTGAATCATCAAATAAATTTTGTGCAATTTCATTATCATTATGCGATTTGCATGACTTAATACTAGATTTTATAATTTTGTTGTTTATGCTTCCATCAATAAAAACTGGTTCTTCAAGACCAGATACATTAATACTTCCTTTTGTATTATCAATAGTTGTCTCTAAAAATTCTTTATTTTCTTCATTATCTTCAAAAGATGTTTCAAATAGAACCTTTTTTCCTTGTTTTTCTGGAATAAACTTATCTACCATTGCAAAAACAGTAGTACAATTCATTGTTGAAACAGTAAAAGCCGTTACTAATAAAGTCGTAAGTATTTTTTTACTCTTAACTTTCATTTTTTTCTTCCTTTCTCTATATTTAATTTATTTAGCTTCTATGACCACATAACGAAAATCGTCTCATCTAGTACTAATAAAGAAAGTAGATACAATAATTTTATTACCTATATCTACTTTCTAAATAATTGACTAATCTTTAATATTAGCTAAATTTTTTCACTATCTTTTCTATTAATGCATCTGCTCTTTTTATCACATCAGACACACCCATTTTTATAACCTTTTTACCTTTAAACCTTTCTTCTCCTTTAATTGAGACATCATTAGTTAATATCACACATACTGCTTCACCTATATCTTTTTTAGTTAAAGGATTTTCTATTCCTGCGCCCCCTTGAGTTTCAATAATAACCTCAACTCCATGTTTTTTACCTGCTAAAACTAGCGCTTCTGCTGCCATATAAGTATGTGCAACTCCTGATGGACATGATGTTACTCCAACAACTTTCATAATCAATCTTCCTTCCATGTTTATACTTCTCCAAACTCTAATTCAAAATCTTCCTCATCTACTTTAATCTTCTCATTATTAGTGTTTTCCTTCTTAAGCAAATTAACCATTATTGCAGTTACAAATGCCCCTACAACTACGCCAATAATATATCCAATTTTACCCTCAACTACTGGTAGTACTATAAGACCTCCCCAAGGAGCATGATTTAGTACCCCAAGTAAAAATGGTATAATATTTCCTACTGCAGCTCCTACCATAATTGATGGAATAACACGTAGTGGATCATTTGCTGCGAAAGGTATTGCACCTTCTGTAATGCCTACACATCCCATTAAAAGAGCACCTTTACCTGCTTCTTTTTCTTCTGTATTATATTTTTTAGGAGCTAATAAGGTAGCTAGTCCCATCCCTATTGGCGGAGTACATATAGCAACACCTACGCCTCCCATTAAATAAGGTAATGTGTCTACTTGAGTTTGTGCAAATAATGTAGCAACTTTATTTATAGGACCACCCATATCAAATGCTGTCATACCACCTAGAATCGTAGCTAGTGGAATTTTACCTGCATCTCCCATTCCAGCTAACCAATTTGTTAATCCTTCCATAAGGCTTGCAATTGGTGTTCCAATTACCCAAATTACAATAGCTCCAGTAACAAATGTTCCTATTAATGGATATAAGAATATAGATCCTAATGACTTCAATGAAGTTGGTAATTTAATCTTCTTCAATTGCTTAACAACATAGCCTGCGATAAACCCTGCAGCCATTCCGCCTAAGAAACCAGCACCTACTTCTTTGGCTAAATAAGCACCAAGCATACCAGGAGCTAAACCTGGTTTATCAGCAATAGAATACGCAATATACCCTCCTAGAACTGGTATGAATAATGTTAATCCTGCTTCCCCTATCTTTGCTAATCCTGCTAACCATCCTTCAGTTGGTGTTGCTGGAACATCATTTAGCATAACCGATAGTGAAAATAAAACACCTCCTGCAACTATAAATGGAATCATATGCGATGTTCCTGTCAATACATGCTTTTTTAGTGTAGCTAAACTTTTTTTCCAATCCATTTTTATTCACCTAATCCTTCCTTTAATATATTAAATATTTCTTCCTTATCACCAATAAATAACTTATCTATAAATTCCTTATGCATTAGCTTTCTAGCTAATCTTGATATAATCTTCATGTGAGTGTTTTCCTCATCATTACTAGGTACAGCTATTAATATTATTATTTGAGCAAACTCTCCTGTTTCCTCATTCCACAATATTTTATTTTTTAATCTTCCAAAACATACAGCTGTTTTTAAAACGTTTTCTGTCCTTCCATGGGGTAGTCCTATATCATTTCCTAATGAAGTTGGTGATAATTTTTCTCTTGCTAAGACATCTTCCAAAAACATTTCTGTATCTGTAATGTTCCCTTGATTTTTTAATTTTTTTACTAATTCTAATATTGCTTTTTCTTTTTCTTTTTCATCTATATCAAATACGATACATTCCCTCTTTATAATAGACTCCATTCAAAAAGCAACCTCCATTTCTGTTTCATATAGTATTTCTTTAATTTCTTTTATTGACTTTGCATTCTCTAGTCTTTCAATAAATCTAGTACTTTTTATCATTCTCATTAGTAATACCATAGCTGGAATGTGCTCTTTTTTATCCTTACTTGCTAAACAAAAAACTATTTTTACCTTTTTTTCTCCAAACTCCACTGGTTCATTACTAACAATCAGACTCATACAACTACGATTTACTCCTTCATCCCCTCTACCATGTATAAGTGCAAATAGATTATCAGTAACTGAATAAAATCCAACACTTTCTATCGTCTTTATAATATCCTTTTCATATCTTTCATCTATAAATTTTTGTCTTTCAAGCAATCCAATACCCTCTTTAACTACTTCCCTCCATCCATTATTACCAGTCATTATTTCTATACAATCATCCGATAATAAACCACTAATACTATTAACTCTCGTAGAAGTAATAACACTACCATAACCCAATTCATTTTTTATAATATCAAGTACCTTTCTTCTGTCTTTTTCTTTTAAAAAATTTAACTTTTCGTTAATTGAGTTGTAATTTAATACAGTACTCTTTCTTTCTATACCAAGCCTATCAATACTTGCATAATCATCATTGGATAATATCGGATTGACGATAACATATTTTTTAATACATGAATTATTTAGTTTTGTTGTAGATATAATATAATCAACATTATTCCAATTGCTATAACTAGTTAATTTATATACTGGAATTATATCAACAATATCTATCTGGTATTCATTTAGTAAAGATTCCTTTAACATATTAGTGCTGCCATATCCATGTCCACAAACTAATAATACTTGCTTGTTTGTAGCTTTTGTTAAGCGTCTCATACTAGCTATAAAATGAACTGCTAAATATGATATTTCATCATAATCAGTAACTTCTCTTAATCCCTCGATATCTTTAATAAGCGCTGCTAAAGTATCAACTACCACAATATCCTTTTGAGGAATTATAGAGAGTACTTCATTGTTAATGTATATACTACCTTTAGCTCTTTTTATTAATAGGACTATATGATTCGACAGTCCATCAATTAATATACTATCTTTGGTAAAATCAATATTCATAGCTTTGGACATAGCTTCTATCAGTTTAGAAACTATAGTTTCCATATAAATCAAATCAAAATCTCCATCTAGTACTACATCTTTGTTTACATAATTAATCAGCCTATTAAGTACCTTAAGTTTTTTATAATCAATCTCTTTATTAATAATTGCTTCAAGTTTTTTCATAAATTCATTGTACTTATCTGAGTACTCACTATTAATTGTTGACTCTAACGGATTCTCCTTACTTCTAATTACAAACCATATTACAGTAAATACATTTGCTACATACCACTTATAGAAATCCTCTCTTAATATACAATCCATACTTTCAAGTAAATCATCAATCCATTCAATTACCTCCTTTAAAGATACTCCCTCAAAAGCCTTTTCTATTACCTCTACTGCATATGCTTCAAAGGTGTTTAAACTTAGATTTTCATCCTTAAGCAAATAAACATATTTTATAAGCTCCTTTGTCATCAAGGCTACTCTCTTATTTTTAGGTCCATCTAAGAAAAATCTATCTGTATAAGATATTTTTATACCTTCCTCAAATAATTTTCCTTCAATAAAACTCATATCATTTTTAATAGTTGACCTTGACACTTGAAAATCCTTACTTAATCTATTAATCTTTAACCTTTGGTTATCTATTAATAAAATTAATAAAATTAAAGAGGTTCTTTCTTCTTGAGAATAAATGAAGTCGTTTTCTTTAGTTAGATCAGAAACTTCAATTGACTTCGGAAAGACAATACACCCTTTTGATTGCTTTTCTATTAAAGGTAGATTTTTAATATGAAAGAAATCATTTATTCTATCTATGTCATATCTAATGTATCGCTCTTTTATTTCCAAATCTATTGAAATCTTTTTATATGTTGTTTCATTATTAATTTGTAAGTAATCAATAACCTTTAACATTCTTCCACTTAACACTTTAATCTCCTCCAATTACTTCCCTCTTACATTCTTAATGATATATAATAATTGAATTTAATATAAGATAGAAGTTTTGTAATTTTTAATTACAATTTATGTATTTTATCCTATATTTATCTATGTGACTCTTTCAAGGTTCCAAGGAATAATAATTTCAAGAAACCAAGTAGAAGCTAAACAATTATTTTATTTATCTTCATCTCATCATTCGTTATACTGCGGTTCATTAGAATTTAATGTTTCATTTTCTTAGTTTCGAAAATATACTTTTCAAAATACCTCTGAAGAATAAAAGTTCTTCTTGTAGTTTGCTAATAGACATAACTTTTTAGTATATAACTAACAAAAATAAAAATGGGCTGTATCAGATTAAGTTTTTTACCTTATCCTTATACAGCCCCTTAATTCTTTATTATTTCAAAATTAATGCTTCTTCTTTAGCATAAATAGGAATCCACCAACCATCATAGCTATACCATTTACAGCTACTATAGGCCATACGTTATTTCTATCTCCAGTTGTAACAGTTCCATTAGTTCCACTACCATTTCCTTGTCCAGGAGTCTCCCCTGGTTTTTCAGTTGGAGTATCAACTGGTGGTTCTGGATTTGGATTTTCTGGTTTTTCAGGTACTTTTGTATTATCCATTGCATCCTTTAACGCCTTCATGATACCTGTTATTTCATCTTTTGAGCCATCTATTAATGCATTTTTTGCTTCTTCAATTTGCTCTTTTAATGTTTTCCAAGCATCAGATTCATAATTTTTCTCTTCTAACTTTTCAGCTTGTGAAATTAACTCTTTCAACTCAGATACATCAACTAGCTTATCATCTATTGATTTTAAGCTTTCTACTGCTGCATTTACCTCATCTTTACTTGCATCTGATTTGTTTAATATTGTTTTTGCTGATTCTACTGTACTAATATATTCACTCCATGAATTTACTGTATAATTTACTTCATCATGAGGAACTAAATTATTAATAGCTTCTTTTAATAATGTTAAATCTACTAATGCTTCAACTTTTCCTGGTGCTTGTGATATTATTAATTGAATTTCTTCATCAGTAGCCTTTGGATTATTTAGTGTATCGATAACACTATCAATAAACTCTTTATAAGCATTCCATGATGCTTCTGTATAAGATTCTTCATCCTTCTTATTAAATTCATCAATAATACTAATCAAAGCTTTTCTATTCTCATCTAATGGAATTAGATTTGCAAATGCATCTTGTAGTTGAGCCATTATTTCTGTTACTTGCTCTTTTGTTGCTGCTGGATTTGATAATACTTCATTTCCTTTTACTAATGCATCTTGTAACTTATTATAACTTTCTTCAACAAATAGATCTTTATCTAATGCTTCATATTCTTCTACCTTTAATTTTAAATCCTTAATATAAACAAGAGAGTTCTTAGCAGAAATTAAAGTCTCTGTAGCATCATCAACTTGTTTTTGTGTTGCATTCTCAGATAATAATATATCCTTTGCACTATTATATGACTCTGTATATGCTTCAAAACTATTAGCTGTATAATCATCCTTTGATTCAGCAATTGTTTCATATTCAGCTATAGCAGATTCTAAATCTACTTTTGTTACAGTATTTACCAATTTTGCATCAGCCCATACAGCATGATCATTTGAATCTGCACCATTAGTTTCTGTAATAAGTGATACTGTTTTAGCTCCACGAATATCTACATTTACTGGAACTGAAGTTTTAAACATCACATCATTCTTACGGAATACTTCTTTACCATCAACCTTTACTACAAAGTTAACATTACTATTTCCACCTTGCTCCATTCCAATTCCTGCAATTGCAGTAAAGTTTGTAGCATCTTTACCTTCAACATTAATTGTTACTTCAGAAGGTGCATGTGATCCAACACCCTTTTTAAATGAAGTCTTAACTCCATCAACCCAAACACCTAAAGGACTACCACATGTGCAAAGATCCCTTTGGTTTGAACTGTATCCGCCCTTATCAACTATCCACTCCATGTCACTTACATACATTTGATCTACTAAATTAAACTTTATAGTATATATCTTTTCTATACCATAAGAGGAAGTTGCTTTAATTGTAGCTACAGGATTTTCCTTTGTAGCCTGAGTAATTTCTAATTTTACATTTTCATCTGTAGCAACAGCTTCTACCTTAGGGAATGTAAGCCCTTCTTTATCAAATAACTCATAATTATATTCAGTTCTTAAAGGCTCAAATCCATCTAAAGAAACACCATCTAAAGTTATATCAGTAACTGGCATTATTGAATTTGGATTTAACTTACTATTTTCCATTCTCTCTTTTACAAATTCACTATCATTAGATGCAGCTTTTGTAATTGGAGTAATTCTAAATGAATGTGTATAAGTTTCACCTTTATTTAAAATATATTCACCTAATGGACCAGGACCACAGCTTGCATTACCAAGACCTCTTTGAGCATAATCTACTGTTAATACAGTATCATCGATAGTAGGAACTTGGTATGGGTGGCCTAAGTTCTTCCAAGTATTATAGATGTCTTCAGCTTTATAATGTAGTGCACTTGTTTCCATCTTATCCTCGGCAACTACCATTATACCTTTACCATTTTCACCATTGGTTAAAGCAGTCCATCTAACATCTGTCTTATTTCCATTCTCTTGTGGTCTAACATATTTATTTGAGAAGGAATTAGTTACTGTATCCTTATAAATTCCAATCTTAGCCCCTGTATTTCTATCGATATAGTTCTCTTGAGGCCCTCTACCATAATAAGTGATATTTTCATATCCTTCTGGAACTATCATCTTCATACCAATTCTAGCAATTTCGCCAACTGCATTAGAATTTGCTGGTGTAAAGCTATTGCTTACTACAATATCACCATTTGCATAAATTATATAATCAATTGAGTTTGGTGAATCTATTCCTTCAATAGTTCCATCTACATGTACTGAAACCACCTTATCTTTTACATCTACAGTATAATTATTAACCTTAAAATTATCAGCTGCATTTTTCATACCATCTGTAAAGTTTGGATCATTACTTACTCTTGCTCTCCAATAATTTGGTTTTGGTCCTTCTTTTAATAGAACCTCTCCATTTACTGTATAATTTGTTATATATCCAGTATTTTTATCAACTGTAACAGAGAATTTATCGCTATTTTCTCCACCAGTAATAACTGTTGAATCCTCTTTTTCTTCTACATTTATTGGATCATTTTCACTTACATCAATAGATGGACGAGCCACTTCTGGTGTATAGTTTAACATAAGTTGCTCGAAAGCTATCTCATCACCCTTATGTCCATAGTATTCTCCTGCCCATGGTTGATCTTCTTTTAATGTTACACTGAATTCTAATATATAATCAGAACCTTCTACTATTTGCATTTCTGGTAAATCTAATTGAATAGTCTTTTCTTCACCAGGTAAAATATTTTTTTGCTCTTCTGAAAGCTTTCCTTGAGCTTTAATTCCATTATCAATTAAAAGCTTCCAACTTATATCGTATTCATTTAAGTTTGTATTTAAGAATTCGTTTACTATTCTAACTGTTCCATCTTTAGCTTGTCCGTCATCATAGAATGAAACTTCTTGATGTACTTTTTTAACTTCATACAACTCATCAGATGGAGTTCTATCTGCATTCATTAGCCCATTTGCACAAAAATCATTATCAGTAACTTTTTCTCCCCAGTCTCCACCATATCCAAAGAAATATTCTCCTTCTGGGTAATTTGTTCTTTCTTCTCTAATTTCATTTTCATTAAAATTCATAGAATATACTATATCTTCTTGAGGAACTTTGTAGTTTTCTTGAATTTCTTGTTTAGTAAGCGCTTTCTTTAAAACCATCACGTTATCAATTAAACCGTTAAAAGCACGGCCATTGTATTGTGGGTCATCACCAATTCCTATATTATAGCTTACGCTATCTACTGGAGTATTCTTTGAGATACTCTTTTCTCCAACCATTTCTCCATCTATATATAAAGAATATTTGCCATTTGCATATGTGCCTACAATGTTTGTCCACTTTCCTATTTTTTCACTAGGAAAATCAACAGTTAAAGTACCACTGCTCCATCCATCTACAAAGAACTCAATTTTATTGTTTGCTTTAGATATTTTTAAATTATAACCATTATCACCTTTAGAAATGATCGCTTGATCGCTTCCTGTCATTCCATCTAATTTCACCCATGCTGATAATGTTAATTCATCACTATTTGCATTTACACTTGGAACAAAAGTCTTTCCTCTTAAGGCTTTTCCTTCTCTTCCATTTTCCAATGTTCCTTTTATTTCTGATTCAGTTCCATCTGCATTTTTCACGTAATACTTTGTAGTATTTTTAATCTTTGTAGCAATTGACTGATCCATCCAATCCCATATGAATCCACCTTGGGCATTTTCATAATTTCTAAATACATCCCAGTACTCTTTAAAGTTTCCTAGTGCATTTCCCATGGCATGTGCATATTCAGATTGAATATAAGGAGCCTTATTATTGGTATTAGTTACGTGTCCAACTACTGATGATACTCCCCAGTATTGTGATGAATAAATATCTACCATTGATTGTTCTCTATTTCCCTTTGTATAACGGTTATCTCTTTCATATTTTCTTAATCTTGATGGATCACGTTCTAAAATCCATTGAGTAGAATTATAAAAACAATAACTATCATTCATAGGGTAAGTTCTATAAGTTGCTTCATTTCCTAAAGACCAAATTACAACAGATGGATGATTCTTATCTCTTTCCACCATATTTATTGTTCTATCCATAACAGAATTATTCCACTCTGACTCACCTGATGGTATATCAGCTTCAATTGCCCCTTTATGTGATTCAACATTTGACTCATCACATATATACAAGCCTAATTCATCTGCTAACGCATAAGTATATGGATTATTAGGATAATGTGATGTCCTAATTGCATTAACATTGAATTGTTTCATTGTTACTAAGTCTTCTTTTATATCTTCTCTTGTAAGAGCTCTACCATTTATATGATCAGTCTCATGTCTATTAGTTCCTCTAAACATGATCTTTTTACCATTAATTTGAGCTTGCTCTTGACCTGCTTCATTTATATCAACTTTATCAATTTCTCTAAATCCAACTCTTTGACAAGTTGTTTCAATCACATTACCATTTTCATCTTCTAATTGAATTAACAATCTATAAAGATTTGGTGTATCTGCAAACCACTTTTTAGGGTTAGTAACCTCTTTAGATCCTGTCCCCCTTTGTCCCTTATCATCTGCTCTCTCTTCAACTGTAGCTTTTCCTGCACTTACTTCTATATCATAAGAAAGTGGTTCATTCCAAAGTTTCTTATCACTATCTATTTCGTATAAATCAGCTTTTACTGTATACTTGCCAGACTTCTCTGGACTTAAACTTCTTACATCAGTTTCTAATGTAAGTACAGCATCTTTATATTCTTCATCTAAATCAGTTTTCACGAAAATATCACGAATCTCTACATCTGATTTTGAATATAAAAATACATCTCTAAAAATACCACTTAAACGAATGAAGTCTTGATTCTCTAAATAGCTTCCTGTTGACCACCTATATACCTCAACTGCAATTGTGTTTTCTCCTGGTTTAAGATATTCAGTAATATTAAATTCATCAGCAGTATAACTATCTTCAGCATACCCTACTCTTTCTCCATTTATATATAAATAGAATGCTGATTCCACGCCTTGGAAAGAAACAAAGGTTTGTCTACCGTCCCAGTCCTCTGGTAAAACGAAAGTTCTCTTATATTGGCCAACGCTATTTTTAACAGTTGGTGCAACAGGCTTATCCTTTCCATTTGTATTATAGTTTACTGATTCATAATTTGCCCAAGGATATGTCTGATTTGTATAAATTGGTGTGTCATATTTAAAATCACCATTTTCATCTCTCTGAGTTTGTATATTACTTGGGACTTCAATCTTATCCCAGCCTTCTGTATTCCAGTCTTCCTTATAATTTTTAGCTTCATCACCTCTTAAATCGTTTTCACGATCTGCAGGTTTTTCAGCCCACTTAAAATCCCATGTTCCATTCAAGCTTTGATACCACTTTGAACCTGTTTCATCTAGATTATCTAATGCTGACTTTTCATGCTTCAATGCTTTTTCAATAGTTTCATATGGAGTAAATGTAGATCTTGCTGACTCACGATTTACTTCTATAGTGCTAATTTGGTCATACCATTCTTCTCCTGCAAATTGCGTATCTACCGCTTTTACAAATTTCACTGAACCTAAATCTACTACAGATAATACTAGAGTACTTGCTAAGAGTAATGAGGTAAATCTTTTCGTATTTTTTAAATTTCTACTTTTCATATTTTCCTCTCCTAAATCTTCCTAGTTTTATTTTCTAATATTACTCCTTACCCTACTATGAACTTTTTAACACTTTCTATAATTAATAGATATGATTTCGAATTAATTTATTAACTTTTTAATCTCCCTCCTCTCTCTACAAAAATAAATATCATATCTATGGTTTCCCACAGTTTAATTATACCTTATTTTACATTTATTGTATATATTTTAAATACTTTTCTCATTAATTTAAAGTATAAATTAAAATATATAATTCTATTATCTTTATTCCTACTAGAATTACTCCTAAAAAAGAGTTATCTAAAGATGACATTAAAATAAAAGTTCACTTACAAGTAACAACAGGTCCTCTTTATTACTTAAAAGAAGATAAAAATAAGCTTTGGAATACTATTAAAAATACTTATCCAGATGCTAATCCAAAATATATACAACTTACTGGTAATCTTCCTAATTATGCTGTAAACGACCCTGTCTTATTAGCTAACGCTTATATATTTCATACATCTGTAATATCCAATCAATAATTTTCTTTTGTGTTTTAATCTCTATGATGATTCTAGGTTTTTGTTTCATATAGCATTTAGAGGTATATATGCTTCTAAATAACCTCTTCTTCTCTCACAACATAATATGGTGCATTTTAATTTTGACATTATAATACCTAACCTATATACTAAGAATACAAGTTAGCTGATGCAAACTTAAAACTTAATATCGCGGGATGGAGCAGTTGGTAGCTCGTTGGGCTCATAACCCAAAGGTCGTAGGTTCAAGTCCTGCTCCCGCAACCAAAAAAAATCCTTACATAATGTAAGGATTTTTTTGTATAGTAAAATTCACAAAATAGCCCAGCAGCTAATTTTAACTGTTGGGTCATTTTATTATACACAGTAAAACTTCACTTATATTCTTATGATGCATCCATCGTTAAACCAATTGACTTATCTTTAAAAATAAAAGTACCTAGTATTCCTCCTATTATTGCTGGTATTATCCAATTAAATCCTAATCTATCAAAAGGAAGTGCATGAATAAAGTTTATATTAATACCTAAACTATCTATAACAGTAAGAGTGCTTACAATTAAGGTAGCATAAGCTGCACCTTTATATGTAGAATTCTTAGTAAATATATTTTTAAAAGATACCATTAAAACTAAAACAAGAGCTACTGGATAAAGTATTGTTAATATTGGAGCTGCTATAGAAATTATTTTATCAACACCAAAATTAGAAATAACAGCACTAAAGACACAAATCAATGTAACTAAATGCTGATATTTAATTTTTTTATTACTAAGTTCTTCAAAATATCTAGCTGTAACAGAAGTTAAACCTATAGATGTAGTAAGGCAAGCAAAAGCAACTACTACGCTTAATAAAATTCCTCCAGAGGAGCCTAATAAACCTTTTGTTATAGCAATTAGTAATGCTGTTTGAGATATACTAGTATTATAAATATTAGAAACAGTAGCTCCTAAATATGCTAATCCAGAATATATCAATATAAGTCCTACTGCTGCTACTAATGAGGATTTTATAGTAAGGCTTGTAACTTCTTTTTTATCTTTGTATCCCTTAGCTAAAAATGTAGCTATAATAAGTGCAGCAATTCCACCTGATCCAAGTGCATCCATGGTTTGATACCCTTGAGCAAGTCCAGTTGAGAATAAACTTTGTAAATCACTAGCACTACTTAATTCACCCAATGGAGACAATATACCTTTTACTATTAATGCAGCTAATGTAAGTAAAAGTATAGGAGTTAAAAACTTACCTATAATATCAACAACCTTATTTGGCTTAACTGTTAAAATAAATGTTAAAGCAAAAAATATAATAGAAAACATAACAGGACCAATTGAATTAGTTAATGGAGCAATACTTATTTCGAAAGTTGTTGCACCAGTTCTTGGTATAATAAGTATAGGCCCTAAACAAAGCATTATAATAACTTCCAAAGCAAGTCCAAATTTCTTACCTGCCCTTCCTAAAACAGCTTGATAAGAACCAGCCTTTGCAATAGCAATAATTGATAAAAGTATCATACCTACATCTGAAATAATAAATCCTAGGTAACTTATTAACCATCCACTTCCTGAAGCCATACCTATGTATGGGGGAAATATTAAATTTCCTGCTCCGAAAAACATTGAAAATATTGCAAATCCTACAACAATTATATCTACTACTTTTTTCATAATGTTACCCCTTTTCTTTTTCAGTTAGTGTAAAGTTTTTTACACTACTTTTCTTTTTAAATCTTTATATATCAAGGT